>Ga0116149_1005417_pt1 | contig 11969 bp, 6 predicted proteins | sample AD_UKC057_MetaG_FD_89787 | JGI IMG/M metagenome (GOLD analysis project Ga0116149, IMG submission 89787) | Active sludge microbial communities of municipal wastewater-treating anaerobic digesters from USA - AD_UKC057_MetaG | ecosystem: Engineered > Bioreactor > Anaerobic > Digestate | place: USA...
AACAGCCTTGGGCCAACTCCGCGTGGTGGCGACGCCTACAGAGCTGACTTGGGCCCCGGCCCAATCGAGGACTGTTCCGGAATCGGCGCTCTGGTCGGGGACGTGAGGCGATTCCGGGCCGGCCACCGCCGGCGGAGCGGGCCGAACGCGCGACGTCGGGCCTGGGGTGCGGGTGGTCCCCCGCAGACCCGTCCAGCCTGCGGCTGGCCGCCGTCGAACCAGCCCACATGTCCACCCGGCCGTCCCGCTGGTGTGGCAGGCTTGACAGGGCTTCTTCTCCCGCCACATTGGGGCCGGTTGCCGGGTTGGCCAGATGCATGACGGAGCCCCGCGGAGTGACGATGAAGCAGCGCGTTCTCATGTTCGACTTCGATGGCGTCATCGCCGACTCCTTCGACGTCTTCTACCCAGCGCTCGTGCGGACCCTGCGCGAGTACGGCTATGCCTGTGTCCGCAATCCTGGCGAGTTCCGTGTCCTGCTCGACCGCAACTTCTGCCGGTCGTTGCAGGCGCTGCACATCCGGCGGGCGGACCTGAACGAGATTCTGGCCGAGACGGGACGCAAGGTCCAGGCCCGGATGGGTGACATGCACCTCTTCCCGGGCGTTAAGGCCGCCATCCAGGACCTGAACGAGACCTGCCCGTTGTACGTCATCACCTCCAACCAGAGCACGCCCGTCGAGGTGTTTCTGAAGCGGGTCGGGCTGTTGGAGTGCTTCCGCGATGTGCTTGGGGCGGACGATCATCCCAGCAAGATCCAGAAGATCCGCCTGATTCGGCGCCTGCACCCGCGCCAGAGCTTGGTCTATGTCGGCGATACGGTCGGCGACCTGCGCGAGGCCCGCAGCGCCCGGGTCGGTCGCGCCGCGGTCCTCTGGGGCTGGCACGAGCGCGAGCGCCTGTGCGGCGAGCAGCCCGAGTTTCTGCTGGAGACCCCGGACGACTTGCGGCGGCTGCACCTGCCGGCCTGACGCCGGTTTGGCAGGAGCGTTCGCGGCACGCGGCGGAACGGCGTCCGGCCGGGGCCCTTGCGGGCGGGCGGCGGTTCAGGTCATTCGCGGGAAGGCACCATCAGGCCGGGGGCCAGGACTCCCGGACCGCCCGGATCAGCGTGGCCAGGCTCCCGGCCGCGCGGTCTGCGGCTGCCAGGATGTCCGCGATCGTCGCCGGCGCCATGCAGTCGGGGTCATTGACGTTGGTGATGGCTGAGAAGCCCAGCACCCGCACGCCGGCCTGGCGTGCTGCCACGACCTCCTGTACCGTCGACATGCCGATGGCATCGGCGCCCATGGTGCGGTACCAGCGCGTTTCGGCGGGGGTCTCCAGGCTTGGCCCATGCACGCCGACGTAGATCCCCTGGTGCAGCCGGATGCCCAGTTCGGCGGCCTTGGCCAGGGCGAGGTCCCGCAGGGCGGGGTCGTAGGCGCAGGACAGGTCGGGGAAGCGCGGTCCCCAGGCCTCATCGTGCGGTCCGGTCAAGGCGTTCACGCCCATGGCGTTGATGTGGTCGGTGATCAGCATCAGCTCCCCGGCCCGGAAGCGCACGTCCAGGCCCCCCGCGGCGTTGGTGACGATCAGGCCGCGGACTCCCCAGCGGAAGACGGCACGGAAGGGAAGGACCACGTCCCACGGGGAGTGGCCCTCGTAGAGATGAAAGCGGCCTTGGAAGATCAGCGTGGGCTCGCCGCCCAGCCGCGCCACCACGATCTCGCTGCGATGGCCCGGCGCCGTGGACACCGGGAACCCCGGGATGCGCTCGTAGGGGCACGTCTGAGCGTCGGCCGCATCGCGGCCCAGGCGGCCGAGACCCGTCCCCGCGATCACGGCCACCGGCGGACAGGGACCGAACTGCGCCTCCAGGAAGGCGGTCGCGTCGTCCAGGCGACGGTTGTAGTCCATGGCGTCGAACATGGCCGGACCTACTCCTCCGCGGCCGCTGCCGCCGGCTTGCTGGAGCGCTTGGGGGGCGCGGTCGGCGCCGTTGCTTTGCCGGCGGGCCGAGCGGCCGCCGCGGCCGGCGCCGGCGCGGGGGTGGCGCCCGGCCCGATGGCCTTGATGTTCCAGGACTTGCACGCCGCACACACCGGCTTGGTCTTCAGGCCGCTCAAGGTCTTCACGTTGGCCGGAGGCACGAAGGCGAAGTCCTTCTTGCAGTCGTTGCAGTGGAAGGAGAAACCCACGTGGCCGCCGCACTTGCGGCAGCGGATCCCGTGGATGTTGGTCACCGGCCGGCTCTCACGAGCCCCGCACAGGACGCACATCACGTCCGCCACCTCCTTGGGGGCGGCGTTCGCCCGGTCCTCCTTGGCCGAACGATAGGCCCGGTAACCGTAGAACGCGAACAGAGGCACGGCCGCGACCAGCAGCACCAGGACGACCCGCAGCAGCTTCGGGTCGACCTTCCTGCCGTGCTCTGCCGCCCTGGGCTTGGCCTCCTCGTCCTCCGCCTCCGGGAGTTCCTCAGGCTCTTCCGGCTCCACCTCGGCCGGCGGTCGTGCCCGGAGGTGGCGTGGCATGTGGACTTCATTCCATGTGCGGTGCCGGACCCGACGGAGGCGCTGCTGCGTCTCTGCGGCCTCCGTCGCCTGGCTCGCCTCAACCTGGGCAGTGACCGGCTTGGCGGGCAGGTGCTCCAGACGGGGCATCAGGAGCCGCGTCCGTTCCTCCGACGGCCGGCGGGGCGCCGCGCCCTCCTTCGAGGCCGCGGGCGGCGGCGCGGTCTTGACCGGCGGCCGTGGCGGTGCGGCCGGCTTGGCCTCGTCCAGGAGTTTGCAGGCGAGGTCGGCCACGTCGTCGGGGTTCACCGGGAAGGCGAAGATCCCCACGTGTTTGCCGAGCGCCCCGGTGACATCGCCCAAGGCGTCGACTTCCGGTAGCAGGAGCGGGACGCTGCCCGAGGTGTCGGTTTCGCGGATGCGGTACGCGAGCTCGAAGTTGGTCAGGCCGGCCTGCTCGAAATTGAGCACGATGGCGGCCGCGCCGCCGTGCCCGAGGGTGTTGAGCACCTCGTGCGGCGTGGTGCAGAAGACCACGGGCAGGCCGCGCTCGGCGGTCTTCTGCTCGATCGCATCGCAGATCGAATACGCGTCCGGGTTGTCGCCGCCCACCAGGATTTGGGGCATATCACCATCTCCGCGTCAAGGCCTTCGGTTGCCGGGTGCCAGCGGTCTTTCGTGGCCCGGCCGTCAGCAGCCGGGGGATCCACGGGCCCGTCGGGGTCACGGTGCCACGGCCTCGAACCAGCCGAAGGCCGAGGAGTCCTTGTCGCCGCAGACGCCGGGGGTCCACTCCAGCCAGCCACGGAACCCGGCGCCGTCGTTGTCATTCACCGTCATCGACCAGGCCAGGCGTCGGGCCGGCCGCATGTCCTGCACGCCCAGGGCGGTCCAGGGGATGGCCGCCTCGTAGCGGGTGACGGTCCCATCGCGCACGACGCTGAGCCGGACGTCCCGGCACGGGGCCGCTGCCGGCATCCATTCGAACGCCAGCGGGCCCTGCGGAGCGAGGGTGAGACCGATCTCGCGTTCCGTGCCGTCGTAGCCGGAACTGCGGTTGGGCGGGCCATTGCGGAAGGCGAGCTGGAGGCAGTCGCCGCGCCAGAGCTGGAACCCGCCCTCCTCCTGGAACTGCACGTTGTCGGTCACGGCGATGGCCAGGTAGAGGTTGGCTTCATCCCATTGGGCCCGGACCTCTGCCGAGCAGTCGGCCGGACCGCCGTAGTCCTTCTCGATGCGGACCGTGTCTCCGGCCGGCGCTCCGAGACGCAGCAGCGGGCCGCCGCTCCACTCAGTGAACCGCCCATCGATCACGGGCGGTTTGGCGGCGCGCGGGGCGGCCGCCACCGGTCTGGACTTCAGGACCTGGACATCGTGTGCCGTGCCCCCCTCGACCACGCGGGCCTGCAGCGTCACCCGGCTCTCCTGGGCGGCCGGCGGGACGCGGACACGCAGCAGCAGGCTGCGCGTCTCGCCGGGGGCGAGCTGTCCGGCGTCGCAGGTGGCAGCGGGCTCGATCTGCCAGCCCTCGGGCCGGTCAAACAGGACCCGGGCCCGGCGGGCGCTCCGGCTGTGGTTGACCACGCTCACCGGCATGACGAAGCTCTCGCCACCGCGCACTGCGGCCGGCCACCCCGAGGTCACCTCGAGGGCGTCCTGATAGACCGCGCACACGGTCGTGGTCACCGCCACGTCGTCCACGCGCAACTCCAGGGGCACACTGTCCTGCGCTGCCGAACCGTCACCGGCCCAGGCCAGCCGTTGCAGGCGCACCTCCGTGTCCGGCTTGGCCGTGACCGTTTCGCTGGCGCCGTCGGGCCAGCGCACGGTCAGGGCGTCCGCGCCACGCCGTTGGGCGGCGACGCGGACCTCCAGAGCGAGCGGTTCGCCGCGCACCACGGTCTGCAGGGCCGTGGGCAACGTCACGGCCAGACCCGCGCGCCGGACCGCCTCGCCGAAGAGGAACTCGTGGGCGCACGCCGCCAGGACCGGGTCGGCGCTCGCGGCGAGCTTACGGGCGGCCTTGGCCGCGCCCTTGTCAGCGGGGCTCAGCACCAGCGCCCGGACCTCGCGCGCGCCGAGCACGTCCTGCCGGCGTACCACGGGCTCCGCCACCTCCTGCCACGGGCTCGTGCCCTGTGGCGTCAGACGCTGCACCAGCCAGCCAGCCGCCGCGGCGGCCAGCCAGTCGCCCGGCCGGAGCTCGTAGGCGATGGCCGCCGGGCGGTCGCCGTAGTTGACCAGGAACACGCCCAGCCGGCCGTCACGCGTGCGCCACAGCGTGCCCTGGACGGTCGGCAGGCTGGCCGGGTGCGGCGTGCTGCGGTTCCAGACCGTCGTGCGCAGCGGGAGCGGGTGCAGCGGCCGGACCTCACCAACGAGCTCGCCAAACACCATGAAGTCCTTGCCGGCCAGGCGCATACGGCACAGCTCAAGCTCGAAGGCCAGTTTCTCCCGGTGTTCCGGTCCGAGGAGCCAGGAGCCGTTCCAGCCGAGCTGACAGCCCCAGAGGAAGTCGCGGCCTTGGGCCATGGCGAAGGCATCCAGGTCGTCACGGGCATCCTGGGGGCTGGTGAAGTAGATCGTGTAGCCCGAATAGACGGCCGGCAGCAGCGGCACGTCGGTGTCGTAGCGGGGATTCCAGGCCAGGTAACCGTCGATGTTGTCGATGTACGGTTCGGCGGTGTTCTCGGTGGTCAGCCCCACGCCCTTGGCGGCGGCTTCGGCCTTGACGCGGTCGAGCAGGACGCGGTAGCCGTCGACCCAGTGCCGGCCGCCGCCCAGCGGATGGCCATGGGCGGGGTCGAAGCAGGGCGCCGGGGCGGCGGCGCCGATCTGGTCGAGGTAGATGGCGTTGACGCCGCACTCGGTGATCAGCCGGTGGCAGACCTCGGCCATCGTGTCCTGCCACAGACCGGTCGTCGGGCACATCGGGCAGAGCTTGCGTTTGGAGCCGTACTCCTCGATGTAGACCTGGCCGTCGGGCTGCTTGCAGGCGGCCGGGATGCCGCGCTCGGCGAAACTGGGGATGTCACGGTCCCAGAGTCGGCCGTTGATATAGGGCATGATGACCTGTCCGCGGCCGGTCAGTTCGCGTACTGCCTCGGCGACGCCGGGCTTGGTGGGGAAGTACTCCGGATAGCTGTTGTCGAAAGGGATCTGGTGCCAACTGTACCAGTGCAGCCCGATGGGGAGCGGGCAGGCCTGCTCGGCCTGCTCCATCATGGTGCGCGCCTCCTCGGCGGTGCCGCCGCCCAGCCACCACAGCCCGATGTCCTTCATGATCCGCGGCACGTCCTGGCGGTCCTGTATCCAGCCTTTGCGCGCCCAGGTCTGCCCCGTGGCCCACTGACGGTAGCGCTTGGCGGCCTGCCACCAGTCCCCGGCGTAGGTTGTGATCACCACCGGGAACGGCGCCACCTCGGCGCTCCCCGGCTGCCCGGCCCCCTCGGCGAGGGTGACGACGGCCGCGTCCTGTTCGGCGCTGATTGTCAGCCGCTTGGTACGGGCCCCGTCGTCATGGGCGCCCAGGTAGAGGCCGGTGTTGCCCAGGTTGAACGCCATGAACTGCACGGGCCCCGCCGCCGAGGGGTAGCGGGTACTGGCGGCCGCGCGGCTCTGCCGGACCAGCGTGCCGCCCCAGTTCCCGCGCGGCTGGAGCACATCGGCAGTTCCCGGCAGGCAGACCGAGGTTAGCAGCGGGTAAGAGGCCTCCCACAGGCCGAAGCGTGTACTGCGGTTGGCGACCTTCAGGCGCCACTCGCTCTCGCCCCGGGCCGGGCGCAACAGCACGGTGGCGGTGACGTCCACCGCGTCGGCCTCGCCGGGCAGGTCGAGGCCCTTCCAGGCGAAGGTCAGCGTCTTGCCTTCTGCGGTCTCGCCGGGGATCGCGGTGAGCTCCGCTGGCGAACGGTTGTCGAGCACCACCTCGTCGAAGGGACTCTCCTTCGAGCCGTCGGCGAGCTTGCGGACCGGGGAACGCAGGGACAGGCGCCAGAAGCCGGGGGCGCCTTCACGCGGGTTGACGAAGCGGGTGGCACTGTCGGCCAGGGCGCGGATGCCGGTGCAGGCGAACCCGCCGGCGGCGTCCGCAAAGCTCAACGCCATGGCGTCGTTGCGGAGTGCGAAGGCGTTCGGGGGTTCGGCGGCGGCGGCCGGGCCGGTCGCCTCGAGACCACTAACGATGCGCACCTGCGGTGTGCGCTGCGCCCCCAGCCAACGCGTGTACCAGGCCGTGTCGGCGGCGGCCGGGCCGTAGTACAGGCAGCCCTCGAAATGTGCCTCGCGGCCCGGCCACGGCCCACGTGACCGCGTCACATAGTACACGAACTCGTCCGACGCATCCCAGCACGCAGTCGGTCCGCCGCCCACACCCGCGGCATCGCTCTCCGTGGCCATCACCGCCCAGCGCGAGCCGTTCACCGCCTTGCTCTTTGTCCCTGGCGCCTGCATGATGTGCTCGACGGGCGGCTCGCCCGCCACGAAGGAGCTGTAGCGGTAGGTCTTGCGACTGAGGTGCAGGAAGTGCTGCTCGCTCCACGGCAGGTCGTCTTCGCGCGCGGCGTCCGCCGTGACCTCGATCACCGGCGAGAAGGGCGTGTAGACATAGCGGTAGACCACCCGCGGGTTACCGGGCGCCGGCTTGCCGTTGCGGGCGTAGTGCGTCCTGGCCTCGACGATCACCCGCACCGGACTCTCGAAGACCACCTGGGCCGTGGACTGCGGGTCGGCGCCGGCCTCGAATCCGCCCCGCTCCTCGGGCGCGCCCGCCGCCCGGTGCAGGCGGTCCAGGAAGAACAGCTCGGCGTCGCGGTTGCCGGAGACCCGGAAGAGCACATTCTCCGGGAAGCCGCCGCCGCCCTGGCGCCGGTGCGTGACCTCGAAGTAGGCGTTGGCGATCGTGAGCGTCGTGTCGGTCTGGGTAACGCGCAGGTCGCCGGCGCTGACCGTGGGCGGCGTCCCGGGCACAGCCACGAAGCGGCGGGCAGCCCCAGGCGGCGTGATCCCAGGCATAACCCAGGCGAGAACGGGAGCCGGTCCGGAGCGGTCCAGCGCCCAGGTCACCGGTTGCGCGCGCCCGCCGCCGCTGTCGGCCTCCGCCAGGGCCATGCCGTCCAAGGCCTCGACCTGGTCTGCGCTGAGAACGACGGCGGCGGCCTGCTCGAAGCTCTCGTACGGGCCGTTCACGACCTCGAACACCGGCGGCGCTGCGGCGAGGCTGAGAGCCGCCGTCAGGCCCGCGACGGTCACCTGCCACCAGGACACCTGTCTGTGGTTACTCATGGTCCGCCTGTTCTGTCAGCGTAGCGGGTCGGTTCCCGGCAGCGCCTGCCGCCCGCGCTGGGACGCGGTTCCGGCGGCGGCAGGACACCGCGTGCACGATAATCCGCCTTTGGCGGAAATCACCCCCCTCTGCGGGGCTTCTACGGCGCCTGGTGGCACCCGCCGGACGCCGGTGGGCCGCGCCCTTCACGCTCCCAGCGTCAGGCACGCGAGTTCCTCGCGCAACGGGCTGCTGAGGGTCATCCCCGCCGGTGCCGATTCGAGGAAGAGCACGCCCTCAATGGCATGGAGCCGCGTCGCGACGTCGCGGACGTTCACGCCCTGAAGCACCGTTGGCAGGTCGGCGTAGGACACCCGGTGCTCCGCCTGGAACAGCACATAGAGCATGGCCGCACACGCCTCGGCCGCCTCGCCACTCAGCCCGGCCGCCTCGCGCCGGTGACTGAGGCCGCCCAGGACGAGAGCCGGGCCGCCGTAGAGCCAGCAGAGCAGCAACTGGCCGAGGTTCTGCTTGCCGGTGCGGTTGTTCAGGTCCCCCAGCAGGCTGTCCTCCCCGGGGTCCTGGAACTCGCTCAGTTCCTCCAGGCGCGCCGGCGAGTAGCTCGTGAACAGGGATACTGAGCCCAGGAGGCCGACAAGGCACCCCAACGGCAGAACCCAGGCCTTCGGCAGGGGCAGGCTGAGGTCGCGACGCGCCCACTCGGCAAGGGCGACCCCGACCAGCGACAGGACCGTGAAGCCGACGACGGTGACGGCCCCGCCGGCGGCCAGCATGAGCCGACCCGCCTGACGCCGTCGCCGGGCCCGGGAGGCGACGAACGCCACGAAGCGCGGTCTGGCCGTTTCCCACGGAATGCTGCCCATTGCCGCCATGGCCGCGTTACCTCCCTGCAGGTCCTTGGGACAGGTCCGGATGCTCTCAACGTAAGCCCTTGGGCGGATACGGTCCACCTTTACGCGGCGCCCGGGGTGGACTGAACCGGGCCTCTCCTGCCGTGCCGCTTCAGTGCTGTTCGGCGGGCTCCGCCAAGGGCTGTTCGAGGGCCCACGCCACCGCGTCGTCGCAGGCGCTGAGGGTGTCGCTGCGGCGGATCCGGCTGAGGATCTGGCGGGCTGGCGCGAAGGCGAGGGCCAGGTAGGCCCACTGCTCCTTCATCTTGTCCAGCCGATGGCCGGGACCGCTGAGCCACCGGCTGTAGCCTTCCGCCAGGCGGTCGTGGAACTCGCGCAGCAGTCGGCGCCGGGTCTCCGCCGGCGGCAGGGCTGCGCCCTTGAGACGGGCTGGCAGGAATGGGTATGCCAGGGCGCCGCGGCCGATCATCCAGGCGGCGGTCCCGGGGAGTCGCTGACGCAGCGCGGCAAAGCCCTCCGGGCTGGCGATGTCGCCGTTGTAGACGAAGGGATGGTGGCAGGCAGCCAGGGCCTCGGCGGCGCGGCTCAGGTCGACCTCGCCGCCATACATCTGGACCGCGGTGCGGGCGTGCAGGATGACCTCGGTCAGGGGATAGCGGTTGAGGACCGCCATCACCGCCGCGACCTCGTCCGGATCGCGGTATCCCAGGCGCAGTTTCACCGAGAGCCGGACGGGCGCCGCCGCGACCACCGCGGCCAGGATCGCGTCGATCCGTTCCGGGTACGGCAGGAGTCCGGCGCCGCGTCCGCGTCCGGCCACCGTCGGGTAGGGGCAACCCAGGTTCCAGTTGGCCTCGGCGTGGCCCGCCGCGTGCAGCTCGCGCAACGCCGCCGCCAAGGTCGGGGCGTGATGCGTGAGGATCTGCGGGATCGTCGGGAGCGCGCGGTTGTGCTCGGGAGCCACCTGGCGCAGTTCCGCCGGACGCAGCGGCTGCCCCTGGCGCAGTTGGATGAACGGGGCCACGGCCCGGTCGAAGCCGCCGAAACAGCGCGCCCAGGCGTCGCGGTACACCGCGTCGGTGATGCCGCGGATCGGGGCCAGGATGAGTGTCGGGCTGGGAGGCATGGGGTCAGGGATCGGGAGCCAGGCGTCGCTTTGCAGGTCGTCTTGCTTTTCCCTCGGGTGCCGTCGCGGGTCGGGTGCCGTCGCGGGCCTGGTGTCGCCGGGCCCGCCCGTACGGCGTGGGCTTGCGCCGGTGGCGGCCGACGTGGACCGGCGCCGCGCGGCCGTCAGAATCGTGTCAGCCGTCGGCATACAGATGCCATGCCGGCGCGGGAAGGCAAGAGCGGCGCAGGGCTGTTTCGAGAACGCCTCGCTGAGGCAGGCCGGCGGCGCCCGTCCTGGTAGGCCGCGCGGCAGTCTGGAGGCGCTCGGGACGGCCTGACCGCCGTCGGGGGCCGAGCGCCCTGCGGGAGACGCCGCACCGCGGATCTTGAAACAGCCCTGAGAGCGGCGGGCTGGCGCTTGGCAGGTCTGTGCCGCCATGCTATCCTCCTCCGTGTCGCCGGGGGAGCCGCCCCGGCACGGCATCGTGAACGGCATCGACAGGAGGCCCAGTGCCCATGCGTAGCATCGCTGCCCTCTCATTCTGTCTGGTCGCTGCTCTGGCCCAGGCTGCCGAGCGTCCGGCGCTCAGCGACCTGGGCCGTGGCGTGAAGATGCGCATCCTGGTGGACAAGGTCATGCAGCCGACCCGCGGCTGGAAGACCGAGGAGTGGATGGTCCAGGAGGCTGCGAAGGCGGGCTTCAACGTCTTCTCGCCGCGGCGCGGCGCCGAGGACCTCGGCGAAGTCCGCCAGGTCACCGCGTGGTGCCGCCAGGCGGGCATCTACCACCAGCCCTGGATGCGCGGGGTACAGGACGTGCCCAAGGACCCGGCCCTGAGCGTCGGCAAACGCGTGGTCTGGGCCAACGGCAGCGAACAGGCCCTGTGGAGCCCGAACTCGGACGAGCTCTGGCAGTGGCTGGCCGGCTACGTCCTCCCCTACGCCGAGATCAGTGCCCAGGACGATACCCTGATGGGCGTCTTCCTCGACTATGAGAACTACTGGCCCGGCGGCGCCGGCAATCTCTACGAGCTCTCGTACGACGACGTGATCATGGGCAAGTTCGCTGCCAGCAAGGGCATCGCGCTGCCCCCGCTGGCCCTCGACCGGCGCAAGGCCTGGCTGGACGAACAGAAGCTGCACGACGAGTTCCGCCAGTTCCAGATCAACCACTGGCGGCAGAAGTGCCGCGAACTGCGCCAGGCGGTGGACCGGATCAACCCGAAGTTCGTGTTCAACATCTACCCCGCACCGGGGACGATGTTCATGCTCGAGGCCTGCTACCCCGAGTGGGCCACTGCCAACGCGCCGCTGCTGCTCGCCGACCCCTGGACCTATGGCCGTTCCGGGCGCTTCGCCTCGCACGAGGCGGCACTGAAGAGCAACCAGGGCATCATCGAGCGCGGCAAGGCCACGGCCGAGGCCAAAGGCATCAACCACATCTACCTCGGCGGCATCGACCCGGTCGTGGCCGGCGCCGATCCCGAGTTCTGCGGCAAGAATGCGCTCCTCCTCACCGGGCTGACGGGCGGCTACTGGATCTTCTACGAGGGTCCGGTCTACGACAAGGACCACCCCGCCTACTTCAAGTGGTTCTCCTGGGCCAACCAACGGATCGAGGCCAAGGACTTTGCCGCGGCCTGGCAGCCGCGTGAGACCGACGACCCCTGGGGCTTTCCGAAGATCCGGGTCGCGGGTCAGCCTCTGCCCCGCACCACCCGGCGCGACTTCCCGGCGCTGAGCCTGCGTGGCTCGAATGCCTTGCTCGTGGCCGGCCACAAGGACGAGCCCGTGCAGGTCGCCCTGCAGGTCAGCCGCGTGGGGCGCAATGAGGACCCGTTGCGCTGGACAGTCCGGACCGCGGAGTGGGCGGAGGTGGGGCACGGCGAGATCCCGGTCGCCAGCGCCGGCACGGTGGGCTTCACGCCCGCGGCCGACGCCATCTACGTCCTCGTGCTGGAGGCCGGCGGCAACTCCTACAGCGTGAAGCACGCGACCGCGGCGCTGGCCATCTACGCCGACCCCGAGGCCCGTTTCATCGGCGCCGTGCCGAAGCTGTTCTTCAGTGTTCCGGCAGGGCTCCCGCAGTTTGTCGTGTCCGCCCATGGCGGCGGTGGCGTGGAAGGCGTGAAGCTGACGGTCTACGACGCCGCCGGCGCGGCCGCGGTGACGCAGGAGACGTCCGCGCGTGACAACCGGGTTCGGTTGACAGTGCCGGTCGGCGGCAACGCG
>Ga0116149_1005421_pt1 | contig 11957 bp, 11 predicted proteins | sample AD_UKC057_MetaG_FD_89787 | JGI IMG/M metagenome (GOLD analysis project Ga0116149, IMG submission 89787) | Active sludge microbial communities of municipal wastewater-treating anaerobic digesters from USA - AD_UKC057_MetaG | ecosystem: Engineered > Bioreactor > Anaerobic > Digestate | place: USA...
GCCGGCGACGTCTTGCTGCGACGCTACCAGCCGTGGCTGAAGCTGCTGGCGCGCGTGCAACTCGAAAGCCGATTCCACGCGAAGCTCGATCCGGCCGACGTGGTCCAACAGGCCATGCTCGAGGCGGTGCGTGCCCTGCCGCAATTCCGCGGCGGTTCCGAAGGCGAATTCACCGCCTGGCTGCGTCAGATTCTCACCCACGCGCTGGCCCGTGAAATCCGCCGTTACGCCGGCACGGCCAAGCGCGACGTGGCGCGCGAGGCGCCGATCGAGCAGGAGCTCGCCCAGACCGCGCAACAGTTGGGTGACCGGCTCGCCGCCACGGGCACCTCGCCAAGCCAGCGGATGATCAAACACGAACAGGCCGTTCTGCTGGCCGACGTGCTCGAGCGGTTGCCGGAGGACTTCCGCGAGGTGATCATCCTGCGGAATCTCGAGGACCTGCCTCACGAAGAAATCGCCCGTCGCATGGGACGAAGTCCGGGCGCCGTGCGCATGCTCTGGGTGCGGGCGCTGGCCCGGCTTCGGGAGGAGCTTCAGTCTTCAACGTGCGGCATCCGGCGTGGATGAGGCAGAATTCGCGGCATGTCTTTGACCCATCCCACCGCGGCGCTCGTTTCGGAGACGAAGAGGTTCACCCTCAGCCTCGCCATCCTGCTCGGGTTGGCCACGTGCGGGGGCTTCCGCAGCCAGGCCAGTGACGCCGGGGAATTGGATCCGACATTCGCGCCGACTCGGAAGGAAATGTGACGCGCGGGAGAGAGGCCGGAATACACGCGGGCAGTCCGCGAAACTGAATGGGCCACGAGGCTGCGCCCAGGCAAATGACTCGAGTGAAGAACCCGCTCAGGCCTCTGAGTGGAATCAACTGTATAGATGCGACCCCATTGTCTTGCTGAAGCCGTCTTCCGCGGCCGGCGCGGGTTCGATGTGAACAACCACATGCTCGACGGCCAGTGAAGAGGACTTGAGTCGATCGCTGACCTGATGCCCGATCTCATGGCCGCGTCGCACCGTTGGATCGCCAGCCATCTCGACCATGGCCGTAGGGGTGGTCCGGATCGGGGGGCAGTGACGCAACCTTGAGTCCCGTCCGGACGACCAGCGAACTGATGACGTCCGCGGCGGATTCGATGCCGTCACGCACTTGACTTGGAGGCGTGTCGGGAGGATGTTGCCCCACGCCAAGCCAGTCCCGACCAGAGCCATCGAGGAGCGTGGAGCGGTGGCGAGGTCGAGCTGATTGTCGCGGCGGGCAGCCGAGAGGACAAAGCCATGAAGCGCGGGTTCGATCCTGGTTGTAGCGAGGAGCCGTTTCGGAGTCTGGCGCAGGAGTACCCCGGGGAGAGTGCGTATCCCCCTGACCAGTTCCGGGTCGAGTGGGGACCGATTTTCCACCGCGGGAGGTTGGACGGCTCGGCGCGGGTGCTGGTCATCGGCCAGGACCCGGCACAACACGAAGCGGTTGTTCGGCGCATTCTGGTGGGGGAAGCGGGGCGGCGGATCCAGGGATTCCTTGCCAAGCTGGGGATCACTCGCAGTTACGCGATGATCAACACGTTCCTTTACAGTGTCTACGGTTCCGTCAAGGCCGCCACGCGAAAGAACCCGGTGCTTGTCGCATATCGCAACCGATGGATCGACGCGTTGATGGCCAGCGGGCGGATCGAGGCGGTCGTCGGGCTCGGGGTGTCCGCGCGGGAGGCGTGGGAGTTGTGGAAGGCGACGCCCGCGGGTCAGGCCTCGACTGTGGCTTTCGCTGCGATCACCCACCCGACGCAGCCGGAAAGCGCCTCCGGAAAGGATCGAGCCAAACTCGAACAGGCGACCAAGACATTGCTGGCTAATTGGAACCTCGCCTTGAGTGCCTTGGCTCCGGCGATCACCCATCCGGATGTCCCGCGCCCCATCAAGCCGTACGGGACGGCCTGGGCCGATGGCGACCGGACCCCCGTGCCCGAGGGCGACATCCCCGCGGGATTGCCGGCGTGGATGCACGAGCAGGACGGTTGGGCAGCCCGCAAGGGCAAGGACGACCTCGCCAAACGCCGCAACATCACCATCACGGTTCCCAAAGGAGTGGTCGCATGACTTACAAACGCTCGTGGTATCCCCTGATGGGGCCGATCACGGCCTCGCGCCGTGGGACGGCCGCCGGGCCAAAGAAGCAGCAACCGGTCGACCTTTTGACAGGGCCGAAGCTCGCCCTGGCAGGACGCGTCGTAACGATGGACGACACTTTCACGATCCGCACGAACGCTGTCGTGTACGTGGAAAAGGGCGTCATTGTGGCCATCCAGGACCGGGAGCAGCCCGCCCCGGACGGCTTTGGCGAGGTGCCCGTGGTGAAGACCGGCGGGAGCATTTTTCCGGGGCTGATCGAACTCCACAATCACCTGAGTTACGACACCCTCCCGCTCTGGTCGCCGGTGCCCAAACGATTCAAGCATCGGGGGGAATGGCCCAACCACGAACAGTACCGTCCACTCGTTAGCGGGCCCATGACAGTGCTGGGCATGTATCAGGATTCTTCGGGGCATTACCCGCTCCTGCCGGCACTGGTGCGTTATGTCGAGTGCAAGTGCCTGCTGGGGGGAGTCACCACCAGCCAGGGGATCCGGCTCGCCAGCAACGCCGGGATTCAGCGCTTTTACCGCGGCATCGTCCGCAACGTCGAGCAGACGGACGATCCAGATTTGCCCGAGGCCCAGTGCCGCATCCCGGATGTGCACGCGAAGGATGCCGCCAGGTTCCTGGCGCGCCTCAGGAAGGAGGATAGCTGCTTCCTCCTTCATCTCAGTGAGGGCCTCGCCGAGCAGGCGCAGCCGCCCTCCGCGGCGCGGAAGCACTTTCTGGCCCTCGAAGTGGCCCCAGGCCAATGGGCGCTCAACGAGATGTTTGCAGGCATTCACGCCGCGGGTCTGCTGCAGGAGGACTTCGACGTCCTGGCCAGCCACCGCAGTTCCATGGTCTGGTCGCCGCTCAGCAACCTCCTCCTGTATGGCGGCACCGCGCGCGTGGACGCCGCCCGCAAGGCCGGCGTGACCATCGGCCTCGGCAGCGACTGGTCGCCCACGGGCAGCAAGAACCTGCTGGGAGAGCTGAAGGTGGCGTGGCTCTACAGCCAACACCTTCTCGACGGACTGTTGACCGCCCGCGACCTCGTGGCCATGGCCACCCGGGATGCTGCCCGCATCTTGAAATGGGACCGTGCGGCAGGGACACTCGAAGCCGGGCGGCGCGCCGACCTGGTGGTGATCGAGGGCACATCCGCCGACCCCTACGAGGCCCTGATCCGGGCGAAGGAGTTGGATCTCCGGTTGGTCATGATCAACGGCGTGGCCCGCTACGGCGTGCCCAGCTTGATGCGCCAGCTTGGTTCTGACGGCCAGTCCGTGTCTGTAGGGGGGCGCACCCGCCGGCTCTTCCTCGAACAGGCGACCGCCGATCCTGACGTGGCGCAGGTGCCCCTGAACGAGGCCGCCGCCACGCTCCGCCAGGCTCTGCAGAATATCGCGGAGCTGGCCAAGGAAATCGAAACGCCCAAGCCGGCGCCCGCGACCAGGCATCTGCTCGATGCCCATACAGCCCCGGTCTGGTCGCTCGCCCTGGATGAGATCGGTTCCTGCGGTGTCGAGTTGTGCCCGCGGCTGCCGTTCAACGGGCCGGACGATTTCACTGGACCCGACCGCGCCCCGCGCGCCCTGGCCATAGCCGCCCCTCCGCTTTCGACCATCCTGAAACCGATCCAACTCGATCCTCTGACCGTTGCCGACGACCCCGGATTCCTGGATCGCATCGCTGCGCAGCCAAATCTCCCTGCAGCGGTCAGGACCGGTCTGGCGGGGCTTTACTGACGAATTCCCATTCAATCGAGACTCGAACCAACCAAACAGGAGGTTTATGCGAAGCGTCAAACTCTGTGTGACCGTCATGCGTCACCTGAAGAAGAAGTACAATAAGAAAGCGCTGCAAGAGATCACGCGTGCTGTCAAGGACTGGATCGCCGCGGATGCTGCCCGAGGAATCCAGACCGTGGTTGTGGCGGTGGACGATGCCGCGTCCATGGGTGCCCACCGACTCAGGCCATTGACAGGCCGGATCACCGCCGTGAAGATCAAGCGCGCCATCGATGCCCTCTGGGGGCGGCTGCAGCCCGAGTATCTCGTTCTGCTGGGCGGCGCGGACATTGTCCCGATGTTTCTCGTGGCCAATCCCTCGTACGACCCCAACGGCGACGACGACCAACTGGTGCCCACGGACAATCCCTATGCGTCTTCTTCCCCTTACCGCGCGTCGAACCGGGGCAGCTACCTGGTGCCGGATCGCGTGGCGGGGCGGATACCGGATATGGTTGCAGACAGCAGTTCGGCATGGCTGGTTGACTCCCTGGCCACCGCCACCACCTGGACCTCGCGGCCCGCGAGTTTCTACGGCGATCGCTATGCGGTCTGCTGCGCCGCGTGGCAGGGGGCCGGGGAAGACTGCGTCCAGCACATCGGTTCGCCTGTGTCGAGCCTGATGATCTCACCGCCGATCACCGACGCCTCGGCGACCGCGCGCAGCCGGCTCTCGTTCAGGCTGCATATGATCAAGTGTCACGGCGCTCCGTTGAACCCGAATTTCTACGGCCAGACGGGAAACTCCTTCCCGGTCGTGCTGGCGAGCGCCACCCTCAAACCGCGCGTGAAACCCGCCACCGTCGCAGCCGCGATGTGCTGTTACGGAGCGCAAATCTACTCGCCCAACGACCCCGCGGCCCAGAATCCCGGAGAATGGCCGATCGCAAGCACTTACTTGCGCCAGGGCGCACTCGGTCTCGCGGCGTCAACGGTGATCGCGTGGGTCGGTGTGGGCCAGATGATGTGCGCCGACTGGATTGTCGCTGGTTATTTGAAGGGGATCCTCGGCGGGGCTTCGCAGGGACGCGCGCTTCTCGAATCGAAGCAGGATTACGTCCGCTGGATCAACCAGCAAGGTCAGGCGCCCGACATCGCCGACGAGAAGACTCTGATCGAGTATGTCCTGTTGGGCGATCCTTCGATCCAGCCGGTGGTTGCGCCTGCGCTCACTCCCGCCACAGGGGTCCGGGCCGCGACGGCAGGGCCCGCGTTCGCCCTTCTGGCCCAGGAGCGCCGGCAACGCCGGGTCGTCCGCGCGCAGTTGGCCGGACAGCTCCGCGGGCTGTTGCCCGCACGAACGGCCGCCGCGGGCGCCGCCCGCACCGGGGCCGGGAAGGTCTTTCGATCGGCACAGGCCGCGCTGGGAGCAACCCTGGCAAAGAGCATCAAGGAATTCCGCATCCGTCCAGCCGCCGTCCGGGTCGAAAAACTCGACACACCGCTCTCCTTCCCGGCGGAAGCAGCCGGTCGCGGACGAGTTCGCGCGATGGCGTCGGTGCCTCGAACCCGGCAGTCCATCGAGTACTACTGGAGCGGGCGGCAGGTGCATGACGGACACCGGAGGATCTGCCTCATGAAAGCGGAAACCGATCGCAAGGGCAACCTGCTCCGCGCGTCGTTGGTCCACAGCAGCTAGCCCGCATGCCGATCAAGCGAGAACGCGAGATCTACAGGGGTCGGGCGCGGCTCGAAACCGTGCGGCGCGGAACCGGCAGCGAACACGTGGGCGTGGTGCTCGAGACGCCCGACGGCCAGCGGTTCAACCTGGTCCGGCTGGGGGGCAACCCGTTCGACGACGCGGAAACCCGCGAGCTTTCGGGACACACCGTCGAGGTCGAGGGCTACCGCGTCGGATCGGATCTTCGCTACACCGTCGCCCGCGTGCACGATGGGGGCAAACATTGACTGTTGACCTGATTGGCAGATATGCGGGCTAGAGCAGGCTCGCCCAGGCCCCGACGACGCTCTCTGCCAGAGCCCTCAGTGCCCGGAGGTGGCGTTCGCCCTCGGCGAGGATGCTCCGCGCATTGACGCCCGCTCCGCGAAGCTCGTCGGCGAATGTCCTCACCATTCCGGCGACGATTGTCTCGGTGACCTCGATGTGGAAGAGGATGCCCCAGGCGCCGCGCCCGCAGGCGAAGGCCTGGTGCCGGGTCAACTCGGACGAAGCCAGGGATACGGCGCCGGGGGGCAGTTCGAAGACGTCACCATGCCAGTGCAGAGGGGTGAACCGAGGCGGCATGCTGTCCCAGGGCGCCACCCGGCTCGCCTCGGGCGTCAGTGTCACGGGATACCATCCGATCTCCTTGCGCGGCCCCTTTGTGACCTCGGCGCCAAGTGCAGCGGCGAGCAATTGGCTTCCCAGGCAGACCCCGAGGACCGGTTTGCCCGCCTCGACCGCCCTTCGCAGCAATCGAATCTCGTCCTTGAGGAACGGATACGTGTCTTGCGCGTAAACCCCCATCGGTCCGCCCATCACGACCAGGCCGTCGAGCCCTTCGATCGACCCTGGGAGCGGTTCGTTGGCGAATACGCGAACGCCCTGGATGGCGATTCCTCGGGTTGACAGGACCTCGGCGATCAACCCCGGAGTTTCGCAACCTACGTGTTGGATGGCACAGACAGTTTTGGGAAGCATCATGTCTATTGGAGACGGTAGAACGCATGGGGACGCTGACGACCTGGGTCAATACGGGTCGAACCAGATCGGAACCTGGTCGGGCCTCTGGATTTTGAGCACCATCTCGTGCTTCATGGTCTCGACGTGGCCGTCAACCAAACCGATGTTGATCCGGCCGTTATGCGTGGTAAAGACCCCATGGACGGCCGTGCCCTCGGGGTAGAACGATGCGTTGCGCATGGTGGCCGGATCTTCGTCCACCAGGAGCAGTTTCGCAGACGGATTCTGGACCATCGTCTGAGCCACACCGCGCAGGCCGGTGCGCTGGCCGCTGGTCAGGGTCTGGTCGGGCTCCATCCGCGAGTTCATGCTGTAGTTGACGCGCAACGCCCTGCCCTGCCGTCCGCTGCTCGGGCACAGGTAGACCGGCGCGATGATCTCCCGGTGAGCGCTCTCGTAGGTGGTCACCGAACCCCCTTGGTAGTATTCGTCCCGCGTGACCCGGCGCATCCCGGAGGTGTAGGCGTAGATCGAACCGGCTTCGGGATGAAACCCGTAGCTCGAGCCACGCCAGGCCTGCGGGTTATCCACCGCAGTGTCGTTCTGTCCGCCCCACACCCAATCCGGGTCGAGGTTCCGGTTGACGTCTCCGGGCCACGGAAAGCAGTCATGCTCGTCAACATACAACATCATCCCGAGCATCAACTGGCGCATGTTGTTGCGGCAGACAGTGGCGCGCCCGGCCTCCTTCGCCTTTGTGAGTGCGGGCAGGAGCATGGCGGCAAGGATGGCGATGATGGCGATGACAACCAGCAACTCGATGAGCGTGAAACCGAGGGGGCGCATCCGCCGTCGAGCGGCCTGGAGCAGTGTTCCTATACGAACGGCAGCCGCGCTGGAACGGTCGCGTGTAGGGCTCATGGCGACAACTTGGGGCAAGTCCGGCCTGATTTCAATCTTCGAGTCGCCGCGACGGTGGAGAACAATGGGGTCGCATCTAAATAGTTGACATATCGCTCTTGAGCATCCCGGCCAAGCGGGGCTCGGGGGCGGCGGCCAGCGTCCGCGCGAAACGTCAAGAAACACGGGATCAGGCGCCGCACGTCCTCCGGTTGGCCGGGCCGTCCGTCATCCTGCGCCCGGGATCTCACCGCGAGCCTCGAGTCGGCGGCGCTCCTCGAGCAACGCCTCCAGCTCCGCGATCGGTTCCAAGTCCTTGGGGCGGCCCGCCGCGCGCTTTAGGTGAATCAGGGTGATCAGATCGACGACGCGGAATCGGTGGCCAAAGGCCTCGACCTCCTCGCTCCTGGGCAGGAGATTCTCATAGCTGCCCCCACCAGGCACCTCGCCCAGCAAGTCGAGGTTCCCCAACTCGCTACTGAGCGTGAAGTTGAGCCCCATGCGAACGGTTCGTTCGTCGAATGCAAACGGCAAACCCAGCGGCGCACCGCGAAGATAGGGTTTATGGGATCGCAGAGCGGCAACCAGAGCCCGGATGTTGTCATGCGACCGTGAATACACCAGATCCACATCCATCGTCGATCGTGCGGACCCGTGCAGCGCTGCGGCCCAGCCGCCGATCAAGATGAATCGAACGCCACCGGGAACCAGAACCCCAACGACGCGCTCCAGATCCGCAGACATGGTCAACGCGGTTCGGCCCCGGCCGAGCCCGCCCGCGCATTGCGCAACACCTGGCGCGCGCGGATGAACTCGCTCATGCGCCTCGCCCGCTGATCGAATGTCCGGCGCAGGTTTTGGACAAGCAGGGTTCGGTCCACGTCCTTTTTGAACAGGGCGATGAGCGGATCGGTGTCGTCCTTGAAGGCTGGCTCAGCCAATTCCCGCCGGTGCAGGATGACATGCGCGTTGCCCAGAGTCTCGTCACGGTCACTCACGAGCAGAAGCTACTCCATGGTTCAAGGGCAGGCTAGCCCGGATTTCTCGCCACCGGGAAGATGACAACGAAATCCGGGCTGTGGCAAAATCGGCGCAGGTTTCTGGGATGGATGCGGCTTGCGGAGGTGGTGCAGAGGCGGCGGGGGGAGGCGATGAGTGAACCGCGTCAACTCCGGCCGGTCTTCGGCGGGGTCAGTCGCTGCGCATGGCGGCGACGGGGTCGAGGCGGGCCGCGCGGATGGCGGGAACCAGGCCGGCGACCAACCCCACGAGGATGAGCACGGCGGTCGCCACCGCCAGGGCGCTGAACGACAGGCCGAGGTGAATGTCGCTCTGCCCGGAGGCATCCTCGAAGAGCGGTCCCAGCAGGGGGAGGGTGCCGATCAGATGGGTGAGACCAACGGCTACCAGGATGCCCGCCAGCCCGCCGAGTCCGGTCAACGTCAATCCTTCAAGCAGAACCTGGCCGAGAATGTGGCGGCGGCGCGCCCCGAGCGCCTTGAGGACGCCGATTTCCCGGGTGCGTTCAGTGACAGCGACCAACATGATGTTCATCACGCCCACAGCCCCGATGCTCAGGGTGAGCGTGCCGATGACGGCGAGGAGCACGTTCAGGCCCAGACTCATGTTCGAGACCAGCACGCGGAACTCGTTCCAATCCAGGATGGTCACCGCGCGCTCGTCACGCGCGCCAAAATGGTGGGCGCGCGCCAGGGCGGCGCGCAACTCCGCGATCACGCGCGCCCGCGCGAAGCCCTGGGCGGGCAGGACGACGATGTTGTTCAGATAGCGGGTGTTGACCATCGAGCCGAGGGTGGTGTGCGGCACGAAGGCCGAGATGTCGTCCGGCGCGGAGTAGTTGGTGATCTGGGTCTTCTTCTTCAACACGCCGATGACGGTGAAGCGGACGCCCTGGACTTTGATATCGGCGTCCAGGGCGGGCATCGCGCTGAACAGCTCCTTCTTGAGATCGGCGCCAATCACCACCACCCGTCGGCGGTGCAACACGTCGTCGCCGGTGAGAAAACGTCCCTCAGCGACCTCGGTGTGCCGGATGCGCCCAAAGGGGGCGTCAACGCCGGCCACGGTATAGTTGCGGGTTCGGTAGCCGAAGTTCACGGGCAGAAACGCGCGAATCTCGGGCGAGATCGCTTCGATGGCCGGCACGCCTTCGACCAGGGCGTCAACGTCCCGCAATTCGAGCAGGATGCGGCGCCCGCTGCGTTCGCCGCCGGCCTGTTCGCTGGTCTGGCCGGGGAAGATGACGATCAGGTTGCGTCCGATCTGGTCGAACGCCCCGACCAGCGCGCGTTCGAAGCCGTGGCCGTAGGAGAGCAGGAGCACCAGCGACGCGATGCCCCACGTGACGCTCAGCATCGTCAGCGCCGAGCGGAGCCGGTAGTGGCCGAGCGCCTCGAAGGCCTCGCTGATCAGGTGTCGGATCATTCGTAGCGCAGGGCGTCCACGGGCATAAGCTGCGAGGCGCGCCGGGCGGGGTAGAGCCCCGCCAGCAGGCCGACGGCTGCCAGCGTTCCGAAGGCCAGGGCGGCCGTGGTTCGGGTGATGGGCAGGCCGGCGAACATGGTCGGGAGAGGCAGTTGGCTGACCAGGTGGCTGGCCAGGCACGCGAAGGCAACGCCGACGAGGCCGCTGCCCAGTGTCAGCAACAGGGCTTCGAGGAAGAACTCGATGAGAATCCGCCCAGGGGGCGCGCCGACTGCCATCTTGATGCCGATCTCGCGGGTGCGCTCCGCCACCGCCACGAGCATGATGTTCATCACGCCCAGTCCGCCCAGGCCGAGCGTCACGAGCGCGACAAACGCGAGGAAGACCTGCATCGATTCGAACACGCCGTTCACCATCCGCGCGCTGCGCACGGTGTCCCACACCCAGAGCGCGCCTTCGTCGGTCGGGGAAAAGCCGTGGCGGCGTCCGAGGAGCGTCTTGACCTGGCGCAGGGCGGCCTCGTGGTCGTCGGCCGAGCGCGGCATGAGGATGATGTTGTCCACAGCCCCCACGCCGACATAGGGGCGAGGGTCGGGGAAATGCCGGGCCATCGTCGAGTAGGGGAGCAGGATCTTCTCGCCATCGAAGCCGTTGTAGGAGTTGTTCTGGTCCTTCTTCTTGAGTTCGCCGATGACGGTGAAGGGGATGTCCTCGAGGCGAATCTGCGCGCCCACCGCCGGGCGGCTGGCGAACAACTGCTGGCGGACCTGTTCGCCGATGATGCAGACCGCGCGGCACGCGCGAAAGTCCTCGTCGCTCATCAGGCGCCCCTGGGCGAGGGTCATCGAGCGGATGTGTTGGTACACAGGCGCGACGCCGTGGACCGAGAAGCGCCCGGCATTGTGGGGGCTGCTGGCCCGGAGGTAGCGGTCCAGTTCGGGTGTGACATGCTGAACCAGCGGGCATTCGCTGCGGATGGCCTCGGCGTCCGCGGAGGTCAAGCGGATGTAGCGTCCCGCCCGCTGGTCGCCCACCTGCTGGCTGGTGCGCCCGCCCCACAGGATGATGATGTCCGTCCCCATCACGTGGAGGCTCTGGCGGTAGCCGATCTTGAAGCCGTCGCCAATGGCCATCATGAAGATGATGGACGCGATGCCCCAGGCGATGCCAAACATCGTCAGGGCGCTCCGCAACTTGTGCGCCCAGACATTGCGCCACGTTTGCAGGATCAGGTCGTGAAGCCAACTCATGGCAGGACGAGTTCCGTCCCTTCGGCCACGCCCTCGAGAACCTCGGTCCGCTGACCGTTCGAGATCCCGGTCTTGACGGGGACTTTGCGGAAACCGCTCTTGGCCGAGGGGTCATGCTGCTGGACGGACGTCCCGCCGTCGCGGTCGCGCACGAGCGCGGCTTCGGCGATGAGCAGCGCGTTGGTGTGTTCCTCGAGCACGATTTCGGCATTGGCGCTCATGTTCGCGCGCAGCTTGCCGTCGGGATTCGCGATCGACACGCGGACGTCGAAGGTCGTGACATTGTCCTTCTCGACGCCCATCGGCGCGATCCGGGTCACCTTTCCCTCGAAGGTCTCGCCTGAAAAGGACTCGACGAGGTTGCGCACCGGCAGGCCAACCCGGATCTTGCCAATCTCGGCCTCATCGACCTGGCCTTCGACATACACGTTGCTGATGTCGCCCAAGGTCATGATGAGCGTGGCCGCGCTGCCAAGATTCAGAATCGAAGAGACGGCGTCGCCCACCTCACGATCACGGGTGAGCACGACGCCCCGGATGGGGGAGCGGATGGTGGCATGGCGCAGGTTTTCCTCGGCGCGGTCCAGCGCGGCCTGCGCCGCCGCAACCCGGGCCCGAGCCTGGACGACCAGCGCGCTGGCGCTGCGAGCCGCCGCCTCGAGCAACTGCTGCCGGTTGGCGCTCATGGCGTGCGCCTTCTGCGCCTCGTCCAGAGCCTGTTGGGACGCGACTTTCTCGGCGAAAAGGGCCTTGAGGCGTTCGAAGTCGCGCCGGGCGAATTCAAGTTCGGGGTTGGCGGCCTCGATGCGCGCCTTGGCTTCGGCGGCGAGGGCCACCTCC
>Ga0116149_1005431_pt1 | contig 11940 bp, 9 predicted proteins | sample AD_UKC057_MetaG_FD_89787 | JGI IMG/M metagenome (GOLD analysis project Ga0116149, IMG submission 89787) | Active sludge microbial communities of municipal wastewater-treating anaerobic digesters from USA - AD_UKC057_MetaG | ecosystem: Engineered > Bioreactor > Anaerobic > Digestate | place: USA...
GCAAAGTCTGGGACACTTTCAGACTGCTCCATGTCTCCCTGGACGCCACTGATATGCTCAAATTGCTCTGATTAAGCATCAGCAAACCTGAAAATCATGGGTAAAATCGGAACAGGCTGGCGGCTTCCTTCGGAATCGAGTGGCGGAATCAGCGGAATACGCACTAAAGAACGGAAGGATCAAAAAGAGCGGTTGAAGGCTAATTACGAGCAACATATTTTAGCGCTTGAAGATATGCTTGATACGATGAGGGGCACTTCCGAGTATGCAGATGTTAACGAAGTCGTTTCCCAAGTACACTTTGACGAGATGGTGACGGCACTTTAAGTAAATCCGAACTCGTAACATGACGCAATTATGAAAAAGATGATCCGTTGCGGCATCAAATATCCCCTTGCCCGCTGCCTTAAAGTATGATACTTGCGAGTATCATACTTTAGAGTCACGAAAGGAAGTCGCCCATGTTCGTTGACCGCGAGAAGGAACTGGCTGCCCTGAAGCGGGCCTATGCTGATAATTCCTCTCAGTTTTTCGTTATCTACGGCAAACGGCGGGTAGGCAAAACGGAACTGGTGAAGCAATTTTTCCAGGAGCTTCCCCACATCTACTACCTGTCCGACAAGGCATCCGAGAAAGATCAACTACGGATGCTTTCGGAACAGGTGGGACTCTTCTTCCAGGATGAATTTCTCCTCTCCCGAGGTTTTGGCGCCTGGTACGATTGTTTTAAATATCTGAAGAACAAGGGCCGCCTCGTCCTCGTAATTGATGAATTTCCTTACCTGATCGAGGCCAACCGCGCCATCCCCTCCATCTTCCAGAAAGGATGGGATGAAGATTTGAAGGATTCAGGGATCTTTCTCATCCTCCTGGGATCGAGCATCGGGATGATGGAAACGGAAGTCCTGGGCTACAAATCGCCCCTTTTCGGACGCCGCACGGGGCAACTGCAGGTGGAACCACTGCCCTTCGGCGATGCCCGGAAACTTTTTCCCGAGGCGTCTTTCCCGGACTTCCTGCCGATCTATGCCGTCCTCGGGGGCACGCCTGCCTACCTGCGTCAATTCGACCCCCATGCCGATTTCCGGGATAATGTTCGTACGAAGATCCTTGCCCCGGACGCCTATCTATACCGGGAGCCCGATTTTATCCTTCGGTCGGAACTGCGGGAACCCCGTAATTATTTTGCCATTCTCCGCGCCATTTCCCTCGGAAAATCAAAGGCGGGGGAGATCATAAATGAAACGGGTCTGGAAAAAAACGTCTTGGGAAAATACCTCTCCGTCCTTGGGGAGCTGAAATTCATCCGGCGCGTAGTCCCGGTCACGGAGGCCCTTCCGGAAAAGAGTAAAAAGGGCCTCTATTCAATGGCCGATCCCTTTTTCCGTTTCTGGTTCCAGTTTGTCTATCCGAATCGGAGCTTTATCGAAGAGGGCCAGCTTGATTACGTGATGGAACGCAAGCTCAAACCGGCCTTTGATCAATTCATGGCCCTGGCCTTCGAAGACGTCTGCCGGGATATTGTCCGGGGCAACGTCTGGCATGATTGCCGCTTTGACCGTGTTGGCCGCTGGTGGTCAAAGGAGGGAGAAATCGATGTCGTGGCCACCAGCGAAGCGGAAAATACCCTCCTCTGCGGGGAAGCAAAATGGAGCGTCCGGCAGGTAGGAACGGATATTCTGGATGATTTGAAACGCAAAGCCGCCCTCGTCCCCTGGGGGAAACCGGGACGAAAAGAGCTATTCGTCCTCTTCAGCCGCTCCGGTTATACCGACGAGCTGAAAAGGTGCGCCTCCGGCGAAGGAGTAATTTTATGGGAACCGGAAGCAAGCTTTTAATCAGAAGTGGCTCGTCAAAAAAACAACCACAATGCAGAGAAAATATTCAGAATGGCATCGTTATCTGATCACCTGCAAAACATCTCTTTTCCATTCAGTGAATATGCCGGACACTTTGTTTTGGGGATCATCTATTCTCGCACCGATGGAAATGTCGATGAAAGAAAGATCTATTCGTTGGATGATTTACGAAACATTACCTCCATAGTGCGAGATTTTCGCTTTTTTGTCGAAGAAAAATATCGGATTGCCCTTGACCGCCCAGGAAGCGGCAATACCAAGAATATCGGCTCGGTAACAAAAATTGATGATTTGACTCACGGTCGCGGGCCTTTTGCCGAATTAGGCGAAGAAACTTTCTATGATTATTGGATGTATTACCTGACGAAAGACATGGCAAAAGCGGTGGATCTGAAGGATGCGCCCTACAAGAACCTTCGCGAGTACAAAGATTACAAGAGGCCAAGTAAAAGATGAGAGCTAACGCATTAAATAGCTTAGATAAGCAGATGGAACTGATTGCCTCTGATCCGGTATTTCCTTCCACCAGATTCCAGGGTAGCAAATTGAAGATTGTGGACTGGATTTGGGAGGCGGTAAAAAACTTGGATTGCAATACCGTACTCGATTTGTTCGGCGGAACGGGCAGCGTAGGCTACATGTTTAAAAAGAGGGGCAAGTTGGTAACTTACAACGACATATTGCGGTTCAACTGGTACATTGCTTTGGCGCTCATCGAGAATTCAGATATCCGGCTCACCACGGATGAAATTGATTTTATTCTGATCCCTAAGGTCGGCAGGGGATATCCGACCTTTATCCATGATACCTTTCGGGATATTTATTATACGGATGGGGAAAATCTTTGGATCGATATGGCCGCCGCCAATATCCGGGACCTCGAAAACGTCTATAAGCAGGCCCTCGCATATTTTGCCCTGTTTCAATCCTGTATCAGTAAAAGACCTTTCAATCTATTTCATCGCAGAAATCTCTATTTAAGGCAATCCAACGTGGAGAGAAATTTCGGCAACAAAGCAACCTGGGACACACCTTTCGATGCTCATTTTCGGAAATTCATTAAAGCGGCAAACGGAGCGGTTTTTTCAAACGGTCGGGAAAACCGATGCCTGAATTAGGACGTGTTTGACATAGAGGGTAAATATGACCTCGTTTACATTGACACACCTTATATTTCCTACAGCGGTGTCGGTGTTGACTATTTGGATTTCTACCACTTTTTGGAAGGATTGGTCCATTACGATCAATGGCCGCAGATGATTAATCATCGCAAAAAGCATAAGTGCCTGAAGGGACAAGATTGCGTAACTGTCTGGACGGATAAGAAACGCATCCACACCGCCTTTGACCGCCTATTCAAGAAATTTCACGACAGCATTCTGGTAATATCATATCGATCGGACGGGATCCCTTCCGTTGAAGAACTAACAAGCCTGTTAAAAAAGTATAAAAAAGACGTTCAGGCAGTCAAACGTTAGAATTATAAATACGTTTTAAGCACCAACCATTCAGAAGAAATATTGCTGATCGGCACATAATAAAAGGCGGTTGAGATAAAAACCGGAAATCCTGCGACGGCAAGGGGGAAGATCCGGTCTCGTTTTTATCTCCTAAAAATCTCATGGCGGATAAGAAGGTTCAGAAAAAGAAAGACCGGGAAAAACGGTTGAAGGCGGAGCGGACTAAACAGCTCCAGGCGGTCGATGCGGAATGGCACCTGGAGCTGGCGAGGCAGGCTTATCGCTCAAAAGATTGCCAAACTACCTTGTCCCATGTGGAAAAGATCCTCCGGATCAGGCCCGACTGGTTGCCCGCCCTCCGCCTGCGGGCGGCCCTCGCCATGGAATACGAGCAGGATGATGGCAGGGCGATCCCCTTTCTCGAAAAACTCGTGCAGAAAGATGAAGGGGACAGTGACGCGATTTTTAATCTGGCCTATTGTTTGTTTCAGCAGTGCCGCTATGCCGAGGAGATCGCCCTCCTGGAAAAGTACCAGGAGCGTCTGAAAGGCCGCCGGGACAAAGAGGCCCGGGAAGACAAAAAGAAGATCCAGGACTGGCTTTCGGAAACCCGGTTCTACATGGAGCGGGCTGGCGCCCCGTCGTTCCCGCCGCCGGAGGCGCCCCCGATGAGGCTGTCACGGCAAGACACGGCGCCCCCGCGCCGTCAGACAACGCCACCACGGTCTTCTCAACGAGCCGTTGTCACGCCGGCGGGCCCAACCGGGACGGCGGGCCCGCCCCTTCCAAGGGGTCCGGCAGAGGGAGCGGCAACGGCAATGCCTTGGCCGACGGTTATGGCGGCGATGAAAAAGTGGGCAAGGCAAAAGGCCGCGCCGGCCACCCCGGCGGGGAAAAATTCGCCGGGAGCGGAGGCTGTAGCCGGGCCGATGCAGACATCGCTGTTTCCTCCTGACGAGGAGCTCCCAAAGGAAACGGCGGGAGGACCGGAGGCGACGTCATCTGTGGGCAGGGCGCCAGGTAAGACATTGCGGACAAACAAGGCGACTCGTTTTCCTGAGCGTAGGGAGAATGAGTCCTCCCGGGTCCTCCGGTCGTCGGCAACCGGCAAGGCGCCGGTAGCGGCGAGGGGAGTCGCAACGGCAGCAGCAGGAGAATTGACACCGGCGGCAAAGAGGGGGTTCACGCCACCGGTCATCGCCCCGTCTTCCCCTGCCGCAACGCCGGCACAGTCTTCTACGTCCTCCTCTTCTGTCTCGTCTTCCATGTTTGCACCTGCCGCCCCCGCGGCGCCGTTTCCCGCCCCTGCTCCCGCTCTTCCCGTTTTCGATCTCGCGATTTTTTCCGATCCCCGGAACCTCCAGATCGAGGCGCCCCTCCACGTCCGGGAGGCGGGCGAGGATTTCGCCGCCCGGATTGCCGCCGCCCCGCCTGCCGCTCCGGAGGATTATCTCCTCCATCTCCAATACCGGCGCCTCCGCCTGGTCCGGGAATTCGAAGAACTCCTCTGCCTGGACCAGCTCCGGGGGGTCAACCATTACTGGTATCAGGTGGAAACCGTGGCCGCCGTCCTGAAGCGCTTCCGTGGCCGGGTCCTCCTGGCCGACGAGGTGGGGCTGGGCAAGACCATCGAGGCAGGGATGCTGATCAAGGAATATCTCCTCCGGGGGCTGGTTCGGAAGGTCCTCATCCTCACGCCCCCCACCCTGGTTTCCCAGTGGCGGGAGGAGATGGAGGAAAAATTCGGACTCCCCTTCGTCACACCGGATCACCAGTCCTTCCGGGCCGAGGGGGAACGGTTCTGGCGGGACCGGGACCTTGTCATCGCCTCGATCAACACAGCGAAATCCCAAAGGTATTTTGATGTCCTCACGGACATAGATTACGACCTGGTGGTGGTGGATGAGGCCCACTACCTCCGGAACCGGCAGACCCGGAACCACCGCCTCGTCGGCGCCCTCCGGAAGCGCTTCATATTTCTCCTCAGCGCCACTCCCGTCCAGAACAACCTGTTGGAACTGTACAATCTCATTACCCTTCTCCAGCCGGGGCTCCTCAGCACCGAGGCGGCCTTCAAAAAGGAGTATGTGAAACGTGGCAGCCTCCGCCAGCCCCAAAACCCGGAAACGCTCCGCCAGCTCCTCCGGGAGGTGATGGTCCGCAACACCCGTTCCATGGTGGATGTGAAGCTCCCCAAACGTTTTGCCGCCACCTTCTATGTCCCCCCCACGGCGGCGGAAAAGGAGACCTACGAGGAACTCAGCGCCGCCCTGCGTCGGTATCATGAAGCGGCAGCCACCCCGGAGCTTTTCACCGTCCGGAATCTCCAGATGGCGGCGGGGAGCTCCCCCTTCGCCCTCCGGGATTCCCTGGACCGTCTCTGCGCCCGCCTGGCCGCCGGAATTAACCGCGAAATTAACAGCGGGATCGGACCAGGCGGCGGGAGAAAAGGGGACATCATAAACGGCGGTTTGCGCGACGACTTAAAGGGCAGCGAGGACGGAAGCGGCAAAAGAGGTAAAAGGGGGCGCGGCAACGGCGGCGGCGCCCTCGCCGCCGGCGATCATGGCGACCCCGCTGCCGGCCCATCAAATGAAGACGACATCGAGGAAATCGCCCCCGCTGAAGGCCGTTCCGGCGATAGCGACCCCGACAACGGGACTTGGCGGACCTTCCTTGACCTTTTCGCCGGAATTAGCCGGAAGCTTGAGGGAATCATCGAGACCTCCAAGGGGCGCCAGCTCCTGACCCTGGTGAGGCAGAATCAGGAGAAGAAGCTGATCTTCGTCCGTTACCGCCGGACCCTCGCCTATCTGGAAAGGCTGCTCCGGGAACACGGTTATCCCTGCGCCGTCTTCAGCGGGGACATGACGGCCCGGGAAAAGGACGAGGCCGTGGCGGCCTTCCGGGACGACGTCCCCATCCTCCTCAGCACGGAAACCGGCGGGGAGGGTCGGAACATCCAGTTTTGCAACACCCTGATCAACTACGACCTCCCCTGGAACCCCATGCGCCTGGAGCAGCGGATCGGCCGTATCCACCGCATCGGCCAGGAGCGGGATGTCTTCATCTTCAACCTCTGCCTCCAGGGGAGCATCGAGGAATTCATGATGCGGATCCTCGATGACAAGATCAACATGTTTGAGCTGGTAATCGGGGAGATCGACACGATCCTTGGGAATCTGGAGACGGAGCAGGACTTCTCCGGTCTGATCCTCGACGTCTGGCTCCGCTCCGGGGCCGGGGAGGAGCGGCAGGCCAACTTCGCCCGCCTGGGCGACGAGATCCTGGCGGCGAAACGGACCTACGAAAAGACCAAGGCCCTGGACGAGATGATCTTCGGCGACGATTACGAGGTGTGATAACAGATGGAAATCCGGTCTTTTCTTACCAGCCTGCTGACCCGCCGCGACTGCCTCGTGGAAGCGACGGCGGCGGCGGAAGGGACCAGCCTGCGGGTCCTCTTTCCCCCGGACCTTCAGGAAGGTCTTCAGGTGAGGGAAATGGAGGTCTTCGATCTCCCCCGGGGGGAGGGGCGCTTTCTCTCCCTGATCCACAACGGACGGGACTTCATCGAGGCCCTGGAGCCCCTGGCCCTTGCCGCCGGCCTCTACAGCGCCGTCGCCTTTCCGGGGCTGGCCTTTCCCGTGGCGGACCCGGCGGGCTTCCTCGCCTCCCGGTTGACGATCCAGAACGGCATCTGGCGTTTGCGGGAGGTCCGGTCGGAGACCTGTGGCTACCTCGTTGTGAACTTTCTCCTTACCGCCACGGCGGATACCCGCTCCGAGCGTCTTACGACGGTGGCGGTCAATGAGCGGACCGGGACGATTCCCCTGGGGATGGCGGCGGCGCTTGCCGATCTTTGGGAGCGGGAAGGGGGAGGTCTGGGATCATACGGCGTAGTCGCCGCCGCCGTGGTGACCGGTGTCGGGGGAGTCCCGAAAACGATGGTGGCGGCAGATGGCTCCGCCTGGGGCTATCCGCAAGGGACGGGAGGCCCTGGGGAATTACCGAAGGATACGGCCGGCGCCAGGCAATTTCCTATGGCGGATGGCAAGGGGAGATTTGCGAAGGAAGCGTCGAACGGGACGGCGCTGCCCCGGACGGGAGAAAAGGAGGGGTCTGTCAGCGATGACGATTTGTCAGGGGTCCTTGCCGCGGCCCGCTGCCAGGCCGGCATTGCCGCCGGAGAGGTCTTCCGGGAGTTCCGGGCCAACCTCAACCGGCGGCTGACCCGGGATCTGACCCGCCTCCAGGAGTACTACCGGACCCTGGCCGGGGAGATCGAAAAGCGGCTCCGGAAAAAGGGACATGATCCGGGGGAACGGGAGCGGGCCGTCTCCCGCCTGGAGGCTACTAAGGCGGATTATCTGAAGAAGATCCAGGACGCCCGGGACAAGTATGCCCTGGAGATCGTCATTGAACCGGTGAACGCCCTGAGGGTCGAGATGCCCGTGACGATCCTGGATATCGCCCTCCAGCGCCGCAAGGAGACACGCCTCGTTTCCCTGCCCGTGAATCCCCTCACCCGGAGCCCCGAGGCGCCGGTTTGCGAGAGCTGCCGGACCCCGGTCCTGAAATTCCATCTCTGCGACTCCCTCCATATCCTCTGCCCCGCCTGTTTTCCCCGCTGCCTGACCTGCAACGGCAAGTAGTGGGAAGGCAGATCGGCGGGTGAAGGGGGAGGAATATTCATGACGGCGCTGGTCATTCAGCGTTTCGTCACAATCATCTCCGTACCGCAACTTTGCCGTAAATTCCCCGGGAGATGGTGGCAATGCGGCCCAGCGTCCGGAGGCGCTGAACGATGCTTCGTACCTGGGGCGCCGTGAGGCCGGTTTTTTTCACCAGGGTCGCCGTGTCGATCCCCTTGCGGCTCTTGAGGATCAACCGTTCCACGAGTTCGAGGGGCGGGAGCGCCGCCGCGGGGGCCTTTTTCGCCCTTACCGCTTTTGCATATACCGCCGGTTTTTCCCTTACCCTTGCCGATCTTTCCTTTTCCGCCGCAGGGGTGGGCGGCGGTGTTTTCCGCACTGCCTTTTTGGCGGCTTCGGCGGGAAGGGGAGGTAGGGTTGCTTTTACAAGGCGGGATGGCGACGTGTATGCTTCACCGGTCCGTTTTCCCGCCGGCGTCTTGTCCTGGGGATGGGCAACGGGTCGCGACGGTAAAGCAACGGTTGCTTTCCGGATTTTTGCTCCCTTAGTCGGCAACTCGGCGGCGCCTTCATCCAGATCGATGCCGAAGACGTCGGAGAGATCGACGCCGCTAAGGACGCGGCGGCTTTGCCGACCGGCCTTCTTCAGGAGGTCTTGGGTCGTCTCCGTTACGGCGGCGGAAACCAGCTCCCCCACCGCGATCCCCCGGAGGGTGAAAAACAGGCCCGGGTCGTTGTCCAGCCGGGCGCCGATCCCGTAGAGGGCGGCGGCGACATGCTTGCACATATAGGCCCAGTCGGGGCAGGAACAGGAAAAACGGATCTCCTGGGGAGCCGGAAAGAGGCCCTCGCCCTCCTCCATGAAGATCTCCCCCAATTCCCGGGGGAATTTCCCCGCCAGGAGCTCCGGGAGGGAAGCGAGGCGACCGACGCAGGCTGCTTTCACCGACTCCCAGCGGGGAGGCGCTAATTGTTCGATCTCGATCTTGATCGCGTAAGGCTGGGACCTCGTTCCCTGGACCAGGGCCGAGACCTCGCCGGCGCGGATCCGGAGATCCAGGACGGCGCCGTGGCGCACATAGCTCCGCCCCCGACCGATGCGGTTCGAGTAGTCGGCATAACGCTCCAGATTCCGGTTCCAGGACTTGCCCCACCAGGTGGCGGCGATGGCGCTCCCCGCCAGGACGACGGGCTGAATGCGGGGATCGGTCTTCTGGAGTTTTTTCAGCTTTGCCGCCGCCTTGGCCCGTTTCTCCCCCACAGTGACATAGGGCGGATATCCATCCCAGTAACTCATCTTCACCTCCCGCCGTCAACCCGTTCCCAGGCGACGGACTCCCGTTAAAAAAGTTAATGCAACCATAAAAACCCTCATGTCCCGTGGAGCGCAACGAAGCATGAAAAAGGCGCCTTCCATCACATGGCCGCCGGTTTGAACATCTCGATGAGGGCCTTGTCGTCCAACTCCGTGATCCACTCCTCCCCGGTGACGGCGACTACCTCCGCGGAGAGCCGCCGCTTGTCCTCCAGCATCCCGTCGATCTTCTCTTCGATGGTGCCTTTGACGATGAATTTATGGACCACCACATTCTTTTCCTGTCCGATGCGAAAGGCCCGGTCCGTCGCCTGATTCTCCACGGCAGGGTTCCACCAGCGGTCGAAGTGGATGACGTGATTGGCCCGGGTCAGGTTCAAACCCACGCCCCCCGCCTTCAGGGACAGGACCATGAAGGGGACGTAGGCCTCCCCCTGGAACATGTCCACCAGCCCCTTGCGTTTCGCCACGGGTACGCCGCCGTGGAGGATGAGGCCGGGACGATGGAAAACGGTCTGGAGGAAAGCGGCCAAGGGCTCCGTCATCTCCCGGAACTGGGTGAAGATCAGGGCCCGCTCCCTTTTTTCATGGATCGTTTCGCAGATGTCGCCCAGGATCTGGAATTTCCCGCTTTCCTCTGCGGCGAAGGGGCCGCCGCCCCCGGTGTATTGATCAGGATGATTGCAGAGTTGCTTCGCCTTCATCAGGGTGGCGAGGATCAGCCCCTTGCGTTGGATTCCCTCCTCGCAGGCCTCCAGGGCGGCGGCGAGATTGTCGATGAGACGCCGGTAGAGGACGAGCTGCCTTTTCGTCAACAGGGCGTAATCCTTCATCTCCACCTTTTCGGGCAGATCGGCGATGATCGTCTTGTCCGTCTTCATCCGGCGGAGGATGTAGGGTCTGACGAGGTTCCGGAGGTGGGCGTACCCCTCGGGATGGTCCTTCAATTTTTTGGAAAAGATTGTGAATTCCTTATGATTCCCCAGTAGGCCGGGGTTGAGAAAATCGAAGAGGGACCACAGATCACCCAGGCGGTTTTCGATGGGGGTGCCGGTGAGGATGATGCGGTTTTCCGCCTGCAGCCCTTTGACCGCCCGGGTCTGTTTGGCCCCGGGATTCTTGATCGCCTGGGCCTCGTCGAGGATCACGTAGCGCCACCGGTAATCCCGGAGCCGGGGATAGCGCTGGACCATGGCATAGGTTGTAATGACCAGATCCCGGCCGGCAAAATCGGCGGCGTCCTCTTGCCGCGCCGGCGCTGCCGTTTCGCCCGCTGCCGCCGCCTGCCCTCACTACGTCGGGTTGCAGTTGGAGACGCATGGCCTCCCGGAGGGTAAGGCCCTTTTCCATGAGACCCCGGACCTGCTTGTAGGCCCTCAGGGCCTCCTGGAGCTTTTCCGGATCTACCCGAACCCATTTGTTCTTGATGAAGGCCATCCCTTCCCCGGCGGCAATGAGCCGCTCCGCCTCTTCCGGCGTTATTTCCTCATCGCCGAGCAGGAGGGAGGGACGGAAATCGAGGATGGCGTCCATGCCCACGTAGGAGGGCCTCTTTTCCCCGATCCGGATGCCGAGGCGGGGACCGGAGGCCTGTCGCTTCCACCAGTCGGGAATGCGGCAGACGATGCCCGCGTCTTCATAGACGGGGATCTCCGAGAGGAATGTATAGGCCTCCCGGGCCGACCAGACCAGCGGATGGAACAGCTCCCCCGTGTCGATGAGGGACGCGATGAGGGCGCTCTTCTTTGCCCCCTCGTGCACCGTCACCAAAAGATCGAGGAGGCGCCGTTCATCGCCGGCGTATTCCGTGAGGGCATGCTTCAGGGGCAGATGGCGGGGCTTCTCCTCCCCCCGGCGGCGCTGGGAATAGGTGGCGAGAAAGGCGAAGGGCCCCGCCTCGCTCCGGTTCTCCACGAGATGGAAGAAAACCCGGCCCGCCAGATGGACCTCCGGGCTCAGGGAGGCGATATAGGCCGCCACGGACCCCCGGTGGGTCTCCATCTCCCCGGCAAAGGTACGCCGCAGCCTTTCCCAGAAGCGACGGAGGAGGTTCGGGGTCAGGTATTCCATGCCGGCGGCGGCGGGGGCCTGGGATGCGAGGGCGGTCAGTTCTTCCTCGGGGATCTCCGGCGCCGCCCGGCCCCGGAGATCTTCCAGATCGGGGGTGAGGCGGAGCCCTTTCCCGAAGATGGCGCCGAAAGACCGCCAGAAGGTCAGAGACGGGGAAAGGGGCACGGTGGGGTCGGAGAACCCGAGAAACAAAAGCCAGGCCAGGGAGTCGCCGCAACCGGGGCGGCGGCTTGCGCCCGCAACGCCTATGCCGGCCCGCGGCGGGGGAGCGACGGCGGCGGCGGGACTACCCTTTCCCGCCCCAGTGGGGCGGGAAGCAGCCGCGCCGCCGGACTCGTAACGCCGGAAGACCTCCTCCTGAATCCGGGCGGTTGCCGCGCCGATCTCCATTTTCGGCGGCAACCATTCGAGCTGGAGGGCGCCGCCGGGGGTGAGAAAGGCGGCAAGTTCCTGACCCGCCGCCCACAAGTCCAGCGTTTCTCTCCTCGTCCCTCCCTTACGCGCCATCGTCGTGTCTTATGGGCCTCCCTCAATTTTTGGGGATTTTTCGTCTATAGTCTTGATGTCCTTGGCGGAAGGAA
>Ga0116149_1005434_pt1 | contig 11933 bp, 8 predicted proteins | sample AD_UKC057_MetaG_FD_89787 | JGI IMG/M metagenome (GOLD analysis project Ga0116149, IMG submission 89787) | Active sludge microbial communities of municipal wastewater-treating anaerobic digesters from USA - AD_UKC057_MetaG | ecosystem: Engineered > Bioreactor > Anaerobic > Digestate | place: USA...
GGCGCGTGGATTGAAACACGTTCAATCGGCTTCGGATTGTCGCCACGTTTAGTCGCGCCCCGCGCGGGCGCGTGGATTGAAACACCATACTCCATAACCGCTAACTGCGTATAAGCTCCGTCGCGCCCCGCGCGGGCGCGTGGATTGAAACAGTCGGGCCTAATTGATATATGTATGTATTGGTGTCGCGCCCCGCGCGGGCGCGTGGATTGAAACATCTACACAAATAGAGGATATAGATGAATGGTGGGTCGCGCCCCGCGCGGGCGCGTGGATTGAAACATCCATGACAAGGTATTCATTAGCAGTATGCTGGTCGCGCCCCGCGCGGGCGCGTGGATTGAAACTTATCTCCCATGTATATCCAGCCGCTGTGGTCTGTCGCGCCCCGCGCGGGCGCGTGGATTGAAACTCGGATTTGTCCCTCGATAGCATTCGCTATTTTTGCGTCGCGCCCCGCGCGGGCGCGTGGATTGAAACCCCGCCCGTGGTGCGTGTTATTTGCCTTATCACGTCGCGCCCCGCGCGGGCGCGTGGATTGAAACGCCGGAAACTCTTTATCGGAAAGACGAAACGTCAAGTCGCGCCCCGCGCGGGCAGGTCGCAGACCCAAAAGATTGTCCTTGGATCAGTTACCGGACAACCAACGCTTAAGACGGGAAAGACAATTTTGTCGAACAGCTTTTTGGGTTATTCTCAGCAAACTTTCTACGGATGAAGCCGTCTGTAAAGAATACCGGACTTTTTCCAGCAGATGCTGCGCAAAAATGAATCCATGCACGGTGCAATGATTCGCCGGACGATCTTCGGGAGAAGCAATTTTTATCCAAACGATTCAAATTCAATATCGACTTGTTACCCTCATGAAAAAAACGTGGTCGTCCAAAAAGGAGCCCCTGAAAGCGAATAATGAGGATGAAATCGAAATTAGACAGACCGGCCCCTTTTATCCTAAATCTTTCCTGCAAACGCTTTTCCAAACTCCAGTGCCTCGGCTAGTGCCTCGTCGCCCGGTTGCCAAAGAGTCTTGAACCCCTCGCCAATCACTTCAAAACCTGCTTTGGAAAGATGATCGTTTAAAATTTTTACGCTTTCGCCGCTCCAACCGTAGCAACCGAAAGCCGCGGCCTTTTTGCTTTTGAACTTGAGGCCAGTGACCATATCGATGAGCGCCGACATGGCATTGAGGATGCCCTTGTTGATTGTGGGTGATCCCAGAAGAATTGCCTTAGACTTGAAGACCTCGGTGACCACGTCATTGATATCGCGGCGTGAGATATTGAGGAGTTTCACCGTCACCTTGTTATCGGCCTGCTTGATCCCTTTGGCAATGTGTTCGGCCAGCATCCTCGTGCCGTCCCACATTGTTTCGTAAATGATTGAAATCTGGTTTTCTGAATAATCCGCTGCCCATTCCAGATATTTCTGCGCAATTTGCAGCGGATTGTCCCGCCATATGATGCCATGGCTGGGACAGATGAATTTGACGGGTAAATTGAACGAAATGACTTCGTTGATTTTTTTGGTCACCAGAGGAGAAAACGGCGTGAGAATATTGGCATAATATTTCGTCGCTTCTTCATAAAGTTCGGACTGAACAACCAGATCATTGAAAAGGTGTTCACTGGCAATATGCTGGCCGAAAGCGTCGTTGGAAAATAAAATTTCATCGCCGGTGAGATACTCCATCATCGAATCCGGCCAGTGCAGCATCATGGCTTCGATGAAAATCAGGTCTTTCTTGCCCAATGACAGTTTGTCGCCGGTTTTAACAATCTGGAAATTCCAGTTCTTGTGGTAGTGGCCCTTGAGTGATTTGACGCCGTTGGCTGTGCAGTATATGGGCTTGTCCGGAATGCGGCTCATCAATTCGGGCAGCGCGCCGGAATGGTCCATTTCTGCGTGGTTGGCAATGATGTAATCAATTTTATTGAGGTCGATCTCTTTGGTCAGATTGTCGACAAACTCCTTGGCAAAGGGCATCCAGACCGTGTCAATCAGGGCTATCTTCTCATCTCTCAAGAGATAAGAATTATACGATGATCCGCGATGTGTGGAATATTCCTCACCGTGAAATTTGCGCAGTTCCCAGTCGATCTTGCCTACCCAGTCCACATGGAGCGTTACTTGAAATTTCATAAAAATACCTCCTTTGATGTTATCATCACCGGTAATACTTTAAATGAAAAGGCAGTGTTTCTTGTAGTGCGAAGTATATTTAGCGGCGTCTTGTATGTCAAGAAGTTTGGTTCAATGTTCAAACCGTGGTGCAGAGCGAAAGCCCAGGTTTGGGAACTTTTTTAAGCAGGGAGCGTCGCTTCACGCTGCGAAATCAACAATAATGGGATTAGGACATTGGGTAATTCACGCTTATCATCCACATGATAAGCATGATGAAATACAAACTCCAGTTTTTACACGAACCACCTTTGATAACATCTCGGATTCCTTTTGTTTTATGGCGTTCGCTAGCGTGTGGACGAACAGGCACTGAAACAGGTCCCTTGCTGAAGAATCGATGGCGAACAAGAGCAAAAAGCCCCAAGTCCCGTCATTCCAATCTTAACGGGAAGAATAGCCATGCCTGTCCCGACAGCCATACCAATGATGATGATCCAGCCCCAGTCAACATTTTCGAAGCGGGGTACTCCATTCATTCATTGGCGCTGATTTGAGGAGGCATTTTTCTCGGCAATAACAGTTGCCTTGCCGCAGCGGAATCCCGTTTTACGCATTAACTGACCAAGCTCAGACTGACCGCCAATGTGAAGCGGCTGATTGAAAGACTGTTTTTCAGCGCCACATGGGTCGATGCCGGACACGGATATGAGGGCACCGAGTCAGAGCTGAAACTGGACGGCTGGACGCGTTCACGCCGGGTGATTGTTACCCGCCGCGAGATTAAAGACAACCTTGTTTTAACAGACGACAAACAGCTAAACCTCGCTTTTATCGACACAGCCAAAACAGCATTTGCCAGATCCGATACTCTACCGCTACAAAACAAGTATTTTATCCGGACGATTGGGCCAAACGGGCGGCGCCGATCGCCCCGGTAATTTGTGCATGGGGCGAAACAATGATTGGAGCTCCCAGCGCTTTTTCCATGGCGTTGACCAGTCCAATGTTTTTGGCGACGCCACCGGTCATCATGATGGGCGCCGAAGGATGAATACCCAGTCGGGAAGCCATGGCCGATACCCGCGATCCGATAGCCTCATGGATGCCGGCGATAATATTTTCCCGTTTTTTTCCTCCGGCAATCAACGAAACCACCTCCGACTCGGCAAAGACCGCGCAGAGACTGCTGATTTTTTCCGGTTGCTCGGCCTTCAGGGAGAGTGCGCCAAATTCGTCCAGATCGACTTCCAGCGCTCGAGCCATAACCTCCAAAAAACGGCCGGTTCCGGCAGCGCATTTGTCATTCATGATAAAGTTGGCCACGTTGCCGCCTTCATTCAAAATGATGGCTTTGCTGTCCTGACCGCCAATATCGATGACAACCTGTACGTTCGGATGAAGATGGCGGGCACCCCAGGCATGGCACATGATTTCCGTGAGTTTCCGGTTGGCAAACGGCACACTGTTTCGACCGTAGCCTGTCGCCACGATACCGGATATTTCCGTCTGATCAATCCCGTGCACCTCCAGAAGACGGTCCAGAATCTTCTGCGCGGCGGTTTTGGCATTGTAGCCAGTAAAACAGTAGTCAGCTCCCAAAAGCGTATCTCCGGACAAAAGCGCACCTTTAGCGGTTACGGAACCAATATCGATACCGATTGTGTACATGTCAGGAACCTCCCTTGGCGGTCCGAATCATCTCCATGAAGGCATCAATGCGCGTCTGCGTCTGCGCCTCGGAAAAGCTTCGCTCGTCGCACATGTCGGCTTCGATGATTAACGAGGGAATGCCCCGTTCGCGCTCGACGATCTTCTGAATGTCGTACTGCCCGAAGGAGTAAGGTTTACAGCTGCGATTGGAGTGCAGCACGATTCCGTCCGCGCCGTATTTATCAATCATCGAAAGAACAATTTCAGCCATTTTGTCCACACCGATATTCAGGTAAATGCGTGTATAAGATTCCGCCGCAGATCCGATGAAATCATTTTCATCAACATATTTCAGAGAACCGCACCAGGCCGAGGTATAGGTATCGGCCACCAGGCAGGCGTCATGTTTGGCAAATTCTTTTGACAACCATTTCAAACGGTACCAGATCGGCAGGTTGTCCCACAGCAGACGGTATCGCTCATGGGGAATGGCGCCTTGCCCTACGCTGACTCGTCTTCGCATTTCGTCGCGAAGCCCCCGGTAGAAATCAATGGTTTGCGATGTGCCGCGCAGTGTCACAATGAGGGCAAGAAAAAAGAACGCATCAAAGGCGGTCATCGGTGAAGGCCTGCTAATCGTTGTATCAAGAACTTCCTGCCACAGTTGTTGTCCTTCGACGGAAAGTTTGCCGACATCCTTCATGCGATCCCAATCCATTTTACGGCCAGTGGCATTTTCCAGAAATTGAACGTACTCGATCATTTGCCGCTGGACGTAGTTTTTCATTTCCGGAGTAAATTCCGTATGGACAATGGGAGTGTCAAAAATGAAAAGAGGCACCTTGAAATACCGGGCTTGAATCTCATACCATTTGAGAACGGTTCCGCAGATATTGTTGCAGCATACCAGCATGTCCGGTTTAGGCAAACCGCCAATCGGGCCTCCATTCACCGTTGCGCAGGATATGTCTCCACGGGCGTAAGAGCAAAGGTCGCTGGAATACCCCATTTCTTCGGCTTTTTTGCACAAATCGACGCCCATCTTGCTGGCGCCGATCATGGCTCCGTAATTTTCCGGATATACGGGAATAATGTCCATGGCAATCAGAGGTTCGACCGGGCCGCCGCTGGTGATCCAGGCCACCTTTTTATTGTTTTGCCGGGCGGTTTTGGCATCAATATAATAAATGGTCATGATTTCCCGCATCAACTTTTCGTAATTCACGGGTATATTTTCGTTTTCTTGCTTAATGTCTGTCATGGCTTCTCCTTTTCCAGCATTTCCAGGAAGGCTTCAAAACGGGTTTGCATTTGTCCGCTGGCGGGCAGCGTGTCGTCGATTTCCACAAGCATGAGCGGAATGCCGGCCTCGTCCAGATATTCTTTGAGATAAGGATAATCAAAAGCGTGAGGGTCACAAAATTTCAACAGGAGAAAAATGACTCCGGCGGCTTTTTTATCTTTGGCCAATTGGAGAATATGACGGGCGCGTCCATCAAGGTCGATATGCTTTGCCGGACAAACCACCCTTTTCAAAAGCCGTTCTGCAATCCCGGTCATAGGATCTGCGCCCGCGTCGATCTGTCCGTCAAAATACCTGGCCCCTGTACAAAAATCATCCCAGACGATTTCACCTCCGGCGCGTTCAATCAGCGCATAAACATCGGGTTGATTACACATGCCACCGGCAAGCAGGACGCGTTTTTCGGAAGCGGGGCCGGCGCCAATCGCCAGCTCCCGGAGTTCCGCAGCGGTTTCAGAAAGCATTCCCGCCAGTTGATCTCTGTCCATGATCATCGACGCCCGGACAATATTATACAAATCGTCTCCGGGCAGGAGATGAGGATATTGACTGCGGAGGTCGTAGATGGTTCGGATGGATTGACGGATGGCGTTTGTGGTCGAAACCGCCTTTTGCAAAGCGTCATCGGAAATCTCAACGTTGAGTTTCCGGCTGATGTCGTCCCGAAATTTTTTCAAAACGTCGATCATATACTCTTTTGCGCTTTCCGTATCCAGTTTGACCGGCAACGTAACGTCCAGATGAAACCCGAAAGGAATATTCATCCGCCACATATCGGAAAGCCGTTGCATGGAGTCACAGGTATGAGGAAAAATCACGCCGTCCAGAACATCCGCTCGCCGGGACAGGCCTTCCTCCAGAATTCCTCGAACGACGGAACAGCAATACGATTGCAGGTGAGAGTCGGACAGATGAATTTGTTTTTTTGTGCCGAACAGACGCAGGGGATGAGCGCCCGCCGCCATGATCACTTCTTCAGGTGCATAAGAACAGGTATAGCCGATAACGGCTTTGCCGGTTTCCTGTTTCAGGTTTCGGGCGTATGCCAGGGGATCCGCAAGCGCCCGTCGATATTCTTCAAGATGCTTCATGATTTGCCTCCCGTGTATTTTCCCGCTTTGCGGAGTTTTTCAATTTCCTGCTTTTCAAGTTCGGTATAAGCAATCTTTCCGACTTTCGTGAGCGGCAGCTTGTCCGTGAATTCCACCTCGCGCGGACAGGACCACTTGATCAGATGTTCACGGGTAAAGTGAATCAAAGCCTTTTCCATTTCAGCAGAAGCTTTGGCCGGATCTTTCAGCACCACAAAAGCCTTGACCTTTTCCACCTGAGCTTCATCCGGGACACCAATCACGCAGGCAGCCGCCACGTCCGGATGTTTATCCAGGCAGGCTTCCACCTGAACCGGATAGACATTCATTCCCGATGATTTGATCATGCGCTTGAGACGCAGTTTGTAATAGAAGTAGCCGTCTGCATCCTGAGTGAAAATATCTCCCGTGTGAAGCCAGATTTTCCCGTCTGCGTGCGTCTTCAGGACTTTGGCGGTTTCTTCCGGTTGTTCAAGATAGCCCAGCATAACGGCGGGGCCATTCAGGCAGAGTTCTCCTTCTTCACCAATGGGAACTTCATCAAGTGTGCCGATGCCGACCACCTTGGCCAGCATGTCGGGGAAGGGAATGCCCACGCTGCCTTCCCGATAGCCGTCAACGGGTGTGGACATGATGGCGGTAACCGCTTCCGTCAGACCATATCCTTCAACCAGTTGAACGCTTCCATTTTGCCTTTTGACGATTTCCTCAAATCTTTCCTTGACGGTACGCGGCAGAGAATCGGCGCCCGAGGAGGTATTTTTCAGGCAGCTCAGGTCCGTGGTCTGGAACACTTCGTTTTTGGAAAGAGCGTCGTAAAGCGTTGGAACGCCGACGACAATGTTGGGACGCTTCTTCCGGATCAGATCCGCCACGATTTCCGGGGTGAATTGAGGAACGAGAATGCTTTTCGCTCCGGCCATAAAAGCCGCGTTACAGCACACTCCAAGACCAAAACCATGGAAAATCGGAAGAATGGCCAAAACGGAAGAGTCTTCCGCCGTAAAATCTCCACCTCCCCAGTTGGCAACCATCATTCCTTCGCTGATAAAATTGTAGTTGGAGAGCATAATTCCTTTGGGGAAACCGGTTGTTCCGCCACTATAAAGAATAACGGCCATTTCATCCGTGTCCATGTCCGCTTTCGGCACTTGCGGGTGAGGGGCAGTCATGAGGTCCTTCCACCAGCGGACGGCCGGTCCCGCTTCCGGTGCGGGTTTCTCCGCTATCGGCTGACCCTGGGTAAGCTGATCAAAGATCTCCGTCAGAATGAGCAGCTCCAGAGGTGTCTTCTCCGGAAGATTTTTAAAACTGTCATGAAACATGTCCAGGGACAGAGCAATGCGGCTATTGCTCACATTTAAATAGTAGGCGATTTCTGCCGGCGTGGACAGAGGGTGAATCATGCTGGCCACAATACCCAGCTTGTTGGCGGCGTAAAAACAGATGATGCCCTGTGGAGAAGTAGGCATGGAAATCGTCATCCGGTCGCCAGGGGAAAGGCCAAGTGAAGCCAGTGCATTGGCACAAAGATCAATGTCCTTGGCAAACTGATCATAGGTTGAGGTGTAATCAAAAAAATCATAGGCGATGCGGTCCGGATACTTTTCAACCGTCTGCATCAGCGCCTCATACATGGTGACACGGGGATAGTCAATGGTTTCCGGCACATCCTTGTAAAATTTCAGCCAGGGCTTTGGTATGGACATTTTTCGCTCCTTTCATCCTTGATGTCGCTAATTTTTTTCAACTTATTATGCAGATTTGGTGCCAGGATATTAATCATTGATATTGTTGATTAATATATTCAAACTGTCTATTTGCGACAAAAACGTCTTGCATTGTGCAAGAGAAGCCCTTATGCAGAGGAACTTGAGGATAATAAAAATGGACTTGATCGAAAAATATCTGATGAATGATATCAACATGTTGCTGAACTGCATTGACGATGCAATTTTAATCGTGGATCAAAAAGCAAATATTTTGAAATATAACGAGGCCTTCAGCAGGCTGATCGACTTAATGGGCAGGTCGATTGTCGGGATGAATCTCAAAGACATCATCGCCAGCGGACTACTGAGGGAATCCGCCGCTTTGAAGTCTCTGGAAGTGAAAAAGAAAATCGATATGAACGTGACTTACGAAACAGGGCAAACGGCAACCTGGACCTATATTCCCGTGTTTGACGAGCAGGGGGAGCTCGTTTTGACCATCGGAACCGGCCGGGACATCACCAAGCTTGTGACCCTGGAAAAGAAACTCAAGATTTCCGAAACGATTCTCTCCCAATACGAAGGCAGAAACCTGAAGGTGGTCATGGATTCCGGCGAGGTGGAAATTATTTATTCGAGTTCCGTGATGCAACAGGTTGTCCGATTAGGATGGAAGGCCGCGGCCGCGGCATCTTCTCCTGTTTTAATCTGGGGAGAAACCGGTGTCGGCAAAGAGATCGTGGCCAACTTGATTCACAAGGCAAGCTCCCGCATCAACAAGCCTTTTATTGCGATCAATTGCGCATCCATACCCGATGAGCTTCTGGAAGCGGAGCTGTTTGGTTATGAGGAAGGTTCGTTTACCGGCGCCAAAAAGAGCGGTAAAAAAGGAATTCTGGAAGAGGCGCACACGGGAACATTATTTCTTGATGAAATCGGCGAACTGCCTTTGAACATGCAAAGCAAGTTATTGAGGTTTCTGCAAGAGGGAACCTTCAAGAAAATCGGCGGCACACAGACAAAGTCGGTGGATGTCCGCATCGTATGCGCCACCAATCTGACCCTGAACCAGCTCATGAACAACCAACATTTTCGGCAGGATCTCTTTTACCGGATTTCAGTGATTCCCATTTTTATTCCGCCGCTGCGAGATCGAAGAGACGATATTCTGCCCCTGGTCTGGCATTTTATTCAGGTCTGCAACGCCAAATATAAAGCGGACATCAAAATTCCGCCGCGTCTGATGAATCGGCTTTTTGCCTATGATTGGCCTGGAAATGTCCGGGAATTGAAAAATGTTGTTGAGCGGATGGCCATTATGTACGCATCACAGGAATTGAATGAAAAAGACCTGGAATTGGTTCTCAATATTCAAACACGCGAAGATGTCGGAATAAAAAAAGATTTGCCAACAGAACCGGCGGTGACGGCTTTGTCGTCCACGCTTCCCGAGGCGGTGGAGCAATTTGAGGGAAAAATGATCCGTCAAGCCTATGAGTTGACCGGCAGCATTGTGGGAGCTGCAAAAAAATTGGGAATTGATCCTTCAACGATCCACCGAAAAATCAAGAAAGGCCTTTTGAAGCTTAATTGAAAAAATGCCCCTATTGCATCGTGCAACGGTCTCTTGCAAGACGAAACACATTTTTTCCAGTTCCGCTTTTGAGGGAAACCTGGTCATCCGGAGATGGTCCATCATGAAAAAACAAACCATAATTCTTGCATCATTATCCGCAGTCCTCATGATTGTGCTCTTGGTCGGATGCAGCCAGGATTCCGGCAATTCCAATCCGCCGCGGATTGCCGATACCTGGCAAAATCCCCACATGTCACCCAATCCGACCAGTAATATTCACTCCGATTCCTACATGTCCGACACCTATGCTTTTGCCGGGCCGGTCTCTGCTGCACAGACAACCGTTTCACAGGTGGGACCGATCGTCATCAAGGATCCCCAAACAGGCGCCGACCGGAACGTGTTTCTAGGAGAATGCGCAGCACACGCCTTTGATGCCCAGGGAAATATTCAGACGGTTTGCGCGGGCTTGCGTAACCTGCAAGATCCGGATGCCCCTTATCAACGCTATGTCGTGACCATCGATCGCGCCACAATGGATATCCTGGCTTTCTATCCTTTCCTTTTCACTCCCAAGGCAGGTGAACCGTTCAGCTTTGGCGGTGCGGGCTATTTTTACCAGGACCAGCAGTACCGGATGGTTGTCGCCTTGTCTGACGGTCATGTACTCACGCTGCGACGCGTTCCCTCTGCGGCAGGCGGCATTGACGGTTATACCGCGGATAACGACTACAACGTAACCGGCCAGGGGGGCGCTGTACCGGTTCCCCAAGGGCTTACCAAGCTTGATCTTTATGCCGTTGTTCCGGATAAAAACGGCAATATCTGGTTTACCACTTCTCAGGCGGTTGCCGGGGCCGTCATACCCGGCAATCCGGCAAAAGTCGTCTGGATCGACCTCAACGACCCGAATTTTACCGGCCGGCGCTTGCCCCAATCTGACGGGGCATTTCAGGAAATATACAACTCACATGCCGTAGATGAGGGCGACGGAAATACGGATTCCTCCGGCGTATATATTGTAACCACTCACCGGATTTACCGGCTGGGGCTGGGCAAGGACGGAAACCCTGCCATTGCCTGGTCTAGCGATTATGATCGCGGCATTGTGCAGAAATCCGGCCAGGTATCCCAAGGTTCCGGAACGACTCCCACCATTTTTCGTATGGATAACCGCCGCTTTGTAACGATTGCAGATAATGCCCGGCACATGAATGTCAATGTTTACCGTGCGGAAACTTCCTTGAACCCCGGTGAAGAACGTTTATTTGCCCAGGCTACGCCGTTCGGACAAAATGAAGCGGTGAGTGATGAGAATTCGCTGATTGTCGCTCCCGGCGCTGACGGCTGGAGCGCAGATATCTATGCTGAAAATAATTTCGGTAATGACAGCATCGGCAGCACTCTGGACAGCGCCGTAACGAAACCGGGATTTGCCAGGTTGCACCTATCGGCCGACGGCATCTTTGCCGTGGCCAGCCTGAACAGCCATATCGCAGTTCCGTCCGTGGTATCCAAGATGAGCCTGGCCTCCAACATCATTTACACCTACAACAAAACCCCGGACGGCTGGTACCTGACCGGCCTTGACGGTGATGACCTGAACAACATCCGTTTTTCTGCCAAAGTGGGCCCCGGCACACTCGGCTACAACAACTTTTACGCAGGCCTTTCTCTTGACGCCGATGGAAAAACCATCTGGATCGGAACGCTCTTCGGCCTGACCAGAGTGCAACTGGAACAATAACTTGCAGACTCCCGTTCTTGACATCTTTCTCCCGTGAAGTTATAAAAATGTCCAAGACGCAGCTTACAATCGAGTAGGTATGACAATCTGATGCTCCCGATTCAGGCGGAGATTACAACACGCTAAATATCTTGGGCCAAAGGGAGGTTTGCTGTGGAATGCAATTTCGGTAAATGGATTGGAATAGCGGTTTTAGCGGCCATGATCTGCTTGGCGTGCTGTTCATGTCCGGCGAAGCCCAGGCGGTCGAGCAGTGCTTGGTTACGGATGAAACGGTGACGGATAATCATGCAGGCTTGTTGTGGCAGAAGGCGACGGCAAGCCCCATGAACTGGGATGCGGCCATGATTTACACCGCCAACCTTAGCCTGGGCGGGAAAATTGGCTGGCGGCTGCCGACAAAGATGAACTGATGGAACTCTTAAATTCCCCATGTATTGTTTACTATCAAATGTTTTTTACATCCAAGGAGCGCCATGCACGAACTATCCAAAAACAATCAAGAACTGCTGGCAGAGAATCAAGCACTCAGAAAAAGAATCGAGCAACTGGAACAGGCCGAATTCGGGCGGCAAACTAAAGAAAGTGCCTTGTTGAAGAAAATTCAACAGGAGCGCGATGTCCTGCAGGCCGTCATGAATTGTGCAAAGCGCGTGTACCTTGTTTATCTGGACCGGAACTTTAACTTTGTGCGGGTTAATGAAGCCTATGCAACAACATGCGGCTACAGACC
>Ga0116149_1005435_pt1 | contig 11933 bp, 13 predicted proteins | sample AD_UKC057_MetaG_FD_89787 | JGI IMG/M metagenome (GOLD analysis project Ga0116149, IMG submission 89787) | Active sludge microbial communities of municipal wastewater-treating anaerobic digesters from USA - AD_UKC057_MetaG | ecosystem: Engineered > Bioreactor > Anaerobic > Digestate | place: USA...
CCTAAGATCCCGGCCATCTCCTGCCTCTTCCCGTTCTCTTCTCTCAGCTCGGAGAGAGTCATATTCTCCCTCTTCTGCATCCTTTCCAGCTTAAGCTGCTTGATCTGGGTGAGAGTCATATTGTCCAGCTCCTGCATTTTGGTCTGGATCAGATCTCTGACCTGGGCAATGGTCATATTGGAGAGGTCTTCCACATTCAAGTCCTCCATCAGCAAGGCGGCCGGATTGCCTCTAAACATATTCCTGCCAATACCATCGTCAGGACCGGCTCCCTGGCATCGGCCTGATTGGGAGCCATCTCTTCCCATCATCTGGCCGTTGGGTCCGTTTCCACCCATCTGGCCGTTGGGCCCATTTCCACCCATCTTGCCATTGGGTCCGTTTCCATCCATCATCCGGCCATTATCTCCCCTGCAAGACTGGCTGCAGTTCCGATCTCCTGCCGGACAGAACTGGCTCTGGTTCATGGCCTCCATTTTCATCTCTCTAAGCTCGCCCAGAGTCATGTTGTCCATCTCTTCCAGGGTGAGATTATTCTTCAGGTCAAACATAGCTCCATGCCCTGCACGGCAGGAGCCGTCGCCCATGTGCATGGACAGAGCCGGAACTGCCAGAAGGCAGACGGCGGCAAGGGCAATCAGAGCCACCTTGCCAGAGATTCTTGTCTTTTTCATCTTTAATCAGCCTCAATATTTCTTATGCTTCAATAAATCCCACTCGTTCTACCCGTTCTTTGAATCCGGCCACAATTCTGCCCGCCGGATAAACAATCTACATCGGAACGATAGAAAAGACAAGAGCCGAACGAACCATATCTACTACAGGCCCCGCTTCATATCCTTTGGGCGAAAAAGGTTTATGAACGTTCTTTTTTCGATAAAAACCAATCAGAAAGTTCTATTATGTTCGTTCTGCCCCATTCTTTCTTGATTACCAGCTTACGCCTCTCTAGTGAGATTAAAATCCCCGTCAACGATGATTTGGGCGTTCCCGTTTCATAGCGGATCTCTGCCTGGGTCATTCTGCCGCCATGGGAGATCAAGGTGCTCATCACGGCATTCTCTCTGGCAGTCAGAGTCTGCATAACCGCCTCCATCTCCGAGGTGACAGCTATCTTTTTTTCGGGCGGCATAGCCCCAGACTCTTCCTGAGAAGAAGGCTTTGCTGCATCATCCTCATCTCTTTCCGAATCCCGGGGCAGAGACGGGGCGGAAAGGGCGGCATATTCCTGGGATCGGGACGGTACGCCGGGATCGGCTGGCGGTGTCGGTGCGGTGGAGAAGGTATCATTAGGAGCCGATTCGATTGAGTTAGAGCTGGCCTTTTCTTCATGGCCGGGGATGGCTGTATCTTCAGGAGAAGAATCCTCTGGATCAGAGACATGCTGCATTGAGGGAGCTTGTGCCGAGGACGGGCCGGGAGATGTTTCCTTCCTGCCACGGGACTCATCACTGTGAGCGGAAGTCTCCTTTTCAGCGCGGTCAGGTCCTTCTTCATAATCCATATCGACTCCCTCCGGTTTTCGTGCAACAGGCAAAACTCTTTCATGCGGGCTGCGCCTCTTTCTCTGAAGGAAGACGGCCAAGCCGAATCCTGCAATCATAAGAGCGGCCGCTATTATCAGCACAATCAAGGCCGTGCCCTGCCCCGGATATCCGGGCGGTGGTGGCGGAAGCTGGCTATTGCCGTTGGAGGCCAAAGGCTGGCGATACTGGATGGATATGCGGGGATCTGAGAGCTCCCAGCCCTGCACATCAGCTACCAGCGACTCATTTGAAGCCGATAGAAGATAGCTTAGACCCTGGGAGATATTGATCTCGCCCAGGCTGGTCTCACTGGGCAGGTAGAAGGTGACCCGATAATCATTGAAGTCTCCTCTAGAATTAAAGCGCAAGGTCCAGAGATCGCCATCCTTGGCCGTGAGGCCGGCAGTCAGGGCATAGAGCTGGTGGGAATCATTCTCCAGCTGGAATTGAGAGCCCTGGAGAAAGTCGAGGCCGCTGATGCTCTCCGTATAACCGGTTATCAGGGCTTTACCCGAGCTATCCAGATAGACATTGAGGGTCAGGCTCTGGCCGGAGTTGGAATCAGAGGAGATTTCGCCAGCATTGGCCTGCGGGAGAAGAATCGAAATGAGTAAAATGAGGAAAATGAGTAATGGGGCTGCACTGCCCACTTTTTCCCCCATATTGCTGCAGCCCTTTTCCATCATAGCATAAACCGGTTTATTGTTGAATCTATATAAACGAGACTGAAAAATAAGCCGGATCGGGCCATAAAAAGAGAAAGCAGATATCGATTGGAACGCTTATCGACGGGTCTGCTACCAGCTTCGGCTGGCCACAGGCATCCTCCAGCCGCTGCCGAAAGCGCGGTCTGTGACCTTAAGCCCTGGAGCTGCCTGCCGCCTCTTGAATTCGGCGTTCTTCACCATAGATAGCACTCGGTCGACCATCTCATTCTCGAAGCCAATCGCCAGAAGATCCTCTCTGGACTGATGCTGCTCTATGTACCTCTCCAGGATATCGTCCAAGACCTCGTATGGTGGCAGGCTGTCCTGGTCGGTCTGGCCGAAGCGAAGCTCCGCCGTGGGAGCCTTATTCAGTATAGTGGCGGGGATAATCTCTCTTCTCTGGGAAGCATTGAGCCATCTGGCCAGCCTGTAGACCATCGTCTTGGGAACATCGGAGATGACCGCAAGACCGCCGGACATATCTCCATAGATGGTGCAGTAGCCCACAGCCAGCTCTGACTTGTTGCCCGTGGTCAGGAGAACCAGGCCGAATTTATTGGAGAGGGCCATGAGCAGGTTGCCCCGGATGCGGGCCTGGATGTTCTCCTCGGTCACATCCTTGTCCCGGCCTTGAAAAGGCACCGCCAGCTCCCGCTCAAAAGATCGCATGATCTCGGTTATTCCCAGAGTCATGGTCCTGATCCCCAGGTTTTGCGCCAGAAGCTGTGCGTCCTCGATGCTGCTGCCACTGGTGAAAGGAGAGGGCATGATCACCCCCAGCACATTCTCGGGCCCTAGGGCGGATGCGGCTATGGCCGCCACTATGCTGGAGTCGATCCCCCCGGAGAGGCCCAGAAGGACTCCGGAAAAGCGGCATTTGGTCACATAGTCGCAGGTGCCCAGAACCAGGGCCCGCCAGATCTCGGACTCCGGAGTAAAATCATCCTCCGCTATGCTTCCTGCTCTGGTCTTCCCCTCCGCCTGGCCGCGGCTCAATTGGCTCAGGTCCACCACAATGATGTCCTCCTGGAAGCCTCGGGCCCGGGCGGCCAGGTGCCCCTCCCCATCAAAGGCCATGCTCCTACCATCGAAAACCAGATCGTCATTGGCGCCAGCTTGGTTGACATAGAGAAAGGGCATGCGGTGCTTTTTGGCCAGCTCTTTAAGCATGGCCTCCCGGTGCTCTTGCTTTCCTACAGTGAAGGGAGATGCGGATAGGTTGATGATGGCCCCAGCGCCCGCCCGGGCCAGCTCCTCCACGGGATCGGTATGATAGCGACGGCGACGCCAGAAGTCGGAATCATTCCAGATATCCTCGCATATGGATATGCCCAGCCTCTTCTCACCCAGCTCCAGGATCTGGGCCTCTGCTGCCGGCTCGAAGTAGCGATCCTCGTCGAAGACGTCGTAGGTGGGAAGCAGGGTCTTCTTGAATGTCCTCTCCACTTTTCCGTGCCGAAGAAGGGCGGCGCAGTTGAAGAGAGGACGGCCCACCGAGCCGGGATTGGGCTCGGCCAGGCCCACCAGGACCGGTGGTAGATCCTTTGCCTCTGCCGCCAGGCGGCATAGGCAGGCCCAGCTATGATCTATAAAATCGGAGTTTAAAAGCAGATCGCGGGGAGGATATCCCAGAAGGGCCAGCTCAGAGGTGACGGCAAGATCTGCCCCGGCTGCCTGGGCTAGAGCTGCAGCGATCTTCATGCTGTTGCCTTGAAGGTCTCCCACAATGGGATTGAGCTGCAAGAGAGCTATCTTCATACAGATGATAGTGAGAAGATGCCAGGGTGGAATTAAGCTCTTTGGTGCCCGGAAAGCGCCTATAAATTTTGAGGAAATGGCCTACCTTACTCTCCAGAGAGATTCGGAGGGGATTTTGGAAAAGGAAAAAGGAAAAAGCCCAAAAAGATTCCCTAGGGATTTAGCACCAGAATGCTGTAGTTTAGAAGTGCGGCGAAGCTGACCCAGGCCAGATAGGGAACCAGGAGGAGAGCAGCTTCTTTAGATAGAGGGTAGAAGCGGTATATGGTAAGCAGTATAAGAACCCAGAGCAGGGCTATCACCACCAGTCCGGCCAGGGGTGAGCGCAGCCCGAAGAATGCGGCAGACCAGAGGATGTTGACCGCAAACTGGGCCAAGAAGGCATAGGCTGCCCCCCGGAACTGGGGGAGGGTCAAGCCGGCCCGCCAGGCCAGAAAGAGCGATACGCCCATGAGGGTGAAGAGCAGGGTCCAGGCCGCCGGGATCACTCCATCGGGCGGGGTGAACCAGGGTTTGACCAGGGCGGGATACCAGCTGTAGACGGACATATTGGTGAAGATGGAGCCCAGCAGGCCGGCTCCCTGGCAGGCGACTATGCACAGGACCAGCCTGGCAATATCATTTCTGCTTAATCCAATCATCTATTCACACGCCCATTTGCTCAAGCCAATAGTGTCAGATCTCGTCGGCTTTATCATATTCATCACCGGCTCACCGCCTGCTCCATGGTCACATTCTCCCCCGGACCCCGGCGCATGACCACGCTCTGCCATCGGGACAGATATCTCGCCAGCTCAGAGAAAAAGCTCTCCAGCCAGGCTCTCCTCTCCCCATCGCTCCAGGCCTGCACCGAAGCGTCCAGCTCCCTGGCCCGGGCCAGGGCCATAGCCTGCAAATCGGCTAGGGGCAGGATCATCTGCACCACCATCCCCTCTCCTTCTTCATCATGGGCCACAATCAGCTCAAAGTTGCCCACTCGAAGGATCTCATTGGGAGCAATCCTTCCCGCCCGGGCTTTTAGTGCAGCATAGGAGAGTGCCTGGAAGACCTCCTCTTGAGATACCTTCGCTGCCGCTTTGCCTGCCAGATCTTTCATCATCCATCTCCCCGGCTCCGAGCTGAGCCTATGGAATTGCGATCCAATATAAATAGAGCGGAGGTAGTAGATAAAAGTGTAGGGAGTGGGAGACAACAGACTTGATCGGTGAGAAATATGAGCTGCTTTGATGATCTTATGCAATTCAGAGATGAGGTTGATCGGGCGGAGAAGAATATCCAGAGGAGAGGCAGAACAGACGGGCTAAGGGATCTGCGACGCCGGGATAGAGTAGCTGAGGAGCGTCTCCCATAATGGCCTGCTGCCATTTTTAGAAGGAGACTGTATCTTAAGCATTAACTAATTATAATATACAGCCTGAATCGCCTCCCGGGGGATTAAAGATGCCGAAAATAGCCATAATCTACGCCAGCGGCTCGGGAAAGACAAAGAAGATGGCAGAGGCCATTGCCGGTGGAGCCAAGAGCATTCCGGAGGTGGAGGTACTGCTGAAGAATGCCGTCCAGGCCAAGGCGGATGAGGTCAAAGATGCCGATGCCCTTATTCTGGGCGGCTCAACCTACAACAGCAAGCTGATCCGGGCCATGGAGCCGTTTCTGGACCGGCTGAATGACCTGGACCTGAAAGGAAAGACCGGTGCTGCCTTCGGCTCATATGGGTGGAGCGGAGAAGGCGTCCCCATCTTAATCGAGCGAATGAAGTCCTGGGGCATGTCTGTGATCGAGCCGGGAACCACAGCGGTTCAGATGCCCAGCAAAGAGGTATTGGACAGCTGCTTTGAGCTGGGAAAAAGCATGGCCAGCAGCCTGAAAAAATAAGCAGGCTGACTCCAGAATCTGCCAGCCATCATATCTGCCCTCCGGGCACTGAAATCTTTTTTCCGGCCTAATTGGCTCGGGCAAGATAGATAAAGGAGGATGGCATCGAAAAATAGGCTTTCAGCTTAGAAGCTTCCCGCTTAGAAGCTTCCAGCACAATAGCTTCCCACTCAAAAAACAGAATACAGAAGGCAGATCCAATGGAGTATGTTCTTTTCCCCCGGTCAGAGATCCATCGCAGGATAGAAGCGCTGCAGTCCCAGATGGGAAATATGGATGGAGCATTGCTGTTTCATGCTGTGGACATGTGCTACTTTTCCGGCACCGCTCAGGATGGGCTGGTCTATGTTCCCAGAGACGGCGAGCCGGTGGTGATGATAAAGAGAAGCCGGGAGAGGGCGGCAGAGGAGTCGCCATTGGAGGTCCGGCCTCTCCGGAATATGAGAAATCTCAAGTCGGATCTGGGCATACCAAAGGGGGCGGTCGTAGGATTGGAGATGGATGTCCTTCCCTGCAGCTTTTATTTTAAGATCGACAGGGCTCTGGAAAATGCCCGGTTTGTTGATGTGGCGGAGAGGATCAAGCACATACGCTCGGTGAAATCGGATTTCGAGCTGGGGCTGATGAAAGAGTCCGCCCGGATACTGGAGGCAGGATTTTCCAGCGTCCCCGACTTTTTAAAGGAGGGGATGAGGGAGGTGGACCTGATCTGCCGGCTGGAGATGGTCATGCGCTCTCTTGGGCACCAGGGGTCGCTCCGGTTCCGGCGCTTCAACAGCATCGTTCCCCTGGGCCATGTGATGTCCGGGCCTGCCGCCGCCTGCCCCAGCTTTTTGGCCTCGCCCACCGGAGGCAAAGGCACTTCCTTGATCTTTCCTCAGGGGGCGGGCTTCTCCAGGATCAAGAGAAATGAGCCGGTGTTTGTGGACATGGTGGGGATCTATAATGGCTATATCGCCGATGCCACCAGGATCTTCTCTTTAGGTCGTATCGAGCCGGAGCTGGAGGAGGCCTATCAGGCTGCCTGCCGGATCGAGGAGGATCTGGCCCGGCAGATGTCGGCAGGAAAGACGGGCCGGGATCTGTACCAGCTCAGCGAGGCGGCAGGGGCGGATCTGGGTTATCAGGACTACCTCGGCGGCCCGCCGGGCGGCAAATGCGGCTTTGTGGGCCATGGAGTGGGGCTGGAACTGGATGAGTATCCGGTCATAGGCCCACCGGACCACGAGCTGCAGAGCAATATGACCATTGCCATTGAGCCCAAGATCATCTATCCGGACAAGGGTGTGCTGGGAATTGAGGACACCTTCCTCACTTCCAGTGGCGCGGCGGAAAGCCTGACCCACATGCCCCGGGAGATCTGGCAGGTTTAGGGGCCTGGCCGGTTAAGCGAGAGGTCTTGCTCTGCCCTCATTTCCCGCCCCAAAAGAGATAATAACCTGAAAGCAGCAGTAATCGGTCTATTAAGGAGATCAGATGATTCGCATCATATCCCTGGACATGGACGGCACCCTGATGAAATCCAGATTTGTGGACAGGGTCTGGATGGAGGGGATTCCGGCGCTATATGCCGAGAGGGCCGGCCTGGAATTTGCGGCGGCAAAAGAGTATGTCATAAGCGAGTATGCCAGGGTGGGCAGTGACCGGATGGAGTGGTACGACCTACTGTATTGGATCGACAAGTTCGGCCTCAAGATCGGCAAAGATGAGCTCTTGCAGATGTATGAGGATGATATCGAGGCCTACCCCGAGGTGCCTGAGGTTTTGGATCAGCTATCGGAGAGATATGATCTGGTGGTCACATCCAATGCCGCCCGGGAGTTCATAGATATCGAGCTGGATGGTCTCTCGGAATATTTCCGGGAGATCTTCTCCGCCACATCGGACTTCCGGGAGGTCAAGAAGTCGCCTCTGGTTTACGGCGCCATCTGCGCCCAGATGAATGCCAGGCCCTTTGAGGTGCTGCACATTGGGGACCACTACCACTACGACTACGAATCACCTCTCCAGGCGGGCCTCGATGCCCTGTTCCTGGACCGCAAAGGGGAGCGCATCGGTCCTGAGGTTGTGGGCGACCTGCGGGAAGCGGTGGAGTTGATCGAGGGCTGCATCTGATTCTATAGCTGCTCCGGCGATTTAAGGAGGCTGAATTCTGATGAAAAAGGAGACAAGGTTGATACTGGCATTGGATGTCACCTCCGGGGAGAGGGCTCTATCCCTGGCTGCAAGCCTCCGGCCCTATTTCGATGCCATCAAGATCGGCTATCCTCTCATCCTTGCCGCAGGCTTGGGCGTGGTTAAGGAGATCGCCCGCCTCGCCCCAGTCATCGCTGACCTCAAGGTGGCGGACATCCCCAACACCAACCGCCTCATCTGCCAGGCGGCCTTCCAGGCCGGGGCCAGCGGGGTCATCGCCCAGGCCTTTCCGGGTAAGGACTCCCTCCAGGCCTGTGCTGAGGTCGCTGCAAAGCACGAAGCGGATCTCTATGTGGTCACAGAGATGAGCCATCCCGGGGCGGAGATGTTTATGGCCCCCCAGGCAGAGAGGATGGCCCGGCTGGCCGCAGAGGTCGGAGCCGCGGGAGTGGTGGCACCGGCCACCCGACCGGAACGGATCAGGCTGATCCGCTCCATCATCGGAGTGAGGATCATCATCTCTCCCGGCGTGGGCGCTCAAGGGGGCTCGGCGTGGGCGGCTCTGGAAGCAGGCGCGGACTATATCATAGTGGGCCGGTCAATTTACGGGGCAGAGGATCCGGAAGGGGCGGCTGAGAGGCTTTTATCTTCAATCTGATTGCCCTGAAGTGGGCAATTTCTTCACTGAAAGATAAATAAAAGCTGTCGCACGTAATAGCCTGGAGCAGGGTGGCAGAGGCAGGGGGTTTTCGAATCCTATCCTATCGCTCGTCATTTATTTCGGTTAATTTCAATTGAGCAAATTTAATAAATTCTTGCTTATGACTACCAATGGACCCAATCTCAGGATCAGCATAGAAATCACCGCTACCTATCAGCCAGAACACTTTATCAGCAGCATAAGGAGTAACGTGCGCATTGCTCGCCAGGCGGATAATTGCCTTGAATAACTGATAGTCATCAACTCCAATGGGGCAGAGTTCTAGCTCTGTGAAGATATCATGCAAATGTACATCTGGTTTGGGAAAATTAACGTATCCAAGTTCCTTGAGGAAGTCACAGGAAAGAGCAAATCCGAATCCTTTAATTTCCCGGTCCAGAAGCATCGGCAAACTTGGACGCGCCTTCACATCTCGGTCAAAAAAATCAACCCATTCAAAGAACTGATTGGCCTCATCAAACTGATTAATGAAGGCTGCTGCCGAAAGAATTGTCTGGCAGTATAGCGGCCAAATGCTCCGTGGTGTTCTGCGAATCTTGCCCCTTGGCTTGATTTCTTTAACTATCTGATCAAGAACAGCTTCCCAATCATCTTCGTACCTGGTCAATACCGCCTCTGGATTGAAACCAAATAGGATCGGCGCCAGCTTATCTACGCCACCGATTGCTCTCCCAATGACGGCTGCCTTCATGTTTGCATTCTGGGCAGAACTAAGTAGTCGTTGATAAAGTTCTTCCTTTGATGCGGGTCTAGGATTAAGCGATAATGGGTTCAGGTATTTTTCAATAGATGTCTGCGTCACTCCCGTTATATTCAGTCCGGGCAAATAGCCCTTAGCTAATTCATAAGCACTCCGATCAATCTCTGGGATTGCTTTCATTCCTTTCCATCCTCGTATGTAGATTTGATATCGTTGCCAGGTGATGCTAACTTAGCGTCAAGGATTCTGTTCCTTCAACTCTTCGTATCCCGGAAGGGTCGGCCATTTATCTTTGTAGCTCTCTGCTTGCTTAAATTGTATACAACTTGCCCATGCCTTATATTCACTCAATCCCTTCGCAACTCTTGTTTTGTTCTGTATCGAACCCTCTAGTTCTGCTTTTGTTAACTCATCAAGCATTTCTGTTGAAGACATAACGAAGTATCTTGGGAATTCACCGTCTTTCAGGTTCAGCGGAGCGTAAACAAAAATGTAATATTGATCCCCTTTTTCTTGCTCCGGCTTCTTGACAGGTATCCAATTCCGAGTAGACATACCTTTCACGTCAATCGAAAAACTCTTCCCTTTAGGACTCTGAACTAATAGATCCACAAATCTGGCATTGCCGTGAGTGATAGTGACCAGGTATCCTCGGCGAGTCAGTTCTCCGGCAGCAAAGAATGTGCTGGTCCACTGCGTCCTATATTTGCGTGATTGCGCTGGCATATTTTCTCCTTATATTGCTAAGAATTATGCTTTTTATCGATAGATGCCGTCCAGAACATGTTCTCCTGAGTTTCCCCAGAACTATATGCTTGTTTTGACCGGCTTCGAGGAGCACTCCGTCCCACTTCTAATTGCCTCGATGGGCTAATCCTGCTCCCTCATCCCACCAAGGTGCTCGCCAGCATCACCGACCCATCGAATCCGCCCCTGGCCCGGCTGGAGTCCACGAAGATCCGGTCAATCAGCACCGGCGCGCCATAAGACTCTATGGCCCACAAAAGGAGCATGGCTCCTTAAAATAGGGCTCCCTTCGGGCGTTAGCCTCTTGCAGCAGCTCTTCTATCCTGCCGCAGTCGCAGGAGTCGATCTGCACTAAATTATCGCTTCGCAGCAAACAGGGCTTGATCTTGCCGTCCGATGTCACCCGGAGGCGGTTGCAGTTGGCACAGAACTCGGTGTTGTCCATGGGCCGCACTATCTCCACCTCCGCCCCGTCCAGGAGGTACTTCTTGCGTCGGTGCATCTCGCGAGTCTGAACCCGATCCGCCTGGGCCGCCAGCCGGGCCTCAATGGCGTCTATATCCCCGGACAGCCCCCAGCCTTGCAGGTCCAGGAGCTGGATGAGCTGGGCGATCAGCCCCCTCTCCCGGCAGAAGTCGATTATAGCCGGAATCTCCGCCTCATTCTGCTTCAAAACCACCACATTGAGCTTGATGGGCAGCAGTCCCGCCTCGGCGGCGGCATCCAATCCCTGCAGGACCCTCTCCAGATCTCCCTCCCGGCCACCGGTGATGGTCCGGTAGACCTCCGGCTGGAGCGAGTCCAGGCTGACATTGACCCGGCCCAGGCCGGCCTGGGCCAGATCCCCGGCTTGCTGGGCCAGATATATGCCGTTGGTGGTCAGGGAGATCTTCATATCCTGCGGCATACGGGCGATGAGGTCGGCCAGGCCCCGTCGCAGCAGGGGCTCGCCACCGGTCAGCTTGAGGGAGCGCACGCCCAGCGCCGCCGCCGCCCGGGCCACGCCCACCACCATCTCATCCGAGATCTCGCCGTTGGGCTCTACCTCGCCCTCATGGTGGCAGTAGAGGCAGCGCAGGTTGCATCGAGAGGTGAGTGCAATCCGCAGTCCTGTTACCTTGCGGCCATAGGAGTCCAACATTATGCCCGGCATCAGGATGCAGCTAGTGTCTCTGCTAGTATTAGAACTCAATCAGTCTGAGGGTGGGAAAGCCTGCACCGGAAATCCGAACTGAAGAGAGTGCAGATGAGAATGGAGATGAAAAGGGGGATGAGAAAGGAGATGAGACGGGAGACACCGCATGGCCTTCTCAATATTCTATCTCTCCCAGACTCTTTTTGAGATGGGAGAGGAGGATCATGGCCACGATCATGCAGATGGCCAGAGCGGAGAGCAGCTCCTCCCAGGACTGGCCGGGCCTGGTTACGACCTGGATTATGCCACCGGCGAGCAGGGTGAGCATGGCTGTGGCTATGACCGAGACCAGCATGGACCAGACGACCGAGCCCACCTCATAGCGCTCGAAGAAGGAGGCAGAGAGAACAAAGCATACCGCGGCCAGGATGAGGATTATGGAGATGGGCAGGGGCGGGCCGTGGTGAAAGAACTGAATCAGCCCCTGGGCCAGGGCGATCATGGTCAATGAGAGCAGCCCGGAGGCGAGAAAGGCCTTGAGGATGTAGTTTGATCGAAGAGGCAAGGAATGGAACCCCGAGCTTTATATGACTGGATTGAATATAAACATTGTGTATAATCCCCGCCG
>Ga0116149_1005436_pt1 | contig 11931 bp, 3 predicted proteins | sample AD_UKC057_MetaG_FD_89787 | JGI IMG/M metagenome (GOLD analysis project Ga0116149, IMG submission 89787) | Active sludge microbial communities of municipal wastewater-treating anaerobic digesters from USA - AD_UKC057_MetaG | ecosystem: Engineered > Bioreactor > Anaerobic > Digestate | place: USA...
AAGCGTCTGGAAGAAGAAACCTCTTCCGCCTTTACAGCAACCGGATGAGAAGACATGGTTTCGCGTCCGTTTAAGAAGTTACGGTATAAAAGCTCTGTCGCTATAGGAGTATCTTTGTTTTTTGAGAGGAAAAAGGGCGCAAGGCGAATGTCGGCAAGGTTTTTAAGGCTTTTCCATGTTTCACCCATCGTAACGGCTTCGTATTGAGCCTTTTTATTCGCAGCCTGTTCCGGTGTTGAGTCCGGCATTTTAGAAATGAGGGTAAGGGTTTTTATGACGATTTTTAAACTGTCTCCTATAGAACTCCTCCAGTCGCTCATTATCTGCATGGTAAGTTCAATCTTGCTTTCACTCTTCTGCCGGGATCGCAATAGAGCGGCATAGCTCTTGTCATCCCCATCCCGCGGTGCAAAGGCTGCGTCGGGAATCGGTTCCATAAGCTCGTCTGCAGAGGTAAGTCCCACAAGAGAATCTCCGCATTTTATATGATGATCCAAAAAACCTAGGCTCTCACCGGGGTTATGACTTTCGAGCCAGAGGGCTACCTTACAAAGACGTACCGCTTGCGGATTGAAGTCTACGCCGTAAATACAGCGTTCAATTACCTCACGGAGCGCCTTACGGTAGCTTACTGGATCAGGATTATCAGCCTTGGTACGGATACGGGAGAGTTCAAGGGCAAGGCGGCGTGCGGCGTTTAAAAGAATATGGCCGGAACCGCAGGCATCGTCGCAAATTTTCAATGAAAGAATTTTTTGTTCCGCATCATCTTCCGTAAGACACTGCTCAAGAAGCGGATCGAGTGCATGAGCAATGAGGGGCTGAACGAGTTCTTCGGGAGTGTAATGGCTCCCGCTTTTTCCGCGGTCGCCGCCTGAGACAAAGTGAAAACTAAAAGAATTTGATTCCTTAACAATCTCGCCGTTAAAATCAAGTAATCCCTCGTAAATAGAGCCGAACTCTTCGACATTAAGAGCCGCATAATTAACCCTTACCATGGTTCTTCGCTTCTCATCTTCATACGAGTCTAATAGATTTAGTCCTTCTGCAAATGAGCCGTTGTCCAAAGAAAGAGAACGCAATAGATCAAAAGAAGGCTTCGAAAACAAGTCTCCAGCAAGGGGTTTTAAATCCAAAACTTCGGCATCATCTTCGCCTTCAAATAATCTAAAAGTGTCTTTAAGGGTAGCCCATAAATCGCAGTACTGCCCCTCATCGCTCCACATTAAACGGGCGCGGTGTCGAAGTCCAGAAACGGAATAATACTCTGTATATATCTTTTTTTTACCTGTATCGGCTCCACAAGGATGCGTTAATCCTCTTTCCTCTATAACAAGAAGAAAAAGAATACGGTATACAACAGTAAGAAGGGCATCATAAAACCCTTTTGCATCGAGCGTTTTATCTAGTATAGATTTACGTAGTTCTTCGTTGTCTTGATGCCGGAGAAATCCGTCTGCCCATGCAATTATGGCATTTTTTACCGCCTCGGACAGTTTTTCACGGATGCGGCTGCCGTTATCCAGACTGTCCAGATGGTACACTTCCAGAAGACAATCAGAAGCAGACTCTTCCGACTCCGGCCAGCGGGAAATATGTAAAAGGCGGAAGAGGACAGCAAAATCTGCAAAAAGGTCTTCTTCAAAAATACGTTCAAGATTAAACTCAAGATACGTTAACTTTACAAGCCTGCTCGAATCGCGTAAAAGCCTGAGCGTTAAACCGTTTGTCACAAGAGCATAGAGTGTGTCGGTAAGATTAATATATTCCTGCACAAGGCTGTGAGGGCTTGCCCTTTGTCCTTCTCTTTTTTTATCGAGACTTTCTGTAAAGCCTGTTATGTGAACAGGACAAAGCTTTTTTGCATCGTGGTGGCTAATTGTAAAGGTTTTTCCTGCGGCTGTTTTTGCAGTACTGTTTTCAAGTTCATAACCAAGCAGCGAAAGAAAAGGGACTACCCATGACTGGCGGGTACGGCTTGTTCCGTAGAGGTCTTTATTGTCTTCGCGTGAACGGCGGGCTTTAAAAAGACTCCACTGAATTTTCGATTCCGCCCATGCGCTCAGTATTTCATCACGAACTTTTCCCTTTAAACCGAAGTCTCCGGCTTTTTGTCCTTTAACTGCATTTTCATCAGAAATTTTATCTATTGTTTCGGGTCCTATGAGGGCTCCTTCCCAGCTTATTGCTTCGTATTTCATGAAAGACCTCCAGGAACAAAAATATACATACCAAGAATATCAAGAGGTATAACCGGCTTAACAACCTTGTAGCGCTCCGTTTTAGTCTCCTGCCCGAGCGCCTTCTGATACCTCTCATGCTGCTCAATAAGAGCCTTAGCTCTCTCTTCTGCCAGTTTATTGAATCTTTCATTCATTGCATCCAACACTGATAATTCCCTCTCCAGCTGCTGTTTTTGCGATTCATAAGGCAGATCTCCCGAGGGATTAGGATTATCCATAAGTGAATTGATGCGTTCCTGATCAATGAATTTCCTCTCCATACCGCACACGCCCTGTACAAGAACTTCTTCTGCAACTAAATGAGAGCCTGTCCTCTTATCTTCTATAACGTGGCGGGCTCTTACTACATAGAGTACCGTTCTCTCTTTTACAGCACTTGAAAGAACAACGGATGCGCGTGCTGCACCAGGATTCTTCTTACCCGTATTAAGAGCCTCCGACAGTACGCTACGGCAAAGCATTTCTACCGCATCGTGATTGCGCCCCCAGTAGGTAAAGCTGTCCCGTACCGGAGAGCGGAACGCAATACGGGCTTCATCCTTTACCCCCGATTTTTCAAGCCATGACCTCATTTTTTCAGGCCATGTTGAGCGTCGTATACGAATTTCAAGTTCCTCGTCGTTTTTAACAGCAGCGGTACCGAACAGCTGGTCAAAGGCGGAACTTACAAAACGATGCACAGTCTCGGGCCGTCCAACAGCTTCATCGGTTAAGGAAAGATCCTCTTCTATGTCCTGCGCCTTTATTGAAGCCTGCGCAAAGATAGATCTGAGCGCTTGTTCTTTTCGTTCCGCCATATCAAATAATCCCTGCAGCTGTTCTTCAGATCGTACCATTTCTTCGAGCGAGAATAATTCCGGCTGCGAAACAGGTCTTTGTTTCTTTTCTGCTTCTGCAAGCACTGCCTGAAAAATAGTGTCCAAAAATACTTTTGAGTCTTCGGGGAAGGGGATGCTCACACCTATATTATCTCTTATTTTTTTTGCCTTTTTGAAAAGAACCTTTAATACTACTTGATCCATCGGATTGTCATACCCGTATAAGAGACCTGTTTGTATTTCTGGTTTTTTTTGACCAAACCGGTCTACACGGCCTTCTCTCTGCTCAAGCCGGTTCGGGTTCCAAGGAAGATCATAATGAAGAACCGCATCAAAAAGATCCTGAAGGTTTATTCCCTCAGAAAGGCAGTCAGTGGCAACAAGAACCCGCAGTTTTTTACCGCTTACGTCTTCAGCCATTTTGGTTATTCTTTCTCTGCGTACCTCATCCGGATCTTCGCTCGTTACACACTCAACAAGCACACCCTTGCCGAGAATTTCTGTGAGTTTTTCTCCTACATATTTTGCAGTTTCAATAAACCGGCAAAAAATAATCGGACTAAACCCTTGTGAATGCCAAACTTGAATCTGTTTTATACAGGAAGCAAGTTTTTTATCGTTTTCTATTGTATTTAATAAAGAAAGTTTTTTTGCAAATTTATCAAATGCGATGCGGTCTGTGTCAGTAGGATTTGCCTGAGAGACAACACCTACGGGAAGTTCATCATCGGTCATTTCCAGTCGCTCAAAGTGCGGATTTTCTAGTGCCTCTTCAGCCTGTTCATCACAAGATGCAATCCGGTTTTCAAACATACGCACACCGGAGCGGGGACTGGACATGACACCTCGAAGAAGTGCAAGCGCAGACCAGTAGCGAAAACGTTTTTCATTTTCCGTACCTGCAGTACGGCTCATCATCTTTGAGGTATACAATAAAATTTCATCATACACTGCTTGGTACTCTAAAGAAAGTTTGTAAGGAAGTTCTAAAGGTGTGCGTGTAGGGAAGGGTGTTTTCTCATTCATCCACACAGCTATGTTTTGTCTTTTACGCTGTACGAAATATTTAGCCAATTCTGTACGGAATACTTTTTTAGATACTCCATTATCCTGCACATCGGGAGTATCCCACTCAAGATTTTTAAAATCATTTTTTAGTAGACCTAAGAGCGATCTAAATTCCCCTTCTTTTCCGGAGTGCGGAGTTGCCGTAACAAGAATTAAATGCTGATCTTTTTTATCGGCAAGCGCTCGTACAAGCCGGTGACGCAGCTGCTGGCTGGATGAAGACTGGCCTTCGGGACATGCACATGAATGAGCTTCATCAACTATAACGAGCTCGGGAGCCTGAGAGACAAACACAGAACTGCGGGAGTCTCCCTTTATGTAATCTATACTTATAACCTGATACGGATAAAACTCATATACACTGGTATCGTCGGGAATTTTTCTATCAAGAGCGGCCTGTGTACCGGTTCTAATGATTACCGCATCAATTTGAAACTTTTCTTTTAACTCAGACTGCCATTGTTCGCACAGATGCGGCGGACAAAGAACGGCAAATCGTTTTATTTCTCTACGTTCTAATAATTCTTTAGCTATCAGTATTGCTTCAACCGTTTTACCAACACCTACATCATCTGCAATAAGTAGACGTACCGTCTCTTTTTGTTTGAGTGCCATTATAAGAGGCACCATCTGGTAGCTGCGGGGTCTAAAGCCCAGTTTTGCAGCGCAGCGGAAAGGACCTGCTGCAGATCTAAGAGATAATCTTGAGGCATCAAAGAGCAGACGCGCAGCACGTATGCTTCCAAGATCAGCGACTTTGGGAGGCATAAATTGAGACGGCCTAATATCTCCTTTATTTGTTAAAGGTAAGTATATTCCTACAACATCTTCCTCTCTTCCGTCTAATGGTTTTAACCTTAAAAGATTTTCATCTTCACTTGAAAGCACTACCCAGTCTCGCCCGCGGGCATAAACTAAAGTTCCTGTTTTATATTCCATTTTTTACCGTACCTTTCTAAAGACATCGGATCTTTTTGCTGTAAGCTCATCAAGGGAATCTGTATAGTAATACACCAGATACTCGTGTCCCATATCAAGAATGGCCTCCCTCTGCTGTGTATCCTTTTTTTGAATTTCACTGCGGTCATGAGGACTGCCGTCGCAAAAGACATGAAGAGGTAAAGAATTTTGTCCAGACTTAGGCTCATAATAAAAGTCGGGCTGACAAAAGAGCCCTTCTATTCGCTTTTGAGCGTCATCGGGCAGGCGGAGTCCCTTTTTATAGAGGTAATCTAAAAACTTCTTCTCCACAGCACTCGATGTATCATATTGTGTTAATAACCGCTCATACTGTTCTTCATAGGTTCCGCTCTCTGCTCTTCCTACTTCTACCTGTGCAGAACGAAGACGCTCTAAAGTATCTTTTATTAGGAACCGGTCAATAACCGGATGATCCGGCTGGTTATAATAACTCAGTAAATCTTTATAACTTGCCTTTTCTACATAGTCTTCTTCATCAAAGCGGCAAACGCGCCAAGCTTCGTCTATTACCTTTTTCCAAATATTATTTTCACGAACCATGGCAGCCATAACGCCAAGACTTCCTTCCGAAGATTCAAACATGAGAAGATTGGGACTGTCTGGATTACCTATTGGAGTTATTCCAAGTTCAGAACTTTCTACTTGGAACACTCTTTCGCACGCAGTTTTTAAAGCATACTGCAGCGTAACACGTCCGGCATAATCAAGTTCCAAAACCCTTAAGGGTTCAATGTAGAGCGCATCGGCAGTATCTTTTGTATATAGTTTTACAACCTTTAAATCTTCAGGTTTAACCTTTGATCCTTTTCCCTTACCGCTAAGTACTTCTTCTCTGTAACCATGGCTTTTCCAATGCCCTGAAACACGATTAAGCACAAAGCCTTCATCCTTGTTCACACGCCATTTCATATTTACATAGACAAGTTCGGCAGACGGTATGTACTTCATTTTAAGAAGAATATCGTCCCCCCCCATGAGCCTAATTTCATCGAGTTTAGAAACATCTCCAGTGCAGCGGAACCAGGTATCAATTTGGTATCCTAATCTCTGACGTTCTTCTTCATCGCATGTTATATGTTCGCTCTTTTCGCCAATCGCGTCGGGAAGTTCAAGAAGATCAGTAATGGTACGGGTATTTCCCTCAAGACTTGAACCAGTCCAGGGATCTGTATTTCGAGACTGCTCATTATTTAATAGAATGTAGCCCGATTGTGTACAAACTGTTGCCTGATCACATTCATTTGCTGTTTCCTGTATTTGCGCCCGTGCAACCTTATATTTTGAACCGGCATGATAAATCATATTTTCAGGTCCCATCTCGCGGATAGCTAGAACTCGGTCACGGCTCAATGTTTCTGTAGTATCATGAACATCAAGGAATAACCTTATGGGCAGCCGTGTAAAATTATACCCCGGTAAAAAGCCTTCACTCGCAAGATAGCGAAAACTATAAAACTCAGAAAAAGATTCTCCGCCTCTCTGATTTAAAAGAAGATCTCTCAGTTTAAAAGCAAGATACTCATTACGCTTTGCTTCTTTATGCTCCGCACTTGAAAGTTTTATTGAAGAATTATCGAGAATTCTGCGTGCCGTATCTATCTGCTTTCTATGCTGTTTATATAATATTCTCCAGCGGTTTAATGACCGGTTAAATGTTTCCTGTATACCGCGGTAGTTTCCTGCAGCCCAGTCGTTCGTATACCATGAAGAAGCAGCAAGCGCTGAAGAAAGATCTGCTACAACCTTATTCCATTTTAGTATAACTGATTCTTCATATTGGCCGCTGTTTGTAAAAGCAGCCTTTACTTCTTCTTTTAAGGGCAAATCAGGATCTTCCATGTCCAGTACATTATCAATCTTTCCATCTTCTATTCCTTGAATATGAACCATAGATGCATACAATGCATTAAAATGACTTCTTAACAAATCCTCATTAAGTAAATCGAGCCGCGGAGCAGTAACCTGTCCGGACACCATCCCGTCACGGTCATTAAAAAAATGTGTATCGTGTGCAGAGTGACGGCTGCAGCTTGTAAAGACTAAAGCCGGCTGTCCGCTTCTGCCGGCTCTTCCGGAGCGCTGTGCATAATTAGCCGGGTTCGGCGGAACATTACGCATATGAACTACTGATAAATCAGCAATATCTATTCCCAATTCCATAGTAGGCGAGCAGAAAAGAGCTGCAAGATTTCCGGATCTAAAGTTTTCTTCAAGTGTTTTTCTTACATCCTTATCTATTTGTCCGGTATGCTCCTTAGATTTTATACGCTGATCAAAAAAAGAGTTCTCATAGAGATTTTTAAAAAACTCGTTCGGCAGAACCTCATAAGATCTTGTCCTTGGCCTAAAAACAGGATCATTTGGAACGGTTCCATCACCTGCATTCCAAATAAGAAGATCTGCTTTTAATCGGTAAGCCCTTTCGCTTTTGCCCGTTTTTGTTTTTACTTCAAAACTGGTGAGCCAGTTGTCATCCATCAGTTTTAATACTTCTTCCATGAAGTCGCAGTACTGCTGTGTACCTATTTTCCCATCCTTCGAGTTTCTACCCAATTCCCTGCGGATAAAAACTCCTAAACGGCTCATTGGACCAATTGATTGGGAGTATCCTTTACCATAAGGAAACTCTCCTTTTTTAATCATAAGCCAGCAGGGAGCTTTTAATTCTTTATCTTCCGGACACCAGTCGCTATTAAGATTTGAATTAAATTCTTCCATTTTGCGCTTTATAGCCTCATCCGTAAAAAAAGCAGGGCTGTCTATTGCAAGCAGTTTTCTAAAGGTTTCTAAAATACTAAAAATTATATCACCAAAATCTGCTCCGTAAGCAGTACATTTTTCCCTTATCTTATTCCAAACGGGATCAGTGGTAATTTCATTAAAATCCTTATACCCTATTTTTAAAAGACCGCAAGATTCCAAACCTGGAAGATTGACCCGCCATGCATTTCCCAGATCGCTTGTAATTCGATATTTTAAAAGATCCTTCATTGATGATTGAATTGCTCTTGTACGGGATTCCATAAGAGAACTGTCCGACTGGATGCGGGCATAATCAGAAATATTCATATTCAAAGCATTAAAAACTTTTGTATCAATGTCAAAAAAACTGATTTCCTTATTTTCTTTTAAAGCACGAACCAAGGCTGACCGCAGCCGGACTGTAGAAACAAAATCGTTAAAGTGTCCTGACTGTAATGAAGAATCCTGCCGGTTATCCGAAAAACTCAAAACCTTTGTATCTTTAACAGGAAAACCAAGTTTCCCCATTGCTTCGAGTATTGAAAGAGATAATACCGTAGTAGTTGTAGATCTGCCTTCCAGACCAACTCTTGAAAGTTTTCTATACTCACTTGTCTGCCAGTTCCATAGATCACCGCTTGTCGGATCATAAATAAATCCAATAGGTACATACCAGCCCCTTAAAGCATTAGAAAGAGGTGCATCCAGATCATCCAAAAATTGTCCGGCTGTGTTATATTGAATGGGAGAAGGAAATAAATATTTTTTCTTTTTATCCAGTGTAAGACACCCAGCTTCTTCCTTAACATACTCCGAAGGAAGATTCCATAAATCCTCTTCCGGATTCCAAGCATTTTCATCGGGAATTATATATCCGCATTGGAATTTTTTATCATCACCATCCTCAATCCAGCTGTCGTTAAAATCACGGGCATCAAGAGTATTCCCAAGATAATTTTTTCTTACACATAAAAACGGTTTACCCGAGGTACGATTAAAAACTACAGGATACAGAGGATATTGAACCTGATCTATTGCTTTAGTAAGCATACCCTCAAAGTCAATAATTCTTTCCTCACCGCGATGTAATGAAACAGAGACGGAAGCTGACTGAGCAAGAAATTGATGAAACTTGAACGGCAGGATGAAAGGAATCCTTGATCCATTAGTATCGTTTAACTCAGAAATAGTTTCGTTAATAACAGATATATTTGTAAATAAATTTCTTAATGACTCAATACAAGACCTCTTAGAACATCCGGTATCTTCTGAAAGCTTTGAACCAATATCTTCCAGAGTTTTTGACTTTCCTCTTTGCCATGAAGAACCATCAAAAACAAGCGCAATGCTTCTCTCAAGCCATTTAAATAAAGGACTTTTTATAAGTTCACTGGATGTCTTTACTAACTGGAAAGATTCAACTGCATTTACAAGCTCGCTTTTTAAAGGATCAGAGAATTGAGCGCTTAGCGCACAGAGAGATTCCTCAATAACCTGTTCGGCAGTAAAAGAATTCCCAAAGAAAGTAGTTGCAACATCAGCAACCTTTGTCTTTCTCTCTAAAGCTGTTACGCCCCCTGTCATAGTTGCAGATGTTCCTATACACACAATTTCATTTGTACACTCTGCTTTAATACGCCGAATAAGCATTGCAACATCGGCTCCCTGCCGTCCCCTAAAAGTATGGAGTTCATCGAAAGCAAGAAATTGTAAGTTCTTAAAAATAGCTTCCCTAATTTGCTTGTCGCGGCTTCTTGTTAGCATAAGTTCCAGCATCATGTAATTTGTCAAAAGAATATGAGGCGGATTAGCACGCATCCCATCACGCACATCTTCTTTTTCCTGCCCGGTAAACTGACCAAAAGTCACAGGAAAATCATGTCCTGCTGAATCACGATAACGCTGGGCATGTTTTTGTATTTCAACAGTTTGTGAATTTATAAGAGCATTCATCGGATATACAATAAGACCAATAACACCGGTAGAAGGATTTTTCAAAACCTCATTAAAAATCGTCCCAAGAAAGGTTAAAGACTTACCCGAACCGGTTCCGGATGTAACAATAAAGCCTTTCCCCTTAGTTCCAAGGCGCAAGGCTTCTTCCTGATGCTTATGCAAAGAAAAGTTTTTAAACACATGAGCCATTCCAGAAGTAAGAACACCTTCTGTTATAAGTTTTTCAGTACTTGCACCCTGCTCATAAGAAGGATTAAATTGAATAAGGGGATCCGGCCACATTGTTTTTAAGTGCCCCTCATTCTGTAGTGCTTTTTGAATCTGTTGATCATCAATACTTAAAAAACTTTTTGAAAATAATTTATACCGGTCCATTACCGAGGTATGAAAATCGAAAATGTTTATTGTTTGACTCATGCGTTAATTCCTTATTAAATATTGGTAACTAATAATGAGGAAGCATAATGAAAAGGGGATACTGCTTGTAGACTTAAAACGTTTTAAAATCTTCAATATTTGCTTAACTCTCATCAAAGAACTATTTTACACTCAAAAGCAGTCAAAATCAATCTTTTTATTGGATTTATTAGACTTTTCACTACTTGCACACACTCGTTATGAGTATACTATATCCGGCTTCCTAAGAATAATTACTTATTCTATAAAAATCTTCAATAACTCTAATCCCAAACCCTGACACTTTATGTCACAGTTACAAAAAAAACTTTAGGAATAGTATCATCGAGTTATATACTTCATTTTGAGACACCCACTTCTTTACTTAACAATCTCCCCGAACACCTGTTCCACTGCAGTAGAAATGTGTTCAAAATCGCTCTCTAAGGTATGATCGCTATACAGATTGAGCATCTTGTCCGATTTATGCCCTGTTGCCTTTCTTAATACCTCAGGACTGATACTCTGCCTCATAAGGGTAGTGAAGTAGTGGCGCCAGCTGTGAAAGTCTATCTCCTTATAATTCTCAATGCCGGCTCTCTTACAGGCATCCCGTAAAGAAACTATCCAATAACGCGGCTCAACCGGTTTATAATCAACCGATGAATAAAAGATAAAGCGGGGACCTTCTGTATATGGATTTTCTTCAGCAAGTCTGAGTAATTCCTTCCGTATTTCCGGCAGCAGTTTTACCTCTCTGGTCTCCCCGTTTTTGGGTACCTTTAAGCCGTCCTCTCGAGCCCAGTTTTTCTCAACATAGATTTTATCTTTTCCAATAGACTTTTCTGTGAGTGCTAAAATCTCGCCGCATCTCATACCTGTTGTCATAGCAATTTTCGATGCAAGTTTTGCACTGTCATCTTTCCACTCAAGACTCATGATCTTTTGAACCTGCTCAGTGGTTAAAATCTGTCTTTTTTTGGTATTCAACGCACAGTAGGTAAATCCAATTGAACAATCATGATCAATTAAACCTTCGGCAAACGCCCATCTGAAAGCGATAGTTCCGGCCCTGATTATCTTGTTCTTGGTTTGTCCTGCAAGATTTTCCTCTGTCAGCTTTGCAAGCAGGGTATCTAAATCCTTCCTTACAATCGAGCCGATAGGGCGGTCTCCGAAAAGAGCTATCCAGTGTTTTTGAATATACGCATTCGTGCTTATTATATGCCGTTTATGAATCGCATGGCCTCGTTCTTTTTTCTGCTTAATATACGGGCTCTTATCGTAATCCCAGAAATTAGTAAGAAATTCTTTTACCGTGATATCAGAATTAGAATCCTTATAGATGACGTTGGAAATAAAGTTTTTTGATTCCAAAAATGTAATGATTTTCTTAGCATCTTCCATGCTCAACTCTGCACTATAAAGATTATAGAAAAAGTTCTCTTTGGAAATGCTTGGAATGCTTGCAGTTTTTTTAGGCCTTTTAGTTTCAGGTCTCTTATCATTTTCGAGCCACTTAAAGGCAAGCCGTAGAGCCTCAAATTGATCACTGGTACCGGTAGATCTTCTGGTCATGTACTTCTTAAGACTAGGGTTGTAGAATCTGACATACAGATTAGTAGAGTTGCGGCGTTTTTCTAAAACAAAAGGGCGCATATAAAACCTCTGTTTACACCATGTGTGTTTATGGCACACTTCTATGGCACATTGAAAGATATTATACA
>Ga0116149_1005437_pt1 | contig 11931 bp, 11 predicted proteins | sample AD_UKC057_MetaG_FD_89787 | JGI IMG/M metagenome (GOLD analysis project Ga0116149, IMG submission 89787) | Active sludge microbial communities of municipal wastewater-treating anaerobic digesters from USA - AD_UKC057_MetaG | ecosystem: Engineered > Bioreactor > Anaerobic > Digestate | place: USA...
ATCTTCAAAAAGAAATACCCTCATTTTGCAGTTCTTATGATAAAACCATCATCATTTCAGGTCTCTCTAAATCATTTTGTATGACCGGATGGAGAATTGGCTGGATAGTCGCCCAAAAAGAACTACTTAATAAATTTACCATCGCTCATCAGTATATATCAACCTGTGCTTCAGCAATCTCTCAAAAAGCTGCCATAAAAGCCTTTTCAGAAAAAGGTCAAACTACAATTACTCATTTGAGAAAGCAACTACTAAAAAACTACCTGTTTTGTTTAAAGTATTTAAAAGAATTTATAGAACCAAATACTCAAATTTCACCTGATGCAGCTCCCTATCTAATGCTAAATATTTATCAGGATGACATCTCATTCTGCAAATCTCTTGCAAAAAAAGGTGTTATCGTTATTCCAGGTTCAGCATTTGGGGAAGAATCTCAGGGATTTATTCGTATCAGCTATGCTCTGAACCAGAAAAAATTGAGAATGGGTTTGAAAATTCTCAAATCGAACCTGATTCCTATTTAAGTCAATAAGCCCATTTATAAAAGATTTTAGTAAATCTTCAAATTATAAAAGGCAAGCAGATCGCTTGCCTTAAAATCTTCGGTGTTCCTGTTTATCTAATACTGATCATAACTCCCAGATAATGAACGATTTCTCTTGCTGTTGTTAACTTACTGATGTCAGAATATAGTTTTCCAGTAGAGCCATTTGCTTCTCCATAGCCTGTTTCTTTTAATACAAAATTTCCTGTATCCTCTGGCAGAATCAAATCACTTTTATAAATCAAAGAAGCTTGGCCGTTTGTTTTACTGTATTTTGGATGCTTCTTGCCTACCTTTGGGAAAAACTCATTATAGTCATAGGAATGATTTACTTCAGCACATATCCGATACTTCATCTGGTTTAGCTTCACGTTGACATTAATTTCTGTACTGCCTTTTGGACTCGCACTGGTAATCAGATCAAACTGGTTTTTTTGTTTAAAATAGTCAGCTTTGTGTGCCCAATAAGGTAATGCTTCATATCTGCCGATTTTCTTCATTTTCCCTGTCAGATATAATGTTTCAATCAGGTTGCCCTCTTCATCTTCTGTCCATATTACAATTTGAGGGGTGGCTTTGATTTTTATCATCCCAAATAGTTTGAAACTATGTTCCCATTGATTGCCTTTCGAAATTGATATTTTGAATTGTTTCTTGATTTCTTTGTTTCCTACTGCCATCAGAACTGAAACAAACAGAATCATTATAGTCATCATCAATGTGTGTTTTTTCATTTTTCTCTCCTATGCTTTTATTTTTAGATTGAAAGATATCAAAGGATTCATATTTTTCTTAATCTTCTGATTTTCTGAAGATTGAAGAAAAAATTCTTTTCTTTGGTAATATATATATTCAGCGTTTAACACTATATGTTTAGACAACGAATAATCTATTCCGGATTTCCCTGATAAACTGTTAATCTGAAGAATCTGCCCGTCTTCTTTTCGATAGCTCTTAACATCACTTTCCAATTTATGAATTAATTTTAAATATGAACAAATTTGATACTGACAATCAAAATATATTGGAGCTTCCAGATCCAGAAGAAAGTTCTTATGTGACCAGATAAAAACCAACAAATGGAACAATTAGTGGCTCATAATAATTGGTTGAAGACAAGAATCCAACTGATAAGTTGAGGTTTTTCTTTACCTGATATCCTAATTTTGAAATCTGATAATATTTCATTTGATTGGCATTCAACTTAAGCGATTTATCAGAGAACCAACCAATTGACTGATAGGAGGTTAAAAAGCTTTTTTTACCAAATCCCCTGGTATAAAAGAGATTGGTATAAATCCCTTTTAGATCTTCAGAAACAAAATCTTTATGATTATTTTTTTCATGATAAGCTGCCAATCCAAGTGTCAGAAGCTGGTGGCTATCCTTTTTAGCCCATAGATATGTATCTGCAAAGTACTGATTAAAGCCCTTCTGATCAGATAAGTATGAAATTTTGACAGCTTCAGGTAAATCCTGATTCTCAACTAAAAAACGACGGCTTACTTCATCACCATAGACAGATGAAATTAGCAAGCTGATAATAATAAAAATCATTTTTTTCATTTTTCTCTCCTAATTAAATTTTCTAGTCGACAAATCAGTCTTTTCCCTTTTTCTGTAGAATATCTGTAAAACAAACTCATCTGAGTTAACAGCAATTTTTGAAGCTCTTTGTCATCAAATTGATTATTAATGGATTTTGCATAAGTCATCCAAAAATCACCTGTAAACCATAACTGGTCAATTAAAAGTGAATAACAAGAATCACATCCCTTCGGAATCAGAATTTTTTCTTCAATCATTTTATTTATAACGCCCTCAAAATTCCGATATCGAATCTTTCGATTATCATTATACATTTTTTTAAGCATTTCATCATTTTCAAGTAAGCTAATAATTTCATACTGAAAAAAACGATAATCATAAAGCACATTATAAATCGCCACAACTGTTTTAAAACTTTTGAGACTTAAACGCTCTGTTTCAAAATCTTTCCATACATCAGCTAAAACATCCAGCATATTTTGATAAACTGATCTGATAATCTCTTCTTTGTTTTTATAATGATAGTATAAGTTTCCCGGGCTGATGTTTAATGCTTTAGCAACATGATTAGTCGTTACATTTTTTGTTCCCTCCTCATTAAAGAGTGTCTTTGCTGTTTCGATTATCCGTTGTTTGGTACTCATTAAATCTCCTTTTTAGAGTTTTTACTCTATTTAGTGCAATTACTCTAAGCATGAAAAAATAGTCAAGACTTTTTTTAAATCTGATGTTATCACAGTTATCAACTTGTTCAAAAAAACACATTCGTTCAATTATGAACAAAAATCAATAAAGTCTGTTCAGTTATGAGGATATAAATTAGCAAAGTACTATCGCTTAACATTATGATTATTAGTGCTTTACATTATAATATCCGGTTTGGCACAAGTTCTGTATATTATATCCGCATAAGAATTTATTTAAGGAGAGACCAATGAGCAAGACAATCATCCGCATAAGAATGAGTCAGGCAGATGCCCATTATGGTGGCAATTTAGTAGATGGAGCAAAAATGCTTCAATTGTTTGGTGATGTGGCTACAGAATTATTAATTCGTAATGATGGAGATGAAGGATTATTCGCCGGATATGAAATGACTGAATTTTTAGCGCCTGTTTATGCCGGAGATTACATCGAAGCCAGTGGTGAAATCATAAAAGTTGGAAATACCTCCAGAAAAATGAGATTTGAAGCGAAGAAATTAATAGTTTCCTGTCCAGAAATAAATGAATCTGCAGCAGAAGTACTTGAAAATCCTGTTGTTGTCTGTCGTGCTATCGGAACCTGTGTTGTTCCAAAAGAAAAACAGAGATATCAAAAAAATCAGGAAATTGCCTAAGACTGTAACAAACAAGAGGCTTTCGTATTGCGAGCTTCCAGCTTGCTGAAAACAGGCTACAGGCAAGAGACTTGTAGTACGCTAAAAGGGGAGAAAATGAATTTTAATTTATCCAAATCTCACGAAATGGCTCAGAAACTTTTTCGTGAATTTAGTATCAAAGAAGTGAAACCACTTGCTCAGGAAACAGATGAGCAGGAAAAGTTTCCACTTGATACTGTAAAAAAGATGGCAAGATATGGTATCATGGGGATACCTTTCCCAAAGGAAATCGGCGGGCAGGGTGCTGATACTCTAACTTACATCATGGCAGTTGAAGAATTATCCAAAGTTTGTGGAACAACCGGTGTGGTTTTATCTGCTCATACCTCACTCTGTTCAACACCTGTTTACGAATTTGGTACGCCTGCTCAAAAAACAAAATATCTTCCAAAATTGAACAGTGGAGAGCATATCGGTGCTTTTGGTCTGACAGAACCTAACGCAGGGACTGACGCATCTGCTCAACAAACTGTTGCTGAAAAGAAAGAAGATCATTATCTGATCAACGGCAGTAAGATATTTATCACCAATGCAGGTTATGCAGACATTTATATTATTATGGCAATGACTGATAAATCTGCTGGAACAAGAGGTATTTCAGCCTTTATATTAGAAAAAGATATGCCTGGTTTCAGTATTGGCAAAAAAGAATTGAAGTTGGGAATCAGAGGTTCATCTACTTGCGAACTCATATTTGAAAATGTGAAAGTGCCTTTTGAAAACCTGCTGGGTCAGGAAGGAAAAGGCTTTAAAATTGCGATGCAAACGCTTGATGGTGGGCGTATTGGTATTGCTGCCCAGGCTTTGGGTATTGCACAGGGTGCAATTGATGAAACCGTTCAGTATGTTAAAGACAGAAGACAATTTGGAAAACCTTTATCTGCATTCCAGAATACACAGTTTCAGCTGGCAGAAATGCAAACAAAAGTAGATGCTGCCAGAATGTTGGTTTACCGTGCTGCATTTTTAAAAGATCAGAAACAGCCCTATTCAGTAGCTGCTGCCCAGGCGAAGTTATTTGCTTCTGAAACAGCAATGGAAGTAACAACAAAAGCCGTTCAGTTGTTTGGTGGTTACGGTTATACAAGAGACTATCCGGTTGAACGGATGATGCGTGATGCAAAGATTACCGAGATTTATGAAGGCACATCAGAAGTTCAAAAAATGGTCATATCTGCCAACATGTTGAAATAGGAGGATCGGATGAATATCATTGTATGTATTAAACAGGTACCAGATACCACAGAAGTCAGAATAGATCAGAAAACCGGAACTCTCATCAGGGATGGTGTCCCCAGTATCATCAATCCGGATGATAAAAGCGGAATCGAAGCAGCTTTAACATTAAAAGAACAGTATGGTGCGTATGTTACTTTACTCAGTATGGGGCCTGATCAGGCTGAAAATGCACTGGCAGAAGGTCTTGCCATGGGTGCAGACCGTGCAGTTCTTTTAAGTGACAGAGCTTTTGCCGGTTCAGATACATGGGCAACTTCACTGGCCTTGGCTTATGCCATTAAAAAACTGAAATATGATCTCATCATTTGTGGGAGACAGGCAATAGACGGAGATACTGCTCAGGTTGGTCCACAGATTGCAGAGCATCTTTCTTTGCCACAGGTTTCTTACGTTACCGATATAAAAAAAGAAGATGATCATCTGACCGTTAAAAAAGTTTATGAAGATTTTTATCAGAATATTCGTGTAAAAATGCCTTGTATGTTGACTGTTCTGAAAGAAATGAACGACCCAAGATACATGACCGTTGGCAGAATATTCTCTGCTTATCATGACAATATGATCGAAAAATGGACAATTAAAGATATTGAATTGGATTCAGCTCTGACGGGTCTCAAAGCATCTCCCACCCAGGTTAAAAAGATACAGACGAAAGGCGGGAAAACTGCCGGTAAGGTTTTTGAAACAGATGCCAGAGAAGGTGCTCGTTTAATTGTTGAAAAGCTTAAAGAAAAGTTTGTCATTTAGGAGATAAAAATGGATTTAAAATCACATAAAGGGATTCTCGTCATCGCTGAACAAAGACAGGACATCATTCAAAATGGCACTTATGAGCTGTTAAGCAAATCTACTGAATTAGCAGAAAAACTGCAGTGCTCTGTTTCTGTTCTTGCACTTGGTAAAAAACTCAATGAAACCCATGCTACTGATATGGCTAAGTTTGGTGCTGACAGAATATATATTGCCAATCATCATATGCTTGAACATTATTGTACTGAAACCTATGCAAAAATCATTTGTCAGTTCGTACAAGATCACAAACCGGAAGTTGTATTGGTAAGTGCCAGTACGATCGGAAGAGATTTGGCTCCCCGTATTTCAGCCCGTTTGCAAACCGGACTGACTGCAGACTGTACCAGTCTGGATATAGACGAAACCAATCATCATCTGCTCATGACCCGCCCTGCATTTGGTGGTAATATTTTGGCAACTATTGTTTGTCCGAATCATCGTCCTCAGATGAGTACTGTCAGACCTGGTGTTTTCAAAAAAGTGGCTGTAGATAAAAACCAGACCTTAATGATTGATTATATCAGAGTTGAACTGATGCCTGAAGATATGAATATAGATATTATAGAAACTGTTTATGAAAAAACAGAAAAGAAAAACATTGAAGAAGCCAATATTCTCGTTTCAGCAGGGCGTGGTATCGGCAAAAAAGAAAATATGAAAGCGCTCGAAACGCTCGCAAAACAGCTTGGTGGTCTTGTTTCAGGCTCACGTGCTGTTGTTGATGCTGGCTGGATCGAACATCATTCTCAGGTTGGACAAACCGGTAAAACCGTAAGACCTGATGTTTATTTTGCCTGTGGCATATCGGGTGCCATTCAACATATTGCCGGAATGGAAGAATCTGATTTGATTATTGCCATCAATAAAAACCCAACTGCACCTATATTTGAAAATGCAGATCTTGGCATAATCACAGATGTAAATCAACTCATTCCTGCTCTCATAGAAGAACTTGCCTGTAACCAATCATAAACGAACTCATATACCTCCTCTATATGAAATGTAAAAAACCGGGGTGTTTATTCGCCTCGGTTTCATTTTTATAAATGGTTTTGTATCTCGGTCTGTTGAGAATATCTATGGATTGTTTGATATAATTTTCGACTCTGGTATTCATTGATCGTCTGCAAAAAATGGATACCCAGAGTGATATGAGTTAGAAATAAGTTACATAGGAGTTTATATGGATAGCGAATCACTAAGATATCTGATTTTGCTCGAATTGAAGCGGTACGACGTAAAGGGATAACAAAATTCATTTCTCCCAGTAATTCTCCTGCTGATATCTCAGCTAAAATAACAGTTTGTCCAGACTGGTCTGGTGACATGATTTCTGCTGTACCTGATTGTATAATGATGATATCTCTGTTACGTTCTCCCAGTGAGATGATCAGTTGACCAGGCTGGAAGGTTTCAGATATTTCAATTTGTTTTAACAAATCCAGCTCTTCCCTGGAAAAATGTTTTAAAAAGCAATTCTTTTGTGTTGTCATGATTTTATTCTCTAACTAATTTTTGTGTAATTCTAATATGTTTTTCGCACAAACTATCATTGATAGCAGCTTGTATTTTTAAATGAATCAGAGGGAACTGACTAAATATTTGTTCTAACTCTTTCCTGTCATAAGCTAAAATAACACTTTTTGACAATACTTCAATCTTGAGTTGAATGCAAAGTGATAAGCAGGATTTTTGTGCTGCAATATTTCTGGTAAAAAATGCTGTTTCCCATACGATTTCATTTTCATTGCAATCATCAACAATAATTTTTTGATTTCTGTTATTAAAAGTATAAAACTGTAACTTCCCCTTTTCCAATACATACAGACGATTATCTAAATCGAGAGCTATCTCCCCTAAAGTTTCTAAGGCGAAGATTTTTGATATATTTGAAACAAGAAGATATTCTGTACTATCAAGGTATTTGAGTAAATCATTATCGTTTTGTCTGGAAAATAAATTCATAATATCCTCAAAATTTGTCTAAACTGATTTTTAGAGAGATTAAAGCGCAAATATTAACTCCAGTTATAATCAAAAGAACCACAATTACATTTATCTTAGAAACATCCAGCTCATGTCTGAAAACAAGTCTTTTAGAAGACATAAACTGATATTTATCTAGATTTCGTGACTTGCCATTTTGTAGAAAAACCAACTGACTCAATTTTTTATTCTGATAGTTTTGTTTTAGATGATTTTTAGTTAAGTTATTCATTTTGGTATAATATTCTGATTTTTTGTCAGATGTTTTTGCTGTCTTTGCTTTCTCGCTGAGTCGATTTATCATTTTATCACGGTAATTTTCTTCAACCTGTGCTACAGCTAAACCTTCAAAAAGCCATCGAGATGGTATTACTTCACAAAATTCCGGGACACTTTTTTGTTGGTCTAATTTTACCGATGGATTAATTTCTGAGAATGAAATCACTGCTCCTGCAAAAAGTATCTGAGGAATCAGTAGATAAGGCATCAGATTTGTTGCAGAATCCCGATCTTTAAAAACAGATGAAAGAAACAAACCTATACTGACTCCTGTCAAACCTGATAAAAATAAAAATAACAGGTATGCATTAAATATCCCTTTTACATTTAATACAGGCATTGATACTAGCAGATATAAAACAGACTGAATAATGACAAGCAAAGCCAGAAATAAGAATTTTGAAGCATAAAATTCTGGAATTAATACATTGATTTTTCGTTCACGGTTAAGAATTAGCTTTTCGCTGAGAATATCATTCACACTTGCTGCCATGCCTAAAAAAATAAAAATGATGATTGATATGAAAATAAAGAGGCTTATATTTGGATTAAAATACATACTATATTCGGTACTGTCTTCAGGATTCACATATCGAAAAATAAATGCAATCAGAAGTCCCAGTACTGGAGCAGCAAGTAAACTAATGATAATATTGGTGGGATTTGAACATTTGTTAATCAAATTTCGTAAAAAAAGATAAAAATTCTTTTTCACAGGGTTACTTCTTGTTTTGATTGAATTTATAGTAGATTTTTGATCAACAGGAATCTCACGCTCCCCATTTTTACTGGAAGTCTGAATTAATTCCAGTATTCGTGCATTTCGGTATTTTTCTTTCCAGTATAAAGGAGAAAACTTTCTTTCAGAAAAGCCTACAAATCCATTCACTCCATTTTGATTTCGCTGACTATACTCAAGAATATCAAACAAATACTCAGGCATTTTTAGATTTCTTTTAAAACTCAGTCTTTCCTGATCCTGAATAAGAGCCAGTTCCTCATCAAAATAATCAAAAATATGCTGTGTATCTCCAAAGTAAACCTGAATACCTCCTTTATCCAATAGAAGTAATTTATCAAATTGTTGAAATAATTCTGCATTGGGCTGATGAATTGTTGCAATAATCATTTTCCCTATCTGTTTCAGATCATTTAGTGTTTCTAACAGTTTCTCAGAATCTTTCGAGGATAATCCCGATGTGGGTTCATCGAGGATAATGATTTGGGGATCAGAAAGTAGTTCCAGTGCAATATTTAAACGTTTTCTCTCTCCGCCACTCAGTGTTTTTTGATGAACACTTCCAGCTTTCAGATGTCGTTTATCCCATAGACCCATTATAGATAAGATATGTTTAATTTTCTGTTCTAAAAGTATATCATTTTTATCGTTAAACAAATCAGGTACTCTTATTTTTGCACAGTAATACAGATTTTGCCAGATACTTAGATTCTCAAAAAGTAGGTCATCCTGTGGGACATATGCAATTGTTTTACGATACGGGGATTCTGCTGGCAGATAGTTCTCATGATTAATGCTGATTTTCATTCGGTTTGGTATAATCTCTCCTAAAAGGCATTTGAGAAATGTAGTTTTCCCACTACCGCTAGGGCCCATGATAGCCAGCATTTCACGACTTTCTAACTGAAAATGAATATTATCAAGAGCTATCTTTTGGCCACTGGAAAACTCATGATAAATTTCATGTACCTTAAAACTGGTAATAAATTGTTTGAGCTCATCCAGTTGAAGGTATTGATTAATCATATAATTACGGCTATTAAACTGAATCAGGTCATATTGCTGAATGATTGAACCCTTACAAACCATATTGCCATTAACAAAAAGTGTGATATTCTCTGATAAATCTTCAATAATAAGTTTGACTTTATTATCAGAGTCTGAAGTCTGCCTGACAGGTTTTAATAATGCCAGAAAAGACTGATTTCTGTCTTTGCAGGAATTCCCTTCAATTTCAGAGAGTGTGAGTTCCTCCTGTTGATATCTGTATGCACGAGACATGTTCTGAGACAATAAATACACACTTTCTACTTGATTAATCTGATCTATTTCCCCAAAAATAAGATTGATTCCAATTGCAGGCTTTGGAGAATGAATCTGGTCATCCAGAGCCAATTCTGCTAGCTTCTTAAATTTCTTCCCCTGATATAAGGCTTTACCTGAAACAAGGGTAACTGAAGTCTTCAGCGCTTTTATTTGAATTTCTAGCTCGCAATTTTCACCATGGTAGAGATACGAAAATTCTGTATGATTTTGTCTTCGTTGATATAGTTTTTGGATTAATGATTTATTGAGTATCAGAATATTATTATCATGACATACACAGCTCAGTTTATCATCAGGCTGGAGCAGATAAAATACATCAGACGCTAATGGCATATCATTCATAAACCATTTGTTTGTATGATTAAATCCAACAAATACATGATTGAGAATATTAAGAATTACCAAATTACTACTTAAAAGTAGAATATCAAAGTGTTTATCATTGCCTAACAATATATCGTTTTGAAGGATTCTGTTTTCTTGAAAAAATAATGATGTTTTTAAAGAAAGACATAATGTTTTACCCTCGATGAAATCCAAAACCTGTTCATATAAAGAGATATCAAGGTAAAGAAGATCAATAATCTTTATGATTTCAAGGCTACTTAAAACATTAAAATCTTCTTCAGCGTAAACCAGAAATATTATGTTTAAAAATAATTTTATTTTATCGTTTTTACTAAAGCTCTGATTAAAAATATGACATGACTGTCGAAGCGTATAGGGTTTTTCAGCAATTTCCCATAATGACAAGAGAGAAGGTTCATAAGACAATGTATTTCTAAAGAGTTTTGCCAGAATTTCTATATGTCTCTTTTCTACTTTTCTGATACGGGCAATATTGATAAAAACAGAGACAATCGCATCATGTATATTAAATGATATTAAGGTATTTTCTGACTTTGCTTTTTTAGAATGAAAATTCATTAATGACTCCTTCTAAGGTACCAGAAATTGCGAATTTTTCAATTGTCATGAGTCTATTGATTCTCTAACTTTTTCATTTATCATATCAAAAGAGAATGGTTTTTGAAGAAAATGTACCCCTTTTTCAAGTACCCCGTGATGTTCAATCACATGAGCTGTGTATCCTGACATGAAAAGAGTTTTAATATTAGGACAGATTTGTAAAATCTCATTGGAAAGCTCTTTTCCATTAATCTTTGGCATGATAACATCAGTCAACAGTAATTTAATCGATTTTTGATGTTGTTTGGCTAAAATAACTGCTTCTTCAGATGAATCTGTGGCATACACCTGGTAGCCACTCATTTCAAGCATTTCTCTGGTCATGTGAAGAAGTGATTTTTCATCTTCAACTAAAAGAATACCCTCTTTTAACTGTTCCTTATCCTCATTTATCATTTTGACACTATCAGCATGAGCTTCTTCAACTAACTGGTTGAGGGCTTCAAATACTGGGATATAAATTTTAAAATGAGTTCCTTGTCCTAACTCACTGTTTAATTCAATAAAACCTTTGTTTTGTTTGATAATTCCATAAACTGTTGCCAAACCAAGTCCTGTCCCCAAACCTTGATCTTTAGTCGTATAAAAAGGTTCAAAAGCATTTTCAATTGTTTTTTCATCCATGCCAGATCCATTATCCTGAACACTTATCAAAGCAAAATGACCGGCTATCTTATTTATATTTTTCTGACATTCAGCTTCACTGATTGTTTCAATACCGGTTTCTATAATAATTTTCCCCTTATTTTTAATCGCATCACGGGCATTGACACACAGGTTTGCAAGTATCTGATCCAACTGGGAAGGGTCCATCTCTACAAATATGGGTCTGTCAGCAGGTAAAAACAACAAAGTAATATTTTCTCCAATCATTCTTCCCAGCATTTTCTTTAGCTGGTTGATGGATTCATTCAAATCCATAATGATAGGGCGAACGGTTTGTTTACGGGCAAAAGCCAAAAGTTGCCGTGTAAGATTAGCTGAGCGTTTTGCAGCGGATGAAATTTCTTTAAGATAATTATTTAGGGCTGTATTTTCTGAAGAAGCTGATAGTGCTAAATCGGTATAACCAATGATAACGCCCAGCATATTGTTAAAATCATGAGCTACTCCTCCAGCCAATCTGCC
>Ga0116149_1005439_pt1 | contig 11924 bp, 6 predicted proteins | sample AD_UKC057_MetaG_FD_89787 | JGI IMG/M metagenome (GOLD analysis project Ga0116149, IMG submission 89787) | Active sludge microbial communities of municipal wastewater-treating anaerobic digesters from USA - AD_UKC057_MetaG | ecosystem: Engineered > Bioreactor > Anaerobic > Digestate | place: USA...
CCCTGACAGGGGTCGTGCATTCTGTCCTCCGTTTTGGCTCCGGCAGCTCGCCACCGGAGGTTCATATTTTTTCATACGTATACACCGCCGCCGATGGTTTCCCGGCCAGCGAAAGGGTCAGGCCCTTCTCCAGTAGCGCTTTTCCCGAATAACGTGTTTTCCGCTCCGGTTCATCGATGCTGGCAACCTCATATTCGGCGTCCGGGTCCAGCGCGAACAACGGCAGTTGCGCCTCGCTGTAAGGACTGTCGGGCCGGCGGAACATCTGTACCATGCCTTTGCCCGCTTCGGGACGATGGAACTGCCATCCGAGCCAATCGGTGTTTTCCAGGGAATAGGGCGTGAGCGGGTAATAGTCGCCATAATAGTTCGGCGCCCAGGCTTTCCACTGGTCCACGATGCGTTTGATACCGGTCCAGTCAATCGTATCCTCGCGCTGGTCCCAGCAGGCGGTGAAATGGGGGCACAGGGTGCTGCGTATCTCGTAGGCGCCGGTCTTTGAAGTACCGGTGCCGAAAAAGGGGAACCACAACGGCAGCACATAGCCGTGGCATTGGTTGCCGGTCGGTTCCATGATGTAGTCACTGCGCAACAGAGGCACGGCCCGGCGCAGGGTTTCGAGGTCGTTGCGGCGCCCGCCGCTGGCGCAGGAATCAATCAGCATATTCGGGTGCCGCCGGATCAGTTCGTCCCAATAGGCAAGATATCCTTCCACATGGCGGATTTCCGTAATGCCCTGCCGGTCCTCCGTATCATTCGCCTGCCAATGCGGCAAGGGGTCCATATTAAAATCCTGCCGGTACAAATCAATGCCCTGTTCCGTGATTAGTTTATCCACATGATTTACAAGCCATGTCCAGGCGTCCTTGTTGCCCAGGTTCAGCAAACCGCCCTTTTCCCCGCCGTGTATCCATTCCGGATGGTTTTTGGTCAGCCAGGTATCGGCGGCCACCCGTTCCGGCTCGAACCAGACGATAATATCCACGTCCCTGCCGTGGGCGTGATCGGAAATGGGCCGCAGGCCGCCCGGGAACCTATCCTGGTCCACTTCCCAGGTGCCCGTGTGGGGCCAGCCGGTCTTGTTGTAATACCACCCGGCATCCATCCACCAGTACTCCAGTTTCATGCCCCGTTCAAGGTACTTGTCAATGAAAAGCTTCTGGTTTTCCGTGTTGGCGTTGATCATTTCGCCGAACTGGTGGGAACTGCACGCGGCCAGTTGCGGCACGGGAGGCAGGTTTCCTCCGGGACGGGGCATACTGTGCGCCAGCATCCAGGCGCGCCACACGTTTTGCGCGTGCAGCCGGCTGTCTTTCCAGAACTGCAACACGATCATGGGGGTGCGCACTTCCTCGCCGGGCAGCAGTTTGAAACGGGTCGTTTCCTGCCCCGCGCGGAGGGTCAGGCCGTTGTCCTCGTCCCGTACGAACTCCGCCGCCCACTGCCCCGCCCAACTGACCACGAAAATAAGGCCCTCTTTGCCCCCGGCAATATTGAAGTAGGGGAATTCGGTCTGGGTAGGACGGCCACCCGTGTTGGCGATACGCCTTTGCACGCCCGGAGCAAGCGGTTCGTCCACCGGTTCAAAACTGTCCGCGGTGCAGTTGTCTCCCTTGTGGCGGTGCAACACAAACTCTTCCGTCCCATTCCGCTCAAAATGGGTGTCTATGGCGCGGATGTCACTGATTACAGGGGTGTCCTTATCTCCCCCGTTTTTGAAATACAGCGTCCATTCCACGACCGGAAAATCAGCATAGGCAATGCCGGAGCAACGTACGGCCAGGCGGGTATCGGGATCGGTATAGGTAATCAGGTGTTGTGTGCGCAGTCCATCCAGCGCAACCGATTCCCGTTCCAGGCTCCAGGAGGACAGGAATTCCTCGGAGGGCTTGCCCCCGTAAGTGAAGGAGAAGAAAGGGTCCGTATCATAAGGGGCCCGTTGTGCGCCCAGTTGCTGCATGTCGCCCAGCCAGACTTCCGACCCGTCTTCCAGGAGGACCCGGGCATCCGCCCAGTCGGCCTGATCGCAACTGATGCCGTCTCCCCCTTCCCTGACCGTCAGGGTGAACACGCGCGCGCCGCCCAGGTCCACCTCCACGGGGACCCCGGCCATACCCTCGCGCATCAATTCAGATTTCCATACCGTTTTGTCATGCGCCTTTACGCTGAATACAACGCTGCCACGCCCCCCGCTGGTCTGCTCGTTGGAATCCACGCCGGCCACCGCCTCGAACCGGTTCCCCGGACCGGGAAGATACACCATGACACGGCTCACGGCATGACAATACAGCCCGCGGGTATACTCCCGGTCCGCAATTTTCAGCGGACGCCCGTTGCGCGCGTTCATCTGGACCGGATCATTGTTGACCAGCACCTGTATCCCCGCCTGTGCGAGGGACTCTTCGGCACTTCCCGCGAATTTTGCCGCAGCCCAATGCTGCGCCTCCTCCAGTTCGGCGGGAAGGGGCGCGGCACAAAATGCCGTCCGGGCTATGAGGGTTATTAGCAAAAGTCCTGTCATCATGGTGTGCTCCTATAGGTAATGGTCTCAACAAACACAGGAAACTCTTTTTCCTATATCGGGGGACTTTGCCCGGTAGTATTGACACTTATTCCCGGGGAAACGGAAATCCCCAAAAGGACGTAAAGGACACAAAGGTCGTAAAGGACAGGAATACCTTGTGAATCAGTTCATCGCCCTGCTTATACATGCCCTTTATGTCTTTTGTGTCCTTTATGTCCTTTGAACATCCAATATACTTCAAACACTTGCGCAATCTACCCTCAACGTAAACGGCGGCTCCGGCTGATGCTACTGCCTGGCGCCTCAAGCATCAAGAATATACAAAATGAGCCGTAACGCGGCAGGGCTTGTCACAACGCAGACGGACCCAGTGCGCGGAAAATCCGTCGGGGAACTCATAATGAGCATAACCACCGGGGGCAACCTCAACCGCATTGTAGATCGCCCAGGTGCCGTCGCCCAGAAAATCCACTTCCAAGGTAAAGGTAACCGTTTCAGCTGCTTTGTGGGTTAGATGAACCACCTTCTTGTCGAATCCGGTCATCAGATAGGGATCCGAAGGCGTATCCGTCGCCACTTCCGTATCCCACCAGGGACCACCCCAGCCCGCGGGTTTGCCCATGTTCCACAAGTCGTCGATGTTGCCGAACCACAGGCCGGATTGGGGCTGGCCGACGGCGTTGTCAGTCTGGTCGGAGGCCATGACGAACATGCCGCGCCAGTGACAGAAGTCCGGCACAATCCGAAGGTGGGCGCAGATGGGGCGTATCCCCCACACCCGCCCGCCGTAGACCAGGGGCGGCAATTCGTAAAACAGGCCGTGCAAATCCATGAGATAGCGTTCCGTCTGGGCTTCGCGAATACGCATCCATTCCGTGTTCCAGGTATGATCATAGGCCTGGCTGGCCTTGGGCAAAAGATATCGGGTCCATTTACCGTCATGGAGTACACGCAGGATGGCGCTGGATTTACACCATCCCGTGGCGTAGAGCGTATTCCCGTAGCGGCTTCCCGCGGAGGGATTCTGTTTACCGGACACCTCCACGAAAGGGTTGCGTTCCAGAACCGTCCAGGCTTTGCCGTCCCACTCCGCCAGGCAGCCCGCTTCACGCTCTCCCAGGAACTCCTCTTCTTCATAGGTATTGTTCGCCACCACCACCCGGCCTTGTGCCGTATGGCATCCTTTGAAGTGAGGTTGTCCCTCGATCCCCAACGCGTTCGTTACATCGGCAACCTGGTCGGTCGCCAGCGTTTGCAGGTCCGTTTCAAAAAGCAGGCCTTCCATGGTGAGAAAATAGGCCATGGTTTCGGGATGAACCAGGTGCCGTGCCGTGGCGGTCAACCGGTGCCCGGTTAACGCCTCAATCGTGCGCACGGCACCTTCGGCATCTATCACGTGGGGACCAATCACCGCCTGCTTGGTTTCCCAATGGACCATCCGGTTCGCGAAGGTGCCGGTTACCGCCTGCGGGTGCGGGTGTATGGCCATATCGTCCCGGATTTCATAGAGCCCGATTCCAGAACCCTTGATATGGGCCACATACCCGATGGCCCACAGCCGGTCCGCCCAGGGGATGAGGGCGCCGATCCCTGTCTCACTGGTGCTTCCCACGCCATGGGCGTACACCGTCATCGCCGGGAAGACGCCTCCGACCTGTAGTGGCGTTTCGGAAATATTCGGTACCGAAGCGGGTGTTTCCCCTAGCATAAATAAAGCCGTAAATAACAGTACCGACGAAACCATGGCAACTCCTCTTCATGTTGTGCCCCAATCAATCCATCATAGCAAAGAACCAGAGGAAACAAGAACTCGCTTGTATGATATGAACATGGAGATGGGCACAAGAATACAGGTAACCAGACGCTCAGGAGCACCTGATGTCCGCTTTGACAGGGCTGATAAAACGGCAAAAGCGGCAACTAATGAACAGGAGCCGCCCTGAAGTTGTTTGGGTTTGACGACCTAAAAATGATAGCATGCTGCATCCAAGCATTGTCATTAAAGCCCCCGAACGCCTTTTACGGAGAATTTCTATCATGGACCTTGCCTCTGTAATACGGAATATCCCGAATTTTCCCAAACCGGGCATTCAGTTCAAGGATATTACCACGCTGCTGCTCGAACCTGAGGCTTTCAGGCAGGTCATTGAAACCTTTGTAAAACGCTATCATTCCTTCAGACTCGACGCCCTTGTGGGAATCGAGGCGCGCGGTTTTGTCTTTGGCGGCGCCCTCGCTTACACCATGGGGCTTCCCTTTGTTCTGGCCCGCAAACCGGGAAAACTTCCCGGCGACACGATTCAGGAGTCTTTCGCGCTGGAATATGGCACGGACACGGTGGCAATGCACCGTGACGCGATTAAGCCGGAACAGCGTGTCTTGATAGTGGATGATTTGCTGGCTACAGGCGGCACTGTGGCCGCAGTCAGCCGGTTGGTGGGCCGATTGGGGGGCAACGCGGTGGAAGCCGCTTTCGTAATTGAGTTGCCCCCGCTGAAAGGGCGCGAAAAAGTGGCGCCGCTCCCCGTTTTTTCTCTGGTGGAATTCATGGTCGAGTAACACGGGAACGGAGTTCCCAAATAAAAGGAAACACCATGTACAGAGTATCGTTCATACTTGCAGTTATGATTGCCGCCGTTGGTGCGGCGGACACGCCGGACGGGCAATTTATTTTTCCACTTCAGGAACAGCACGTCCATGGCAGCAGTATCGTGGAAACCCCGGAAGGTGACTTGCTCGCCGTGTGGTTTCAGGGGTCCGGGGAGCGCCAGTCCGACGATGTGCGGCTACGCGGTGCGCGCCTGCGCAAGGGCGGCAGTGCCTGGAGCGAAGTGTTTGAGATGGCCGACACCCCGGAATTTCCGGACTGTAACCCCGTCCTGTATATCGACACCCAGAAACGTCTGTGGCTGTTCTGGAGCGTGGTACTTGCCAACCGCTGGGAAAACTGCCTGGTGAAGTACCGTCGCGCCGACCAGTATGCCAACGACGGGCCTCCGGAATGGAATTGGCAGGATGTCATCCATCTGCGGCCCGGCGATGCCTTTGCCGAGCGGATTGCCGCGGCGTTCCGGGAGCTAAACCCGTCTGAGGAAATGTGGTCGGAATATGCACATCCCTATTCCGAATTATTGATAGAGGCCTCCCGAGATAAACTGAAGCGTCAGCTGGGCTGGATGACGCGGAACCACCCCTTAACGCTGCCCTCCGGGCGCATCCTGCTTCCCCTATATTCCGACGGATTCAACGTGTGCCTCATGGCCTGCTCCGATGATAGCGGCGCCACCTGGTATCCAAGCAGTCCCATCGTCGGACTGGGGCCTATACAGCCTACGCTCGCGCGGCGGAAGGACGGCAGCCTGGCCGCTTTTTTTCGGGACAGCGGCGATGCGCCCAAACGCGCGCAGACCGCGACCTCCACGGATGAGGGCATCACTTGGACGGTTACCCGGGACACGGATATTCCGAACCCAAGTTCCAGTCTGGAAGTACTCGTTCTTGCCGACGGCCGCTGGGCACTCATCTGCAACGATTTGGAAGACGGCCGGCACCGACTCGGTGTGTTTCTTTCCGGCGACGAGGGGGTGAGCTGGCCCGCGCACCGTTATCTCGAAGAGGATACCTCCGGTTCCAACGCCTATGCCTATCCCTCGCTCCTGCAGGCCGCTGACGGAAACATTCATGCCTCATATTCCTACCATACCGCGGAAGGCAATACCATCAAGCATGCCTCTTTTCCTCCTGAGTGGCTAACCTCCGCTTCCATGGAAGTCATAGCGCCGGTGAACGCCGAGACACCCGCACCACAGGAATCCCCCTCCGCGACGCCGACGGTTCCTGAAACGCCCGCCCCGGCCCCGGAGGCACTGGACGCGCCTATCCCGGCAACGACACCGCCCGCGGCAGCGGCAGCACCAGAAGTGGCCGCTCCGGCCACCCCGGCCGCTCCTGAAGCACCCGCTCCGGCGGAAACACAGGCGTCAATCCCGGCACCTCCTCCGGCTGAAAACGCTGACGGCAAATCCCTGCTGGAGTCGGTCGCGGCCGCGCTCGCGGTACAGGAATCCTTCTCCTTCGACTTTAATGCAAAGTTTACCTATACCCGAAGCGGCACCTCCCAGGAGGCCTCCATGGAGGGCAATGTCCTCCTGGGCAAAGGCAATCAAGGTTTGATACATATCCAGCGCACCAATCTGGACGTGCATACCTACAACAACAGCACTGCCCGCATTGCGTTTTCGCCGGGCCTGAACCGTTACGCCCCGCTGCCGGTCATTGAATCGAGGCGGGAATTGATTGCCACCATGACCGCCGGCACTATTGAACCGGCCCTGGGATGGCTCGCCGATATGGTCGTGGGGAAAGCGGCAACGCTGGACAATCTGTCCATCACGCAGGGGAAACGCGATGTAGCCGACAGTTGGGAAATTCAGGGAGAAACAGCGGACTATAAATTACAGGTAGCGCTTAGCCAGGGACAACCGGGCCAATTACTGTCCCTCGCAATGGATTTCAAAGGCCCGCTCATCACAAAATTCAAATTCCCGGAAAACGCGTCCCTGGTCATCAAGATGGATTTCTCAAACTGGCAATTGAACGCCTCGCATCCTGATAGCACCTTCTCCTTTACGGCGCCGCCGGACGCCACTCAGACCAGTTTTGAAGAATTGTCCTCGAAACCTAAGATAGAAATTGGTCAGCCCGCGCCCGACTTCTCCCTTGAACAGCTCGGCGGCGGCACGGTGCATTTGAAAGATTACCTGGGCAAAAACGTTATCCTTCTTGAATTCTGGTCAACCCATTGTACGGTTTGCCAGAAGGCAACCCCCTTGATCGAGGAACTCGCCAAATCATTCACGGGGCGTGAAGTTTCCATTTTCCCGATAAACCTGCGGGAAACCCCGGAAACAATACAGGGTTTCCTGAAAGAGGAACATCCCGCAGCCACGGTACTACTGGACAAGAACGCCCAGGTGGGCGGATTATATGAAGTCACCGGCATTCCCAAGATGGTGCTTATAGGTAAGGACGGACTCATAAAGTCCATTTTCAAAGGGATGCCCTCCGGCTTAATCGAAACATTGACCGGCCGGATTCAGAATCTGCTCGAAGGGAAGGATATTGGAGGGGAGACAGATGCTCCTAAGCCTGTTTCCATGATAGTGAAAGGCGCGCCGGCGCCCGCCTTTGAACTGGAACAGCTTTCAGGCGGCACCGTGCAACTGGCGGATCACTTTGGAAACGATGTGATTGTGCTATGCTTCTGGTCGACCCATTGCGGTTTCTGCCGCAAGGCGATGCCGCAGTTTGTGGAAATCGCCAAGAAATTCTCGGACCAGAAAGTTGCCTTTTACGCCGTCAATGAACGGGAAACCCCTGATAAGATTAAGACCTACCTGGAAGAGGAAAACCTCTCCATCCCGGTACTGCTCGATACAACCGCCAAGGTGGGCGCCACGTATGAAGTCAAGGGTATTCCCAAAATCGTGGTTATCGGCAGGGATGCACTTATAGGAGCCGTCAACCAGGGTTTACCCAGCAATTTAACGGAACTGCTGTCCAATCAGATACAGAGCCTGCTCCCCTGAATGTTCGTACCGAATAAGGATGAAAGCAAAGATGCGACGAAATGTCATGATAGCCGTTTTTATACTGGTGGTCATCGCGGCGACCCTGGGAGCCTACTACTTCTTTCTCAGGCCAGCGCCCCCTTCTGCCGTAGCGCCGAAAGAACCGGGCACCATTCCGCCGGTGGAAGTACAAACGCCGCCAGAACCGAAAGAAGAGGGCGAGGGTGGAGAAGCGGTAACAGAAGTTCCGGAGGGAAAAGCCCTTCTTGAGAAAATGGTGTCGGCGGTGGGTTCCGGCGAACCGCTTACCTTTGATTTTACCACAACGATTAACGTTCTCAATCAAGGACAGCCACAAAATTCCCTTGTGGAAGGGAAAGTGACCCTGGGCAAAGGGAACCTGGGATCGCTGCAACTGAAGAATGAGCAAACGGAAGTCCACCTGTACAGCAACAGTGATTCCTGCATCACCTATCTGCCGAGGGAAAACCAGTATATCACTGCGCCCGCTGCAGATTCCCGCAGAAAATTGGTAGCCACAATGATGACGGGCATCCTGGAGTTGCCTGCCGGATGGCTTGCGAACCTGCTTGAAGGTAAAAAAACCGACCCGGAAAATTGGGCTGTCTCCTCCAGCGAACATGCCGGCGCGGCGTGCTGGGAGCTCCATGCTGATACGCCAGAGTTTCTGCTGAAGATGATTCTGTCTAAGGAGGAACCCCACACGCCCCTGCTTTACGCCATGGACCTCAAAGAAGCCGCCATGAACAAGTACCGTATACCGCCGGGAATATCCCTGACCATCACCATGGAATTTTCAAATTGGCAGTTATGGTATGTGCTTCCTGAAAACATATTTGAGTTCACACCGCCTGAGGGCGCGACCGAGTTCAAACCCGGCCCGGAAATGTCCGGCGCTCCGCTCAAGGAAGGTTCCCCGGCACCCGACTTCACCTTGGAGAAACTGGGCGGCGGTACGGTTCAATTAAAAGACCATATCGGAAAGGGCATCATCATCCTGGATTTCTGGGCGACCTGGTGCGGTCCCTGCCGCCGGGTTATTCCCCTGGTTTCCGAAGTGGCGAAACAGTTCGCCGACCGGGGAGTTGTCCTTTTCACGGTCAATCAGCGTGAAGCGCCCGAAAAGATAAGCGCCTTTCTGGAATCCCAGAACCTTTCAGTGCCGGTGCTTCTGGACAGTTCGGGCGATGCTGGAGCGATCTACCAGGTCACCGGTATTCCCAAGGTGGTTATTATCGGCAAGGACGGGCTCATCAAAGAGATATACGGCGGTATGGCACCGAACATGAAGGACCTGATGGTGGAGCGCATACAAAGCCTGCTCTGATCCGTGCGACAAACGCATGCGTTTTACACTGTGCGGACACGGGTGTTATACCGGTCGTGGGCTTCCAGCATAAGCGTTTCCAGTTGCCGGGCCACCATGTTCGGCTGATGCCGTTCCAGAACCACTTGCCGCGCTTGGGAGCCCAGTTTTTCACGCAGATGCGGGTCTTCGACCAGCCGCAGCAGCGCCGCAGCATAAGCATCCACATCGTCATCGGGCACCACAAGCCCGGTTTCGTCATGCGTAATCGGATAGGCCGCGCTTTCACAAGCCACAACCGCTTTCCCCGCAGCCATGGCATTCAATATTTTCATGGGATAGCCAGACCAGGACACGCGGGGAACCGCGAAGACCGCATCACGTGCCAAGAACTGCGACAGTCCTTCCAGGTCATGGACAGGCACGATTTCAGCACCGGGTATACAGGCCTGCGCGGCGGTACCAATGAGCAATTTTATACCCGGCTTTTTCCGTTTCAAAACTTGTGCGGCGGCAAGCAGCAGAGACAGGTTCTGGTATGGATCCACATTGCCGGCATAGATGACGGCAGGAACACTTGCCGAATCCACAGGAACCGTTCTGAAAGGAGTTCCATCCAAGGGCGGCGGCACGATGACCACCTGTTCCTGGCGGCAGCCCCGGACGACCAGGTGTCCGGCGAGGCGGTGGTGGGGAACAATGACTTTATCCGCCCGGCGGGGGAAATACTTGTCCAAAAGGCCACCCGCCGTCCCGGTAGCCCATTCCCAGCCCAGAAAATAGGGCAATTCCTCCGCCATGGAATTGTGGGCAAAATACAGGATGGGGCGCTTGCCGACAAGCAGCGCGGCCAACAGGGCCTCATAATTATGTGCGCACACCACGTCAACGTGTTGCTGGCGGATTACCCGGCGCAAGACCGCGGCAAGGGTTACATCCTGCAGGGGCTTCATAAGGGAAGGGCCGGGTGCGGTTTTAGCGGCGAAGGGGACACGCGCCGCACGGTGAACCGTCCATGGGTCCCGTTCCGGTGCGGCACCATAACCGTACACCACCAGATGCACTTCATGCCCGAGACGGTGAAAGCACTCAGCCGTGTTGCGCATCAAGACCTGGCTGCCCTGGGGTGCCGGGTACGGGCACGCGCCCACCATTGCGATTCGCAGTTTCATTCAAAATATCCCAACCGCCGCATACGTTCTTCCAAGAGTTGTTCCTCATCCCCAGTGTACGATTTTTCGGCGGGAGACATCCAATCCGGGGGCCCTCCCTCTGTATCATGGGGCCTGGCCGTGAACAAGGAGACACCCTCCATATCCGGTCCGGGGACGCCCAGGTAGTCAAGTACCGTGGGAGCAATATCCAGCAGGCGCGGGGTTCCCTGCGGTATCGGCCTGTTCACAGCGAGCAGGGCAGGATTTTTATGGACCCCGCCGCAGCCCGATTCCTTGCCTCCAGCACGCCGCGCCGCCGGTATGGTCTGAACGGCCGGACCGCCCCGGGCGCGCCTACAGGAATAACGATAGCCGCTTTTCCAGGACAGTTCGAGCAGAATATCCGGCGCTTTGTACAAGTAGGGCCCCTGATAGGCTTGCGCGCGGGGAAAAGCCCGCTCTACGCCCGGCAGCCTCTCGAGCAGTCCACACAATGTCCCCACGGTTGCTTCATATAGAGCGGGATCTACGGTGCCTTCCGGTTCGCGCCCGGCAAGGTTCAGTCTTACGGACGGGAAATAGTCCAGTTCTTCAGACCACGCGCGTGTGCGAGGCCAGTCGATTCCGCCAAAACGGGAACGGCTCTCCGCCCGTTCCGCCTGACGCAGGAACCGGCGGAACAGCCGGCCCCTCCCGCGCACCGGCAGGCAACGCAGGGCCAATCGCTTGAGGATATCGCGGGAGGGACGGGTATACCGCAGCCATCCCTGTTCCGCAAGGAAATTGTTCACCTGGAGGGATTTGATGTCGGCGCCGCCGAAGCCATGGTCGGACACCACGAGGACCAATGTTTCATCATCCGCCCTGTCCATCAAGCGTCCCACGGTGGCATCCAGGCGTTCATAAATCCGCCGGACAGGGTGTGCGGGGTGCGTTGAAACCGCGTCATGACGGGGTGAATCAGGATCCTCCAACGGCCAGAAATGATGCGATACCGTGTCGGCTTCGCCGAAAACGACCATAAAAAAGTCCCATGGTTCCCGGGAAAAGAGGTCAAGTGCCACCGCCTCCTTCACGGCGACCTTACGTTCGAGGGACTGCAGCGCCCTGCCGTACCAGCCGGGTGTGATCCGGTGCTCCTGGAACTCCGCAAAGCGCCAGCCCCGCACCAGGGGATAGGCCGAAGAAGGGTGCACGAAAGAAGGGTCGATGGAATCGGCCACAGGTGAATCGAACCCGGCCATGAGAATACCATTGACCGCTTCGGGCGGATAGGTTCCCGGTACCCCCAACACACAAACCCGCCGACCCGCCCGGGAGAGGATATTCCACAAGGCAGGCGCTTTTCG
>Ga0116149_1005440_pt1 | contig 11922 bp, 10 predicted proteins | sample AD_UKC057_MetaG_FD_89787 | JGI IMG/M metagenome (GOLD analysis project Ga0116149, IMG submission 89787) | Active sludge microbial communities of municipal wastewater-treating anaerobic digesters from USA - AD_UKC057_MetaG | ecosystem: Engineered > Bioreactor > Anaerobic > Digestate | place: USA...
GAGAAGCTTGACAAGATTGACCAGAAAACCGATGGCCTGCCACTCATCAAGGAACTGCTCCTTCAGCACATGAGAGATGCCGACAGAGTTCGATGACTTCTTTGCCAGACTGCTGAAGCGAGAGGGTGGCTACAGTAACGACCCAGACGACAAAGGCGGGCGGACCATCTACGGGGTGTCCGAACGGGCGCATCCGGAGCTGTGGCGGTATGGTCCGCCAACCCTTCCTCAAGCTCGGGCCCTTTACGAGCGAGTTTACTTTAAAGGGCCTGGGTTCGACCGCATTCCCTTTCTTCCGCTTCAGGAACAGCTGTTCGACTTCGCTGTTAACTCTGGACCCAAGCGGGCCATACGCACGCTCCAACGCATTGTCGGGACAACACCGGATGGGGTGTTGGGTCCCAAAACTCTCGCGGCAATCCTGGTGCAGGGCGTCTCTCGGACCAACAACCTCCTGGTCAAGGAACGGGTGAAGTTCCTATCCCGCCAAACCTGCAAATTTGTTCCGGGTCTAGTTTCCCGGGCCCTGGAGTTCCTAATTCCATAATGACAATTCCAAACCGTAAGTCGGTGGTGAAAGCGTTGGCCGAAAACTACGACCTCAGGGCCGGAAAGACCGACGCAGAACGCAAGCGGATTTCCCACATGTTTGTGCGTCTGGTTGCCCAGACGTTGAGGAAGGAGGACCAGAATTGGGGGCTCCTCGCCAAGCCGCACGGCAACAACTACGAAGGTTACAAGGTCGATGGTTTGGCCTATCGGGACTTCAATGGCGGGGTTTGCTGGCTCATCGATATCATCTCCGCCAGCGAAAGCGACGAAGCCGCTCCGGCGTGGCAGGTGCAGGACAAGCCGGAACCCTTGGAGGACTGGCGCGTGCCGCCTCCGACCAAGGAACCGCCCGTTGACCCTCCCGTGGAACCGCCCACCAAGCCGCCCACGCAACCGGACCCGACACCCGTGAATCTGGCGGAAGTTCTTACCAAGCTGAACCACATTGAAGTTGTTCTCCAACAGCTCCTCTTGAGGGAGTTCCCCGACTACGAGGGCAAGATGTGGGTGGGCTCCCTCGTCCTGAAGCCCCGGAAGTAATCGAATGGCCAAACAACAACCTCTCGTTAGTGACGAGCAGTGGCGTCAGTTCCTGCTCCCGGGCGACATCCTTCTTTACGACTCCTCGGGGTTTGTCTCCTGGTGGATTAAGTTCAAGACCTGGGACGACACCTCACACGCGGAAGTGTATTTGGGCGAAGGTAAGTCAGCGGGGTCCCGGGGTCCCAGCGAGGGAATCAACACTTACGACCTCCGCACGGAGGACTTAGCTTACGTGTTGCGCCCTAACGTGCCGTTCGATTTGGCACGAATGGAAGCGTTTCACAACAGCTGCATCGGTCAAGGGTATGACCTGTGGGGTCTGATTAAGGTGTTCTACCTGAACAAGCAGGGCGACACCAATAAGGCCTACTGTTCGGAGCATGTGGCACGCATGTGCCGGGAAGAGAACGGCGGGCCGGGTCTGTTCAATCCCAAGTTCGACTGCGATGAAGTAACCCCCGGCATGTTGAAGTGTTCACCTCGGGTGGACCTGTGGAGCGTGAAAGATGTTCAAGCAGTTGCTCAAGAAGCTCGGGCTCTGGCTGCTTAGCCAGGCGGCGGAAGAAGTCATTGAGAAGGTCACCGATAAGAAGACCAAGGAACAGAAGTAAATGCCCCCGTCGAAGTCTCAAGGTATTCCCCAACTGCGGGGCAACGTGCGGAGACCGGGCGACCCCACTGGGCTCGAAGCCATCCAGTTGCTTCTGGGCGGGGTGAAGCGACCCAGTTTGCCCGGCCCCCCGTCGGCCTTTAAAGCCGCCAAGGCTTCCGGGTTGCCCGCCATCGACCCGACCAACACGGTTGTGGCCGACATCTCGGAACATAAAATGATTCCCGGTGAGGGCTCGGCGCTTCTGAGGGCCGTCCTGGCGCCTCGCCCGGCGGCACCAACGGGTAAGAAGCCCACCACTCGGCCCCTTCCCAGCGACAGTCTCGACACCGGCGAGGTGGGTCTTCCGTCAGTTGTCGATGCGGAATCGCCCCTAGCCTACGAGGTGCTGGCGGACCCGCCCCTCTTGGAGTCCAATCCCTTCACCAGCGACATGTCACGGTTCGACGGTCCAGAGTTTGTCCCAGAGCTGCTCGAAGAAGGCCCCCTGAGCGTGGACCTGGAACGGGCTCTGGCCAAGCAGAACAAGATGAAGACCCTCCTGGCCGCGATTCTCCGACAGCTTTAAAGCACCATGCAGAGTCCCTTCTCTCGGAATGGGGCCCCGCGAGGGTTCGGGCAGATGTCTCCTTACCAGGACCTGCCCGAACAGGACCTCGGCCCCCAGCATTCGCTACAGCAGGCGCGGCAACAGCAAGCAGCTCCCCAACCCGCCCAGCCGTCCCCACAGCCCCTGGGTAACGCGATTCTCCACAACCAAGCGCAAGGTTCCCCTGTAAAGGGGCCAGCGCAGGGTGGAGTGCAAAGCGTGTGGAATCCGGGTGCGAGAGGCCCCAACGGACCGGTTCCTTCACCGCCGCCTCCAGCGCCCCAGGCGCCTCAGGTGGGACAGTTCCGTCACCAGCTGCGTGGGTTTAACCTGGGGAACCTCAACTCGGCCAGCACCCCGAAGGATATTTTCGGGAAATACGCGCAGAACTACGACACCCGACAGGTGGTGGCGAACGAGGCGACCCGAAATGCCTTGTTGAACGACCTGCGGAACGACCCCAGTGGGTTCTTTAAAGACGCCTCGTTTGGCGGGCGGAACTTTGACAAGCTCATCTGGGGCGGCGGACAGAACGAATTCGATGTCATCACCAATGCGGCCCTCGGCGGGCAGGATTGGTGGTTCCACGACATCAACAAGCCCGCACCCGTGGCTCAGCCTCGGGGTGAGGGGTCCTCGGCACTCCTTAACGCCATCCAGGGTTCGGGACGTATTCAGCAGCCCATGAACCTGCAGCAGCTGCAGGCCAGCACGCCCGAGTCCTCGCAGAACTTTCTTCAGCAAATCCTCTCTCAGCTCTTCGTAGGTGGGCGGGGCATCTAATCGGATGGACTTCTCAACGCAATCGAATCCGCAACAGAACCCTCTCTACCAGAAGCGGGCCAGCTCGGTTTACCAGCTGCAGCAGCCCAAGAATGGACCCTCCAGTCCTACGGGTGGTGAGACGTTCTTGCAGCGGCAACAGCGGCTGTATACGCCCACGGGCGGGCAAACAGTGCAGCGGGCCTCGACTACGCAGGTGGCGCAGCCGACGCAGACGCAACCGCAAACGGCAGCGTCGAGCCCGGTGAATTCGGACGGCAGGGTCACCCCGTCGCCCGTTCCGACTCCCACCCAGGCTCCTACGGCGACGACCAAGCAAACGGCCCCCCAGGTTGGACAACAGGCCATCCAGATGGGTCCCGCGCCGGGTCCCGCGCCCTATCCTCAACAGCCGTCGGGCACGGTGTTTCAGGGTTACAACCTGGGCACGCAGCCCTTCTCAACGTATCAGGGGGCCACGTTCAACGAGAACGTTCCCCAGGCGTATCAGGCCGGGCAGCTCAATCAGGCGCCGATGGCGACCTACTCACCCGACCAGTTCGCCCAGTGGCAGGGTCCTAGTCAGCAGGCCCAGGAAGCTCAGCAGAACGACCTGCTGCAGCAGATGTTCGCCAGCCCGCACTCGATGTCGGATGCGAACGTCGAACAGCTGAAGGCCCAACAGCGAGAGTCCGCCCTGGCCATGCAGCGGCAACTCCAGGGACAGCTCGACCAACAGGCCGCTAGCCTGGGCCGATTGGGCGGCGGGATGAACCAGGCCAACCAGCGTCAGCTCGGCTTGGACACCCTCTCCCAGGTGCTGGCGGGCAACCGGGATATTGCGCTGCAGAAGATGCAACAGGACCGGCTCGATGAACTGAATCTGCTCGGGCTCTCGAACGAGATGCTCTCGGGGCAGATGGGTCGGGCCTCGACCGCTTACGGGCAACAGCTGGCAGGTCAGCAGGCGCAGGCGCAGGCTAACCTCCAGGGCGTGCAGTCCCAACAGAACGCCACCCAATACGGGTTGCAGCGGGATGTCGCTCAGGAAAGCTTGAATCAAGCCGCCGTGCAAAGTGCCCTGCAGCGGGCCCAAATGCAGCAGGCGATTGCGGAAGCGAACGCCGGTCAGCAGTGGCAGCAGTATCAGTCGCAAGCCAACGCGGAACAGTTGGGATTGCAGCGAGGCACCGCGCAGGCGGGCATCAATCTCGATGCCGCGAACTCGGCACTCCAGAGTTACCAAACGGACCTGGATGCTTACAACACCTGGCAGACCCGCGCCCTCCAGGACCGTCTCGGCACCGGGAGCTTGGCCCTTCAGCAACAGCAATTCGGTGAAGGCCAGCGGCAGTTCAATGTCGGCAGTGCGCTCGATGCCCTGCGGTTCCTGGAAAGCCAGCGGCAGTTCAACGACAACATGGGCTACAACTACAACCAGCTGCAACAGAGTGGGCAGAACCAACTGCTGCAGTCGATTTTGGGACTGTTCTAAGTGGCCGCGACTTTTGAAGATTTCTGGAACTCCACCTACGGCAATCAAAAGCCCAGTAGGACCGGAGAGATTCTGAGTGGCATCGGCAAGGGCCTCGAAAGTTACGCCGATTACCAGCTCAAGAACAAGCAACTCCAGCAGTCTGCTAACAACAGCCTGCAGAGTGCGTATACGGACAAGGCCAACGCCCTGCAGCGGCAGTATGAGTTCAATCAGAACAACCAGTTGCAGCGTGGCCAGGCGGTGAAGGATGACCCCTACCAGCAGATGGCCTTCGCACAGAGGCAAAATCTGCTCGGGGCCATCCTGCCCCAACTGCGGAACTTCTCTGCTTCCTACAGGCCCACTTCGGGGGCCTATTCCAATACCCAGATTTCTGGGGGCTTCCGTTTGCCGGAAGGGGGTTTGCCCCAAAGTGTCCTGCAGGGATACTCCCCGGAAGCGACCCAAGCGGTGCTGGAAGCGGCGCAGAAGAACTCCCTAAACATCGACCCCCGGGCTAACTTCATGGACCTTCGGACCATTTACAACGAGGGTGCGGATGGGACCATGGGTCGCGTGGGACAGTATCAACAGAACGCCCTGCAACAGGACCAGGCCGCGCAACAGGATGCGAACAAGAACATCCTCGCTGCATTGGACCAGGCCATTGAAGCGCAGAAGGCACAACAGAAAAAGTCGAAGGGTTCGCCCTGGTGGAAGAAGGCCCTGGGACTGGGTGCGATGGTGGGCGGCACCCTCTTGGCACCCATGACCGGTGGGGCCAGCCTGGCAGCGGCGGGCGCCCTCAACGGGGCGCTCAGTGGCGGCGGGCTCGGGGGCGCCATCCTCGGTGGGGCTTCTGGTTACGCAGGCGCCAAGCTGGGTGGGCTGGGCCAATCCGGTCCGGCGGTTCCTCCGCCGACTCCGCAATTCCCCGCTACGGGTGACCCCTGGGCGCGAAACTTCTTCGCCCCGCAATCCCTGAGGTTTTAATGAGCATCGGCGCACTATTGGCCGCAATCGGCGGCGGCATGACGGGTCTGGGTGACGCCCGAATGCAGCAACAGAAGCTGGACGAAGAGCGGAAGTGGCGCATGGCCCAGGCGAAGTTGGACTTCGACCGCCAACAGCGGGACGATGCGCGATTCGTTTGGCAACAGGACCAGGCACAGCAGGCCCAGAATCGCCAGAGAGCCCAGGACATTCTAGACCAGGTTCCCTACCAGGGTCAGTTGACCGACCAAGAGGTCAGGGACCTGGACAAGGCTGGGTTGGGCGGACGGGTGCAAAAGCCCGCCCTTCCTGGACTCCCCTTTAAAGCCGGTATGGGTGCGGGGGCGCCCCTCGAAGCTCCCCGCCCCACGCTCATCCCGACCGAAGGCCAACGCATGGCGCACGAACAGTCGCGCATCATGCGGGAAACCAACGAAGCCCGGCAACGAGAAGTTGCGGCCAGGAAGGCCTTCACCGACCTGGTAAAGGCCAACCCGACCGACTTCAACGCGCAATACGCTTTCATCGCTGAGAACGACCTTCCGGAAACTCTCATGGAACGGAATCCGGCCTACCGGCAGTTCCAAGAGGCCAAGGAGATGGAACGTCAAAAGGCCGTGGCCGCGTATTCGGCGGGCCTGATTCGGAACCGAACTGACCCACTGGACAAGGAGCTGAGCCGGGCACAGAAGCTCGTGGCACTGCTCAACCTCCAGACGGGTGTGCAGCTCGGGAAGGATTGGTCGGAACGTCCTATTCGAGATGAAGACGGTCCCGTGGTCAATGCTCTGAACCGGGCCCTGAACGAAATCGATGTGCGGAACGCTCAGCAGAAAGCTCAGGACTACATCAAGCAGCGGGGGCTGTTGAGAGCAGAAGACCCCCCGTTGGTAGAGGCACTCGACGCCTCGCGGAACGCGGACCGCTCCATTCGGCTCAATGCCTTCTTGGAGAAGCTGGGTGCCACCACCCCCGATGGGGTGCGGAACGTGCAGAAGCTTTTGCGCGACACCCGGTATCTCATCGAGGCCGCTCGATGGGGGCTGTCCGAAGCGGACCTGCTGGCCGAACTCCAAGCGCGAGAGAAGTCTGCGGTGGGGGCGCAACCCACAATCCCACACGACCCGGTCGCGTTTACTCGTTACCCGAAGGTGTTTTAACCCTTGCCCTACAAGAATCCTTATCTCGATGAAAACAGGTCCCTCCTTGCGAAGACCTTCGATATCCTGACCGCGCCGGGCAGCGCAGTCACGGGGGCCCTTCGTGCGTTGCAGGAGGGCGCTGACCCCCTGAACGCCGCCTGGGAGAACCTGTCGCTCCAGCGCAAGGACACCTTCTCCGATGTGCTGGGCAACATTGGGATGGCGAATGACGGCTGGGAGGGCACTGCCCGGGGTGCCCTCGGGTTTGCCGGGGATGTCCTGCTCGACCCCACCACTTACTTTGGTGGTGCCCTGGTGAAGGGTGCCGCTAAGGGCCTGGGCGCCGGGGCTCGTGCCACCGGCTTGGCTTCGCTGGCCGGGAAGGTTACCGATTCCCCCCTCTTTAAAGGGGCAAAGGAGGCCCTGGGGAACCGGTTTGTGGTCGATTACGGCGCCAAGTTCACGCCCCAGACCCAAGACGTTTACAGGCAACTTGGACGCACGCTCCCCACAGGCGAGGCGATTGGAAAAGAAAGCTTCCGTGACCTTTCCCGCCTGGTGCATGGGGCGCAGGACTACGCCTTCTCTAGTGGTCTGCACGATGCGGCGGACCTGGCCAAGGGTCTGCGGCCCCTCGATTACCAGCGTCTTGCGTATGTGCTGGACCAGGGCGGCACGATTCAGAACAACCCGGCCCTCGAAGACGTTCGTTTGGCCCTAACCCATTTGCTTGAGGGGCAGGGGCAAAAGGAAACCGCCCAGGGCATCCTGAACAAGTGGCAGCAGGACTACCTGCCGATGGTAGTGAAGGGGAAAACCGGGAAGGACGTTCGCCATCGGATGCTCTCCGGGAAGAACCCCCACAACCTTCCCCGAACCATCAAGGACGTTGAGCAGTGGGAAGCGATTACCGGACAACCAGCCAACGCCATCGAGATGGTGGCCACCCGATTGGCCGTGGGGCGCAAGGCCCTGGTCACGGACCAATTCTTTGATGATGTGGTGAAGCAGTTCGGGGTGAGCGCCGGGGAAATCAAGAAGATGGGGGGTCTGGGCAACATGCCGGGCTTCCGCCAGGTCAAGTTGGCGGGAGAGCTGCCCATCAAGAAGACCTACCAGAAGTATTGGTTTCCAGAAGAAATCGCCAGCACTCTAGAAAAGCTGTCCGACCCAAAGGTTCCCCGGGATTTGCTCGACACCATTTTCGGCACGGCCACCGCATTGTGGAAGGGCTACGCCACTCGGGTCAATCCGGGGTTCCACATCCGGAACCTGGGCAGCAACGTCATCAACTCTTGGCTCGGCGGGGTGAACCTCGCGGATATGCCCCTGCTTTACAAAGAAGCGGCGGAATGGGGCACCAAGATGCACGACATCGGGCCCTTCGCGGCGGATGAAATTACCCGCATGTTGAAGGTCACAGGTGTGGAAGGTGGCTCCCACGGGGCCTTTGACGAGATGTTGAAGGTCACCCAGAAGGAACTCCAGACCGGCGCATCGGTTGGGGACAAGGTTCTCTACCACAGCAATCCGCTGAACATGCAGAACGTCGCATTGAAAGCGGGCGGCACGCTGGGGAACTTCGTCGAGGGCACCTCGCGGAAGGCCCTCTTTTTGGACCAGCTTTACAAGATGGCGCCCAAGGTGGGTGCGATTAGCGACCCCGTTTTGCGTCAGGCCTCTATCCAGAAGGCCTACCAAGATGCGGCGTTGCACGTAAAGAAGTATCTGTTCGATTACGCCGAGTTGACGCCCTTCGAGAAAAATCTCCGAATGGCTATTCCCTTCTATACCTGGACCCGGAAGAATCTTCCCCTGCAGCTGGAGCATCTTTACAAGACCCCCCAGAAAGCGGCCCAACTCGGGAAGCTGCAGAACGCCCTGGAAAAGGGTGCCGAAGCCAAGGGCATCCAGGTCCCCGGGGAGGAACGTCCCGAATACGTTACCGAACAGAACATGGTGCAGCTCCCCTGGTTGTCCACCACGGGAGAGGCCCTGTTTGCCAACCCTTCCCTGCCGATGGCGGACATCAACCGCCTGGGCGGGGGGCTGTCGGAAATCATTGCCTCGATGAATCCGGCCCTGCGGGTTCCAATTGAAATCGCGGCCAACAAGGAAATGTTCACGGGCAGGCCGGTGCATCCGGAGAAAACCGGATGGGGCGGGTATGTCACGGCAGCGCCCTGGGCGCGAGGTCTCCACGATTTGGCTCCCGATGTGGCGGGCGTGTTGGGCATTGAAGAGATGCAGAAGAACGGGCAACTGCGGGCGGTGCAACCGGCCTGGCAGCGTTACTTCTCGTCTCAGCTTCCGCCTCTCGCAACGCTCGGCAAAATCGCCTCAACCGGTGCGGACATCGGGGAACAGGGCGCGATTCCCGGCATCCATCTGCCGCCGGGGTTGGCGACCTTCCTGGGTGTGCCCGTGAAGAGCTACTCCCAGCAGGAACTTGCAAGAGACAAAAAGTATCGTGTCAGAGAAGCCAAAGCAGTCGCCACAGCCAAGCGCAAAGAAAAGCAAGCGGTCTCCAAAAGTCGCGTCGATGCGCTTTGGGAAACGGCGCGGGGGCTCGTATAGGCCCCTCACCGCTACCCTCCTTGACCACCTGAAGGCCCGCCTTTAAAGCGGGCTTTTCCCCTCACAACCTAGCTAATGAATCTCTCCAAGAAGGAGTTCGCGGAACTCGTCCGCTCGAACCCCGACGCATCGGACGACGAAATCCTCGCCCTGGCCAAGGAAGCCTCCGACCGAAAGGGGCCCGGGGCCCTGAAGAAGGCCTGGGACTGGGCCAATAAACCTCTCCTCGACCTGCCCGACCCGGAGAACCCGGTTGGGCGGTTCGCGGTGAACATGGCAGAGGGGCTGACCAGCCCTCTAGGATTGGGTTTGACGGCCTTGTCGGCGGGGGGTGGCCTTGCGGCCAAGGCGGGCCTGCTCGGTGTTTCTAGGGCCCTCCATGGGGCCGACGCGGCAGCGAATGCGGCGTTCCTCGGGGAAGGGGCCCACAACGTTATTCGGGGTCTCGCTTCGGGTGAACCAGGCGCAGCGGGGGCCGGGGCCCTTCAGGCCGGACTAGCCGGGGTGGGCCTTCGAGGGTCGATGCGGCGGTATCAAGCACTGCCGCGTGTTCCTCGTTCAACAGCTTCTGCCACATCGAGCGCATCCACTCGTCCAGGCCAAATGCCAGCAGTCGCGCCACAGGACCCTCCCCTGTTCTTTGACGAGGAACTCGACCAAATCTTTAAAGGCACCCACGAATACGGAGGCCAGACCTGGTCGGCTAAGTGGGGAGACCAGGCCGGACGCGACCGCTTCTCCGTAGTCATCTATCCCGAACGGGAACTCCACATTCCAGCGGGGCAACCCTTCAACACGAAGGTCCTCAAGGAATATGTGGAACGCAACCGGGACCTCTTGAGTAACGCCAGGAACCACTTGGGGACCTGGAAGGTGAAGCCGGAAGAGGCCGGACGCTTTAACGAGGGCGACATCGTGCTGGACATCAGCACCACCACGCCCGACCTGTTCACCGCTCGGCAGCTGGCCAAGAAGTATGAACAGGATTCGATTTTCGACTTACTTGGCTTCAACGGTTACCGCATCCACAAGGGACCCAGAGTTGGGCAGTATACCACCCCTATCGAGCAGCGTCTAGCCGAGATTCCCAACGACGTTCCGACGCTGACGCTCGAACACCGCACGCCCGTGCTGGGGCTGACCAAGCTGGACCCCAATGCCTACGGGACGGGACCGGTGTTTGGCAGGGAACGCAGCAGGAAGCAGTTTCCCAATTGGGTCAATCGGTCGTTTGCCACGGTCAAGGGTGAGGCCTTCGAGGACACGTTCCGGACGCTCCCGGTCTACGAAGCGGAGATTTCCCAAGGGCGCATCTACGACTGGTCGCGGGACCCTGAAGGGTTCTTTAACCAGGCCCGACAGATGTTGCCCAACAAGGGCACCCCGGAAATTACCAACCTGGCCGAGACTCTCATCCGGGATGCCGGTTACGAGGGTTACTACCATCCGACTCACGAAGACCGCCGCTTGCGCGGGGCCGTGGTGTTGTTCGGGCGAAAGAGCGGAGACAGCTACGAGGGCTTGCCCCTGAAGTTCCGCGAAAAGCCCCAGATGCCCACGATTCCCGAAGACTTCGACCCCTATGTGAAGGACAACCTTCAGATGCGGTGGCAGAAGGGTGAAGACATCACCCTGGCCATCGAGCGGGAAAAGAAGCGAATGGAGCTGGTAGCGCAGGACCGGGCCAGAACCGGCGGGGGCCCCCCGTATGGACCCATCAATATCCACGGGAAGCCCTTCACGGCGATGAGCGTGGCGGCACCAGCGGCGGGAATGGCTATCGAAGACGACCCCGACAGCGTGTGGGATAACGTTGCGCGGGTGGGCCTGGTGGGCGGCGGCATTCTCGGGATGGTCAGGGGGTTTCCCTCGCGTCTCGGGAAGCGGTTGGCCAAGGAAGAAGCTCGGCTCAGAACCCTTTACAAGGTGGACGAGACCGGCAAGCCGATGGTCGATTTCAAGACCGGAGAACCCCTGAAGTATAGGGACTCGGAAATTGAAACGCGGCTCCGGCAGATGCTGGTAAACGAGGGCATGTCCGGCGAAGGGGCCAGTGCCATCGTGACGGCCTTTAAAGAGGTTCCACTCCCCACCTACAACGGTATCGACTTTAACAAGCGTTACCCGATTACTAAACTGCTCACGAAGAACAAGAAGACCGGTCGTGTTGAGTTCGCCCCGCTGGCGAAGAAGCGTGTTCTCGCGGCCTTCGAGGCGGCGGGAGACATCGGGCCTTCCGGGTGGGAAAACGCCGACTGGCTCTACACCCTCTCGGGTGGAGACCCGGACCTTGCGGTGCAAATCGCCCGCATCATGGCGATTATGTCGTCCCGGAACAGGTCCGGCATCAATGCCATTCAGGGGCTGGAAGCGGCAGCTCGGTATCTCGAACACGGGGACCCCAACTTGAAGAACTTGGTGCGGGCACCCCGATATCCCAGGAAGCAAACCGAACGAGCCATTCCGGTCTGGGAGACCAACGAGCCCTTGCATGGGTTCAAGGTCGAGAACATGGCTCGGGGCACGGCAGGGTGGACGAAGGCCATGCCGCCGGACATGTGGGTGGCGCGAATGATGGGCGTGGCGGACCCCAAGCTGACGCCCGCGCAGATGCACCACGTTTACCAGGCCATGAAGAGCCTGGCGGACGAAACCCAAGTCGAGCTGTTCCCCTTCA
>Ga0116149_1005442_pt1 | contig 11918 bp, 18 predicted proteins | sample AD_UKC057_MetaG_FD_89787 | JGI IMG/M metagenome (GOLD analysis project Ga0116149, IMG submission 89787) | Active sludge microbial communities of municipal wastewater-treating anaerobic digesters from USA - AD_UKC057_MetaG | ecosystem: Engineered > Bioreactor > Anaerobic > Digestate | place: USA...
AGTAACTTTCTTAAGTGTTTTGTTCATATCATTTATAGACTGAAACTCCAACATACTTATCAACTTTTGTATTCTCTTCATAATTTAATCTCACTAAAAACGCACCCCCAACCCACTACTTAAAACTCAATCTAATCAGTATCATACTTGTTCATTCTACCCGTAGTATACTTTTCCTTCGAAACTGTCTTAGCCGTACGAACTAACTCAATTTTCTGCATCTTACCTGTTGTAAAATTATAGAATTCTATAGTACCACTAGTATTATAGAAGTCTTCGATAAAGTATTGAACTAAGGTATCAAAGGCTTTATCAGGATCACCCATATACACATCAAACTTCATCCATAATTCATTCTTAAACTTCTTATCACTCTTATCATAAACAGAGAATCTACCAAATTTACGGGGTATTCCACCCAGATCACTCTACAGACATACTTACCAATACCTAACTCAACTACTCTATCCTTGCGATATCTATTTATGTACGTCTTAAGGTCCTTCAGGATCGGAACCTCCTTCATTTTTGCAAGAAGTCACAAACACTCAAACCTATCATCCGTCTGAAAATCAATATCTTCAGCTCGGTTAGAGGTGGTAGTCACCTCATTTAAAACCTTATTCAATCTCTTTAACTCTTTCATAAATCAACCTCAATACTAATATTATAATTTAGTAGTCTTTATACTCGATTTCAAGATCGGGATGGCATCCGTCGAAAGCATACGACCCAATCGCAGTAACACTGGCCGGGATGATGATATTTTTCAGGCTACTGCATCCGCTGAAAGCATACTTACCAATATAAGTGACCCCTTCTGGGATGATGATTCTCTCCAGATTTGTGCAGTTGGCGAATGCCCACTCCCTAATCTCATTGACACTGTGAGGGAGAGTGATGCTTTCCAGACTATTGCAGCTATTGAAAGCACCATCCCCAATTTCAGTAACACCATCTGGGATAACGATGTTTTCCAAATTGTCACAATAAGCAAAAGCACACTTACTAATCTCATTAACACTGTCCGGGAGAGTGATTCTTTCCAGACTTAGGCAAGAAGCAAACGCATATATTCCAATCTTTTTAACACTGTCTGGGATAACGATGTTTTTTAGACTGAAGCAACCCTCAAAAACACCATCACCAATCTCACTAATACTGTCCGGGAGAGTGATTCTTTCCAGACTTAGGCAAGAAGCAAACGCATATATTCCAATCTCATTAACACTATCAGGAATAACGATGTTTTTTAGACTGGTGCAGTAATAAAAAGCACACTTTCCAATCTCATTGACACTGTCAGGGATAACGACGCTCTCCAGACTTGTGCAGCTGGAGAAAGCATGCTCACCAATCTCATTGACACTCTCCGGGATGGTGATGCTCTCCAGATCTGTGCGATCTTTGAATGCAAACGCCTCAATCTCAGTTTCCCCATCCTGAATGACGAAAGAACCGTTTCCTAAATCCTCGTTCCAATGGGATTCTCCCTCAGAAAACTTTCTATTCTCATAAATACAACGAGAACGTACCCACTCTTTACGGCTAGAATCCTCTGCACACACCTCTAACAATTTCTTTAATTCAACAATCTTTTTCATAAATTAACCTCTAAAATCACGCAGTGTACACTGCTCACCGTACTTAATATAGACGCTCAAACTGAATGCACCCTGGAATTTTTTTTTTCATTCCATACTTAAATAGTTCACATCCTCTACACACTCTCCCTCCTCACACTCTGGACATACCATCAGCAACCCGTTCAACTCCTCACACTTCTTACACACACGAAATATCCGCCCGCAAAGAACACACTCTATCAAATAAGAATGGTTTTCTACCTCAATCCCGCACAATTCACAAACTGGTCTCATTGTTCAAACCTTCCGAGATATGTACTCATTATAATTCTTCTGCTTAGCTAACCAGAAGTGTACTGGGATACCAGTACCCATCTCTAAACTCGTTGCTAATCTTTCATCCACAGAATAGACACACCTCACAATACCCTGTATCGTCTTCTCTGGCTCACCTATCCTCTTGGCAAACTCTTCTACACTCATTCCCATCTCACCCAGCTTCTCCCTAAGTGTCACCGTTCCTCAAAACTTACAAAAATCTACACTACGCTTTAAGACGTAGGTAAACTTTCCGTTTGATTCCTTTTTCAACGACGGGCTAACCGAACTTTCGTTCGATGAACTCCCATCTCCCAAGGCGTATATTCCCGCAGAACTTGCGGTATAAAGTTTCTTCAAATTAAGAGCAGCGTTCAAATCTCTATCCATCTAACCCCGAATTAACTCTTCCAAATCAGTTATACTTAGCTTAACCGTTTTATCCAGCCGTGATACACCGTCTATATCCCAAGCAATCATGCGTAGCCCGCCTGACGTGCCCCGAAGTAAAACTGTTATATGCCCGTAACTAGGTGTTGTATCCGCTTTTGTACCTGCATCATCAGTAACCATATATGTAATCAAAGCACCGCCTTCTGACGGTGTAATCTCTAAAACGTTACTTGCCGTTAAATGATTCTTAATATAACTAACTGTCCGGTTGGTTATACTTAATTCTTCAAATAACCGGGTTAATCGGATTAATCCATCCATTTTAATAGTTTATCCAGACCGTCCAAAGTAACAAATATCTCGCCTTGGCCGTCCAAGATAATATGGTCAAGCGTGATTGAATAGTTAATGATACCACCATCAAAATCGGATGCTTTTATATCCCGTAAAACTGACATTGCCGCTGCCCTATCCTGCGGTGCCGATTCTTTCCCGTTATAAACAAACCTGAAGCTGGCTACCCCATCCGAATCATCATACGATAACTCAACCAGCTCAAAGTCATCATCCTCGTCTACCTCCCGCAGTATATCATCCAAGCTTTTCTCGGTGCCTGTATCCTCTTCCTGTTCTATACCCTGTTCTGCATCCTCTGATTCTTCGGATACATCATCTATACCGGAATCGATATCTACCTGCTCCAATTCATCATCATTTAAAAACTCATCCTCATCAATCATAATTATTCTTTATTTTATAACAGGCTTTAAGATTACTAAAATATCTCCTGAACCTAATTCAATAACATCATACAACCTCCAAATTAAATGCCTTGCCTTCCTTTCTATAAATAATCAATTCACCATCATTAAACGCCGTTCCCTCCAACGGCAACCAAACTTAATATAGACCCCAACTTTTTTTTCACATACAGTCTTTACACTCTCTAGCTGCATCCCAAGCTTTCTCCACAATTTAAACATTTATAACAACTACCGTTTCTAACCGTTGTTTGCCCGCAGTACGGACATAACGGTGCGTCTAGCTGATAACTACGTAATACATCCGATAACGATACAGTCGTTTCTTTGCCTGGCCCATTTAACTGGCGTGTCTCACCTACACCGGCTCCTGAACCATCCCCGCTCCCTAAAAACTGTAGTTCCAACCACCTGAATATATAATCTATAATCGAAGTTGCTTGTCGAATATCGGGGTTAGCAGTCATGCCCAGCGGTTCAAACCGTTGATATGCAAACTTTCTAACCAAATCTTCCAGTGGTACACCGTATTGCAACGCTAAAGAAGCCAGCGTTGCCAGACTATCCATTAACCCTGCTATGGTTGACCCTTCCTTGGCCATTGTAACGAATATCTCGCCCGGCTGCCCGTCTGCGTATAACCCAACTGTCAGGTATCCTTCATGACCGCCTATCTCGAATTTATGGTTAACGGCATTACGTGTATCAGGCAGCTTATGCCGAACTGGTTTACCAATCTTTTTCTTTAGCTCAAATATAACTGTTTCAAGCTCGGTAATCTTATCTTTCAGACTTTTAACCAGTAACCCGTTCACAACCGGTTTATCCTGTTCTTCTTTGTCGGATGTTGTTCTGACCGGCTGACTCTTTGACCCATCCCGATAAATAGCTACACATTTTAAACCAAGATTCCATGCAGTCTGGTATGCTTTCGCTATATCATCAACGGTTGATTCGGCTGGCATATTAACCGTTTTACTGATTGCGCCGCTCAGGAACGGTTGGATAGCCGACATCATCCGCAAATGACCTTCCCAGCTAATAAACCGGGACCCCAGCCTGGGTTTAAACGCACAATCGAAAACCGGCAGATGTTCATTTTTAATAACCGATTTGGTTATTCCGTTCTCGGTAACAGGTTCAATTGTCTCGTGTGTATCAATATACTGTTCAATTTCCTTAATCTGGGCACCGGTATACCCCAGTTTCTTTAATGCTTTTGGTACGCTTCCATTTACCAGCTTTAACATACCGCCCCCGACCAGAAACTTATATTTAACCAATGCTATCTCGGGTTCAACCCCGGTCGTGTTACAATCCATCATGAACGAGATTGTGCCGGTTGGTGCCAGTACAGTTACCTGTGCATTCCTGAATCCTTGCCCTTTTGCATACAGATATACGTTATCCCAAAGACCAGATATGTCATCTATACCGGTAAACATGGATAACATATCATCGGATAATTCATTGTATAACCGGTTAAATTCATCTCTGTGTTTACTTATTACATCTATGAAACTGGACTCGTTCTCTGGGTACCCCGAAAACGGCCCCAGAACGCCCGCCAGCCGGTTTGAGGTTGAATAAGCTATCCCAGTGAGTATTCCGGTTATAAAGCCCGCAAATCGCCTGCTGCGCTCGCTGTCGTAGGCCATGCCCAGTTGCATTAGTAACGACCCTAAGTTTGCGTACCCCAGCCCCAGCGGTCTATACCGGATAGAATTATTAACTATCTTTACGGTTGGATAGCTTGACCGGTCAATCAGTATATCCTGCGCAATAATGAATAATTCAACTGCCCGTGAAAAAGCGGTCACGTCAAACTTACCGTTCTTGACAAACTTACATAAATTTAACGATGCAAGGTTACAAGATGAATCGTCTATAAACAGATATTCACTGCACGGGTTACTTGAGTTTATACGGCCTGCTTTCTTGCAGGTATGCCATTCTTGAATTTTATCGTCGAATTGTATACCGGGGTCGCCGCATTCCCATGTACCTTCGGCAATCTTTCTAAATAATGTTCTTGCATCTTTAGTTTCTAATACTTCGCCTGTTGTAACTGCTCTGGTCTCCCATGATTCCCCGGCTTCAACGGCCCGCATAAAATCATCTGATACCCTGACCGATAGATTCTCGTTTTGGTACATTGCACTGCCGTATGCCTCGCCATTGAACGAGCTATCGTATCCTTGCGCTATTAACGCTCGAACCTTCTTTTCTTCTATCTTCTTAGCATCAATAAACTCTTCAATATCACCGTGCCAGTCACATAACGTGTTCATCTTGGCTGCCCTGCGGGTCTTCCCGCCTGACTTAACCACGTTAGCTACCTGGTCATATATCTTTAAAAATGACATCGGCCCGCTCGGTTGACCACCCCCGCTTAGCTTTTCTTTACTGGCCCGAATAGAAGAAAGGTCGGTTCCGGTGCCCGAGCCAAATTTAAATAGTCTGGCTTCGCTGGATACCAGCCCCATTATACTTTCCATGTTATCTTCGACCGATTGAATGAAACAGGCACTACATTGCGGGTATTCATACTGTGTATCAGACTTACGAATATCTCTTGAATAGATAGAATCGTAATACCAGTTGCCAGCCGATGATTTATCGCCAATATTATACTCATGATATAACCCTACGTTAAACCAGACCGGTGAATTAAATGCGCCGTACTGGTTTAAACATAACGTTGCAAGCTCATCATAAAAGATTTTACCGGTTTTATCCGTGAAATAACCGTCTTGAATACCCCAGTCTGTTATCGTATTACAAACCCGATGTATCAATTGCCGGATGGAATTTTCCCGTTGCGGTGTGCCGTGCTCACCATAAAAATACTTTGATACAACTACTTTAACGGCAAGGTCTGACCATGATTCCGGGGCCGCTACATCTTTCTGGCTAAAAATAACCGCACCCTGCTCGTCGGTTATCTCGACATCTTTTTTAACCCATGATACTGCTGAGAACGGGTCTTTATTGGTACTAAAAAACCGGTTAACTGATAATTTTTTATTGGTTATTTTTGAAGTAGTTGTTGCGAAAGAATCTGTATCGGTAGCCAGCTTACTTTTATTTGTCATAATTATATAAAAACTTAATACGGATAAAAAAGGAGAGTGTAACCTCCCCATGTACAATATCTAACCTGATTAACTTTACCTAATCCCGATGCCAAAGATAATATAGACCCTGCCCAGTAAACCTAACAGGCATTAAAACGGACGATTAAACTATCCTCTTATAAATCATCACCGGCCTCTAATGCAGTAACCAAAACAATAAAAAACAATACAACTATAAAAAGTAATATAACTATACCATACATGCTCATGGTATGTTTATTCTTTAACCATCATCCCAACCAAAGCAACCCACATATCCTCAGATTTAACGGTCATCATTGTCATATCGTTTACTGCTATCTGTACATGGGCGCTATCCCTAAACAGATTAAGTACCTTAACAAGAGCGACCACCTGAAATGATGTATTAAAATTAAGTGACTCGGGTATCTTAGCCAGATTAAACTTGGATAACCGGCCCGACCTGCATACCGCACTTAACGTTAGCATACCATCCTTCGCCAGTAGTTTAACGTTACCGGCCCCGTCAAGTAATTCTTTAACCAGTGTAACAACCCGATAGAACGATAACGCTGGCACGTTAAACCAGGCCGGTTCTTCGTTGATAGATTCAACATGTTTATAGAGTCCTTGTAACCCTTTCAGGTCAATCTCAGGGATAACCAGCATTGCATTCACGGTCTTAAAAATAAAACCTTTCTTGGCGCCGTCTTTTTTACCCCAGGTAAACGCTGCCGTGTCCGATAACATCTGGCTTAGGATAATTGCATCCTGTGTCCGTAACGCAAACGGATTCTTGCTTTCATACGACTGTACTGTAAACGCATACATATAATTCGAGTATGCCCTGCCATCATCAAAACAAATCCGGTTTTGTTCTGGCTGCTGTGCCAGTGCCATCGAGGCAATCGCCCGTTTTAATATCCGGGTCAGTTCATTACACAGTAACGGTTCGCTCTCATCTATAACAGTAAAATTAAAGTTAAATATATCGTTATCAATGTTATAGCTTTCAACCTCAACCTCGCCATCCAATACGTTTACACATAAACAGTTATCCCTATCCCTAAACAAGATGTTCTCGCCAGCGTTCCTAACCAGCAGATAAAACGAGTTAAACGATACAAAGTATTCCTTTGATAAATGATTATCATTATTTATTACTGGTACTTTAACGAATGTTTGTATCTCGCCGGTATTAACCGTAAACTCGACAAACCCATCATTATACTTAATCTTAACTACTTTAAGAAGAAAATTGTTTGCATTTTTAACTGCCGTATTCATGAACAGGATTGATTTAAGTAACGTTGACCGGTCAAATAACCAATGGGGCTCGGTCACACTACTATAATCAAATGTATCCAGTCCAGATAAATCTTCCGATAACATATCGGTATCATTATCCTCTTTGGCTTCTGCCTCGCTGATACCGGCCTCAATCTCATCTACAATCTCATCTACATTATAATCTTTTTCTTCCATATTACTTAAACTCCATTCCTAATCTTTGGTATAAATCTTCAAGGTACACCATAACATCGGTTGGTGTATCCAGCTCGACTAACGCTTTTTTAACTGTTAAAACGTTGTTTGACCCCATATCCGATTGTTTGAACCGGTCAAGTAAATCGGTCATACTGGTTAAAAGCGTAGTTGTATTCTTAACAGGACTCCGTAATATATCTGCCCTGAAAATAGATTCACCCGGTACAGTCGGTATTGGTACATTCCGGTCTACCTTGACAATCTTACCATTATCACACGATACAATTGATATTGCGGGTACACGGTCCAGGTTATAATCATGGGCGCTATTCCGACACAGCGCACCTTGCCGGACTAAAACTGTACCGTTCCCTTCTATATCCGGCCTGGGCTCATGCTCATGGCCCAGAAACACATATTTATACCCGCTGTTAAATACTTCATCTTTAGATATACTAAAAGCAGGGTCGGACGGTTCCTCAAAGAAAAAATGACCCAGTAGTACACCGTCCTCTTGTTTGTTATGTTTAGGTACTGCAGGGTTTTTCTTGAATTCAATCACATCGAATGATACCCCGTCAAAAGTAATACCTTTATCTAATACCTTTACTACACCGAACTCATGTAACAGATTTAGACTTGTCCGGTCGGCCGATGCCAGATTCAATCCTTCCACGTCATGGTTGCCCCAGATAGTATAAACCGGGGTGGTTAGCTCGCCCAGCCGTCTGGAAACCTCCAGTTTATACTGCTCGCTGATAACAGGCCGATGGAAAAAATCACCTAGAATAATGGAAACATCAGTCATCTTAACAGCAGTAACTAAATCGTTTAATGTTACAACTGAATAATCCGCTTTCCATGACCTGGGCGTTTGTTCGCTCAAATGCGTGTCGCCTATAATACCTACCTTAATCATTTCTTATCTTCCTTAACCTTATCCTGTACACCTAAACGCTGTTCCTCTGCCATTAAAAGCATCTCGCCTATCACATCCAGCTCACCGTTACTTGGTAATAAATCTTCATACCTAAGATAAAGAAACTCGGCTAACTGACGACGTCTGGATTCGATAAGCTCCTCCGATATTGTAAAATCATCAGACACAATTTTACGTTTATTATACATCTACATCTCATCTAGCCTTGTTTCTTTGATTTAAACTCTTTTTTAATTATCGTGACCGGTTCGTTTATTTTTTTAACATGTTCTTGCAGGTCAATCTTGGATGCTTTAGCCATTGTGTCCAAAGCATCCATAAAAACATGCTGGTTCCGCAACATTTCATCAATCTTAAACTCAACCCAGTTTAACTTTTGCAGTATACCATCTAACCTTTTAATATCATTACTCATAATACTTAATCTTTATTTTTTCTCTGTAACTAAACCGTCCGAGACAATATACATTTTATCAGCGGACGATAAAACATCGGGGTCATGCGATATAATCACCACACCACCGCCTTTATTTAACGTTAATTCCCGTATAAACCCGAAAAATCTGTCTCTATACTGTGCTGATACGTTATGATACCCTTCATCAATGAACAGGTACGGTAACACACCTATCTGCGTTAAATAATAATAATGTATAACAAAACTAACTACTGTACGTAACCCTGCACCGGTGCCTTCTTTCAGGTCAACCTCAAGCGGCGGGTTCACCCCGTTATCAATCACGGTAAACGATAAAGATTTACCTTTCTTGCTTTCTATCTCTACCGTAACCGCATAATCCTTGTCATAAAAAACATACCGTAACGCAAGATTAATTGTCCGTTCCAGCTCGCCTCTGGATGCCTCGTACACTTTATCCACGGCAGCCCGAAAAAACTCTTTCGTTTTACTGCCCAGTTCTTTCTGGGTATATAACGATTGTTCTTTATCCAGTAACCCCAGTTTTTCAACCTCGAACTGGTCAACCTGCTGTTGTAGATTTTTAATCCGCTGGGTTACTTTACCAACGTTAATTGATAACGTATCCATTGGTTAACCTCTTAACAAGTTTTCCACCTCATCCAAAGTAGCAGACAATTCTTGCACATAACTAACTGCCTCCGAATAAACCTTCTCTGCATCTTCCTTTAGTCTATCCCGTTTAGCAACCAGTTCTTCTGTACTATTCACCCCGTGCTTAGCCAGTAAAGCTGCTTTCTGCGATTCTTTCTCGCTAAGCACACCTTTCATTCTGGCTACCCGTGTCCCGAGTGATTTAATCCGTTCCGTTAACTGTTTATACTCCTCAACCGTAATTTTCATGCCTATTCCTTTTTATCTGTATCTTTCTCTTTATCTTGAGAAACCTTTTCTTTATCTTGAGAAACCTTTTCTTTATCTTGATTAGAAGAATCTATATCCCAAATATATGAATATAAACAATCTTCATAAATCAAATCTTCCGTCTTAAAACTAAAACATGCCTCTGAATAATCAAACATAACCGTTTGCTCCTATCATCTATATTAAACGCTATTTATGCAAAATACCTCCACATAACGGACAGTTTTCTACTTGCCCAATCATTTCTTGGGCCTGCCCGTGCTCAACCTCAAGGTTGTGCAATTCTTCCGCCTGTACCTTATTTTCAAAGTCAACCGAAACCAATGTATCAGTAACCTTATCCAAATCAATATATTGTTCCGGTACACTTAAATCAAACTGTCTATTCAGGTCTACCTTGGATAGTGCGGATAAAACCTTATCAATAGATAAGTTTGATTCTATACCTTGCTCGGCCAATAAATAATCTTTAAGTATATCTAACCCAACCGTAACCTGGTCCGGGATGCTACCGCTAGCTGCCAGTACCTTATTTAATGCCTCTGAAATATCTACATCTTTCTCCAGCCGCTTATACTCAGGGATAACCTCCAGATTAAACGTTTTATCTAAGTCCAGCCCTGAGCAGGTATCCAATGCCTTATCAACCCTGATAACCTGTTCAACTGCACTGGAGATACTATCAACCTCTTTAAACAAAGATATTACCTGTTCATGTAAAGAAAGTAACTTGTCCGTATCACACCCTACTAAAACATCTTTACATTTATCTTTCTGGTCGTCTACAACCGTAATTCTATCTTTAACGGCTGATAGATTACTATTTATATCCCTGTCATCGGATGCTATTAACCCCAGGATGCCAGCGGAGTCTACTATCCCGAATATATCTTCAAATAACTTAAAAAGCTCGGTGCTGCTTTTATCAAACGGAAACAGTACATCCCATTCAGATTGTACGTTCACTGCCCGGCCAGTATCATCAACTGATAACGGATATTCAGGCAGGTAATCATGCAGCTTACGTCGGCCAACCTTGTCAAATGTACCTGAGCCCTCTACGTTATACGCAGATGAATCCCGGGTCCGAATCCAGGTTACCTCTGGGCAACCATTAACCTGTAACGATACCTTTGTTTCTTTACAGCCTTTCTTGACGTAATGCTTGCCTATGGTCGGGTTTAACAGGATAGCCCGCAATGCCCTGAATACCGATGTTTTACCGCTGGAATTCGGGCCAGTGATAGCTGTTATACCGCTGCCAAACTTAAGGATTGCATTCTCAATACCTTGAAAATTCTGGAGTGATAATGTTATTGGTCTATTATTCATCTTCTGTTATCTCTTCCTCTTCTTCTGTATCTTTCTCATCCTTAGCTGAATCAACCTTAACGGTTACATCAATCTCTTCTATCGGTAGGTCACTGGTATTAACCTCTGAATGTACAATTGATAGTAACCCGTTCTCCCGCATCCATTCTACTACCTTCTCATAGTTTTCCTGTATCCAGGTTAAAACACCTACCGACCCCGGTACGGTAAAAGTATCCCCGCAAACATTTATTTTAAACCGGCCCCCAGCACCGCCTGTCAATAACCCTTGCGTTTTAAGTACATCCCGAACAGTTAACCGGTTTGATATACCTTTCCCGTAGATAACCGGTAACGGAACCTTAATATCAGGCCGTTCATTCCGGTTCTTTACGCTCCATAGCTTTGCCATGTTACCGTACACAACCTCAGCTTTCCCGTTTACGGTGTTCTCTTCCCGTTTTAGTTTTGGCCCCATCGAAGCCCGTAACCTAATATCTGGATAATGATACATTGCGTTGCCGCCGGTACTTTCCTCAGTTGTAATCTGACCCCAGCCCATCCCTATCTTCATCCGAACCTGATTTACTATCCACAGATTAGTACCCGACATCCTAAGCTTAGGTTTATATTTACAGAGCAACTGACTGTTTAACCTTGCTTTTACGCCTACCGTTGCAT
>Ga0116149_1005445_pt1 | contig 11909 bp, 10 predicted proteins | sample AD_UKC057_MetaG_FD_89787 | JGI IMG/M metagenome (GOLD analysis project Ga0116149, IMG submission 89787) | Active sludge microbial communities of municipal wastewater-treating anaerobic digesters from USA - AD_UKC057_MetaG | ecosystem: Engineered > Bioreactor > Anaerobic > Digestate | place: USA...
CAGCAGAAACGTCAGCACGCGCTTGACGGTTTCAGGGACGGCCGTTATGAGATCATGGTTGCCACCGATATTGCCGCGCGCGGCATTGATGTGCATACTATTTCCCATGTGATTAATTATGATATGCCCTCGACAGTCGATGCCTATACCCACCGCATCGGACGGGCGGGACGGGCAGCGAAAACCGGCGATGCTTTTACCTTTGTTACCGGTGAAGACCGCGGACTTGCCCGATCTCTGGAAAAAGTTCTTGGAAAGAAGCTTCAATATCAAAATGCAGGGGGATTCTGCTAACTCCCCGTCCGGAAGGGTTTTGTGCTGATTGGATCGGATGATCCCGGGAACAACTGTCCAAACATCAAATCCATCAAGTGTCGCACAGGGCTTTCCGTACGGCCAGACTCAGTTTCTCCAGGGTATAGGGTTTACTTACATATTCGCCCGCGCCCAGAGATTGAGCGGCCTTGACATCATCGTCGTCTGCATAGCCGCTGACAATAATGGCTTTCTGTTGGGGATGCAGTTCGGCGATGCTTTGATAGGTTTCTCTGCCGCTTAGGCCCGGTTCCATGATCATGTCCAGGATGAGCAGGTCGACCGATTGTGTTTTGACGAAGTTCACGGCTTCCTCTCCGGAGGCAGCCGTGTGAACCTTATAACCGAGGGTATCCAGAAAATGGGAGGCGATTTCGCGCTGCACCGGGTCATCGTCAATGACCAGAATGGATTCTCCCTGTCCCCTGCATTCTGATAAAGCGGTTATTTCAGGTACTTGCGAGTATTCTGCCCGGTTGGCCGCCGGAAAGCAGAGCCGGAAAACCGTGCCTTTGTCGCTGCTTTTCAAATCCACGAAACCGTCGTGATCCTGCACGGAATTCCAGACGACGGCAAGGCCCAGGCCGGAGCCGCTGCGGCCCATGACCTTTTTCGAATAAAAAGGCTCGAAAATCCTTTCCAGATCCGCTTCCGCGATTCCATGACCGTTATCGGCCACGGTCAGAACGATGTACTTTCCCCTGCCCTCCGGATCATCATCGGATTCCATCTTATCCAGAATTTCCTTGCCGGTTTTTACCGTGATTTTTCCGACGTGCCTGTCCACGGCTTCAAAGGCGTTGATGAGCAGGTTCATGAGGGACTTCCGGAGATGAATCGGTGAACCGTCCATGATCAGCGGTGTATCCGTCATTTGGACTGTTACGGAGATGTCGGGAGCTTGCTGTTTTAAGGCCAGGTAATCCGGAGACGAAAGGTATTCCCGAACCACGTCATTGAGGTCGAGAGACTCCTTCCGGATAGCCACGCCCCTGGCGATGGTCAGCAGATCGCCCACAATGGCGGTGGCGCGCAGGCCTCCCTCATGGATCGTCTTGATGATCCGCCGCTGCTTTTCATCCAGACTGCGCTGAAGAAGAAGGAGTTCCGGATAGGTGACGACAGCCGAGAGAATGTTGTTCAGATCGTGGGCGACGCCGCCCGCCAGCATACCCAGGGCTTCCATTTTTCGGGATTGCAGCAATCGGGCTTCCAGCTCCTTTTTTTCCCGATTCATGATGATCCTTTCCGTTACATCACGGATGGAGCCTCTCGCTCCCAGGGGCCTGCCCGATTTATCGTAGTAAAGGTTGTTCATGAATTCCATGATCCGGACGGCGCCGTCTTTGGTCATAATGTTGATTAATCCTGAGCCGCTTCCTTGAGAATGCAGACTATGGATATAATCTTCAAAGCCCTGACGGTGTTCTTCCGGAATTAAATCCCGGATGTTCTTTCCTTTGAGTTCATCCGGAGTATACCCAAGCTTTGCCACCTGACGGTTGATGTCGGTGAAACGTCCTTCCAGGTCGTGGATATACAGAACATCGGAAACATTATTGAAGATATCTCGGTATTTTTCTTCGCTTTCCCGCAGGGCCGCGAGGGCGCTGTCTTTTTCCCGGCGGATGACGTTAATCTTGTCCGTGATTCCGAGAGACAGGATGAGGATCATGGCGCTGGTGCCGATGCTCAGGCTGGCGTCCGACATGGCGATTTTGGGGATGACGCCGTAGGCTCTCAAGACTTCCATGCTCATGAAGACGAAAAAGACAATCCACGAAACAATGAGAAAACGTGCGGGTCTGGAACCACGAAACGCCAGGATCGAACCGGTGGCCAGCATGGAAGTGACAGAGAGCAGTCCCATCATCATGGAAATCTGGGTTGCATACCGGTAATTCAGCAGAAATGGGGTTGCAAGCATAAGGATGCCCAAAACGCCGACCGCCTTGAGGCTGTAATCGAATAAGGGATGTTTTCGTTTCAGATTCAGGAAATAGCGGGTGAATAATGTGCCCCAGATCCCGCTCATGAGCAGCGAAAAGGGGTGGGCGGCATTTGCCCATTCCGTATAATCCGGCCAGAGGTACTGGAAGGCGATGCCGTTGTTGATGAGGGAGTAGGACGTCATGCTGATGGCAAACAGAGAAAGAAAAATGTAACTGATTTCCCGGAACGAAACAAAGAAAAGAAGATTGTAAAAAATGATGGAGATCATGGCGCCATAGAAAAACCACAGGGCGACGAGGGAATTGTTCCGGTACCGGGAGAATGCGTCTTCCGACCACAGGGTGATGGGAACGGTGATCGATCCTTCGCTTTTGACGCGGATGATCCAGGTGGAGGATTCTCCGGCATCTATTGTGACGGGGAAAAGAATGCTTCTGTATGCGACCGGCCAAAGGTGAAAGGGGCGGCGATCGCCCGCCGAATATACCTTGTATCCTTTGCTGTCCGGCAGATACAGATCAATTTCATCAATGACCGGATAATCATAGGCAAGGAAAAAAGATTGGGAAACTTGCGGGGTGGCGATGGCTTTGATCCGGAACCAGAAGGTTGCGTCCGAATAGCCGAAAGTGGGATGTTCGATCGAGATATCCCGGAAGCATTCGTCAAGAGCCGGTGAGGCGATTTGATCGATCGTCAGATTGCCTGTCGGGTCCTTGCAGACCTGTAGAATGCCTTTCAGGTTGCTTTTTGCAAATTCAGGATCGATGACCAGTTTCCTGGCCGCTTCGGCATCCCGAGGCAGAAACAGGACAAGCGCGGCAAGTAAGAGCAGGAGGCCCGGCACTTGCTTCAGAAGGGAGTTTTTTTTTGTGTCCATCGTCGTTTACCCACCGGATTCTTTATATCAAATCAAGGGGGTTTTCGCATGACATTTTTCTTTCCCCAAACGCATTTGTTGACTATAATGCTTCAAAGGAGGTTTTCCATGAAACTGAATTTGGGCAAAAATCCATTCCCGGACAAAAATTCTCCGGTGAGGCTTGTCGTTTGCAGGAGGATGGAGATTTGACCGCAGTCCGCCAACCGTTGACCGACCATCGTCAAGATATTACGAATCTGGAAGGTGATATTCAGAAGGCCCTGGAGTCCGGATTTCCCTTTCTTGTTTTTCCCGGCAATCTCGAAAGCCGTTTCCTTGCCGATACGCTGGACATCCGCAAAAACCGTTTTTTTATCATGGCGGTCATTGCCATCTTCATTTATAACCTGTTTCTCATTACGGATAAGGAGATGCTCCCGGACATCTATCTGACGGCCTGGAAAATCCGTCTGGGCATTGTCACTCCTGCCATGGTGATCGTTCTTTTGTTGATGAGTCGGCGGACGTTTATTCATTTCCTGGATGTTTTTGTCGATTTTCTTATTGTTCTGTCTTGTGCCAGCATCATCCTCATGTTGGGACTAAGTCATCATCCCAATGTTGTCCACTACCACACCGGGGTCATTCTCATTGTGATGTTCGGCAACATTGTGGTACGTTTGCGGTTCTGGCATGCCTTCAGCGTTTCGTGGATAGCATTTCTGCTGTATGTCCTTTGTGTGTCCCATATTACCCCCATGCCGCCGCCCGTAATGATCAACAGCAGCGTCGTTCTGTTTGCCGCCAATATCATCAGTTTGATCGCCAATTATCAGATGGAAAACGACTTGCGCCGGAATTACCTGCGCAATCTATTGAAGGAAATCGAGACCATTCGACTGGAACAGGCCAAAACCGAGCTTGAACATCTTTCTTCGTCGGATGTTTTAACGGGTCTGGCCAACCGGCGGCATTTTGATGATTTTATCGACACGGAATGGCGCATGGGGGTCCGGTATCGCACACCGTTATCTCTTCTGTTTATCGACGTGGATGATTTCAAGACTTATAATGACCACTATGGCCATCAGGCCGGAGATGTATGCCTCCAGAAAATTGCCGCCGTTCTCCGGAAAAGTGTTCACCGCTCCCATGATTTGTGCGCCCGATATGGCGGTGAAGAATTTGTGGTTCTTCTTCCCAATACGACCCGGGAAAACGCCCGGCAGATCGCTGAAAAAATTCGAACGAGCGTTGAGTTGGAATATCTTCCTCATCAATATTCCCGTGTTGCTTCTTATGTTACCATCAGCATCGGTGTTGCCGCCATGACTCCGCAAACAGACGAAAACCAGCAGATTCTGGTGGAGATGGCCGACAAGGCTCTGTATAAAGCCAAAGAACTCGGGAGAAATCAGATTTATGTTTTTTTTAGCCCGAACCAGAAGACATAATCTGTAATCCTGTCATGATCTTATAGGCCTGCTGCAGTCCGTGGAGGCCAATCGAACAAAAAAGTCCGGGGAATCCTTTTTTCCGTTTACTTGCCCTTTAAAAACAAGGCTGCGTCCCTGGCGGTGATTTCGGGAATCTGTTCCATCGGAATATGCCCCGCTTCGTCATAAGCAATCGTGCGCGCATGAGGAATATCGCTTTTAAAACGATGCATGAGGCTGATGGGAATCCATTTGTCCTGTCTGCCCCACAGGATCAGCGTCGGGATCTTGATGGTTTTTATATCCGGTGATTCCTTGTTCATTTTTCCCTTCATCGTCTCAAAAAATTTTACACTTTCTTTTCGGTTGTCTTTGTACATCATCAGATCATAATAGCGGTCGATGGTATCCTCCGGAATCCGGCTGTTTTCCCCATAAACATCACCGACGAATTTAGCGACAACGAACCTGGGGGTCACCAGGGGATAGAGATTTTTTACCACCGGCGCGGTCATAAGCCGGACGGCCAGCGGCGGCTCAAACGGATAACCGCCGCCATCAATAACGATAAGCTTGTCCACTCGGTCCGGATGCTTTACGACAAAATTCCATGCCAGGAAACCCCCGTAAGAATTCCCCGCGATGTTCATTTTCTGCACATGCAGGGCATCAACAAATTTTTTCAGAAATTCTATGGTGTCATCCGGCTGGTAGCCAAAGTTTGAAGCCCCGGTAAAACCCCAGCCGGGAAGATCCAGACGGATAATGCGGTAATCATTTTTCATTTCCTTCACCCAGCCATCCCAGGTATGCAAAGAGGACTGAATCCCGTGAAGACACAAAAGGACGGGACCTTGTCCCTCGTCACGATAATGAACGTTCAGGCCGTCAATATTGATGAATTTGGATGTTTCCGAGATATACTTTTGTTCAATTTCTTTTCCGGATGGAGAGCAACCGGACATTAAAACAAAAAAGGCGATGGCATAAACGATAAGTAATCCAGGTATTTGAGTTTTTCTCATGCTTTCCTCTTTGCGATGGTTTTCTTGCTATAAGTTCTGAATCAGTTGAAGGATTTCCTCATTGGGAGGAATGTCCGTCATGGAATGGCCATAATGCACGAAGCGGACCTTTCCCGTGCGGTCAATCAACATTTGCGCGGGCAAACGGCCAAGTTTGAAAAGTTTCACTTCCTGACCGTAAAGTTTCAGAACACGGTGATCCGGATCGGGCAGACCGACAAATGGCAGATCGTGCTTTTCCCAATAGTCCCGAAAGATTTCGGGTTTTTCCGGTCCCGCGACCAGAATGTCCGTGTCCAGTTTCAAAAAAGCGTTGTAATCCCGGCGCAACTGCGCCATGTGCGCGCGGCAGAACGGTCACAGAAACCCCCGGTTAAAAACGACCAGAACATTTTTCTTTCCGGTGTAATCCTTCAGGGACACGCTTTTGCCGTGAAAATCGTTCAGCGTGAAGTCGGGCGCCTGTGTGTTGAGTTCGACTCTGGGCATCTCAAAACCTCCTTGAGGATTTTGAATGAATTTCAACACAGTCAGAGCATAATATCAACAACCTTTTCTTGGTTCTTTTTCTTTGTTCTGTTCCGCCAAAGTGATAATGTCCTAAAATAAGGCCGTAATTATTTTCTGAAGGAGGGAGGTAATTATGGCTTGAAAGGATATAATAGTCATGATCAGTACAGAATTGAAGCGGCTGAAGTTTATACAATTGGCAATAGACAGAGAAATCACCGAGCAGACAGTATCAACGATGATAGGGGTAGTGAGCGACAGAACCGGCGGTTAGTTCATGGATTGCGGGGCCTGCATTCAAAACGCAGAATATGCGACGAGACGATGAGGAAGTGGCTGATAGAGGCAGTGTTGTGGCAGAAGTAACGCAAGCGATCTGTCCACAGGCAGTGGAGGCCCAGTAGGTCCTGCTTTGGCGAGATGGTTCAATCGGACGGTTCTCATCATGACTGGCTGGAAGGTTGGGGTCCGGAGCTTGTATTGATGAATTATATCGATGATGCCACGAACACCGTTTTTGCAAGATTTTACGATTATGAAGCGACCCTGCTGGCTATGGACAGCTTCAAGCGTTACGTCAAGATATACGGTCTTCCCGTTAGCGTTTATCTTGATCGTCACACGACCTACAAATCATCAAAGAAACCTGCGGAATGGGATGAAGTTGAAGGCACGGAATTTCTCAACCAGTTTGAGAGAGCGCTCAAGGAGCTTGGGGTGGAGGTCATTCACGCCTTGTCTCCTCAGGCAAAAGGAAGGGTTGAAAGGCTTTTTGGCGTGCTTCAGGATCGTCTCGTCAAAGAGATGAGACTCCGGGGCATCAAGACAAAAGAGGAAGCCAATGCGTTTCTTGAAACGTATTGGCCCCGATATAACGAGAAATGCAGGGTGTGCCTGGCCAATGAGACCGATGTTCACGTCGGGCTTCCTGATCATTGCGATCTGGACAAGTATCTCTGCATCAAACACCAACGGACTGTCCGGAATGATAACACCATTGCCTACAACCCAAAGCTTTATCAATTAGAGAAGAACGATGGCAGGAAGGTTAATATTGAAGAGAGAATCGACGGTTCCCTCTTATCATCAGCAGGAACACAGCTTTACATACAAAGAAATAACCAACCGCAAGAGCAAAGAAGGCTGTGGATATCTCCATTTTTGTTTTGAATAGAACATTTCTAAATTGGCTTGACTGTGGCGAAAATCTCCTTGACACACAAGAGACGGCTTAATATACTTCAGCCACAAAAAGGAAGTTCTTATCAATTCAATGTGTTCGAAGGTTCATTAACAAGGCCAGAAGCTGAACGCCTGCGGACTGAAAGGAGAAGAATTGAGTCGGATATGAAGCGGGCAGGACAAGACGGAATCAGCCTTGATGAGATGACCCGCTTTGATCAGGAATTGAGCCAGCTCCGGAGGGATATTTCTCGGGAGCGTCAAAGATACGCAAGGGCGTCCTTATCGGCGATACTATTAGGAGCTGCTTCCCAAGCAGCGGACTGGTTTTGTGGTTGAGCCGGAGCGTGTTTCTTCCATGGATTGTGAGGTCCACCGCCTCACCGTTGCATGGGGTAAACATAAATAAAAACTTAAGACTAAGGAGGAAGGCATGAAAGGAATTGCAATGGTTGTTGTTTTAACAGTGTCTATGTGTTTATCGGCCACATTGGTATTTTCCGGTAGTGTTACCAGTCCCGGCACTTCCAGTCCCGGCACTTCCAGTCCCGGTCTTTCCAGTCCCGGCCTCTCAGGCCCCGGTCCCAAGAATTTCTGCAACACTAAGGCTGGCTTCCACTTCAATAAATACAATGGAAAAGACTATTGCGTCTACTGTGATGAGAAGGCGGGCTTTCATTATACAAAATACAATGGGAAAGACTATTGCGTCCGCTGCGATGAAAAGGCAGGCTTTCGTTATATGAAGTACAATGGAAAAGACGATTGCGTTCGCTGCGATGAAAAGGCAGGCTTCCGTTATACGAAGTACAATGGAAAAGACAATTGCGTCCGCTGTGATGAAAAGGCAGGTTTCCGTTATGACGGCAACAAAAACTGCGTGAAATAATTTGGTAAGTGGGGAGGATTTCAGATTCCTCCAATTCACTTCTTATTACCCGGCGGCTGAAGGTTGTGCTTCAGCCGCTTTTTTCGTCAGAAATGAATTAAGCAGTCGTTCCTGGAAAGCGCAATTTATCGGAATTCGTGTCCACCCGAGAGGCATGGGGTGGTCCGACCGGTTAAAAATTGAGCGTAAACAGTTTGGCCGGTTTATCTTGTGCCGATTATACGATGATTTCCGTATCTTCGCGACCGCTCAAGTCCCCGCCGATTTCTTCGTCGATCATTTTCAGCGCCCTCTGCATGTGCTCGATATATTCCTGTGCGGTAAACATCTCGCCGTAAGAGCGGGTAAACGAATAGATGCAGACATTTTCCTGCTATGCCCGCCGGGTAACGGTGATGGCATTCTCCAATTTTTTCCGAACCAGCTTTGCCGTCTGTACCGTGTGAACCGTAAAATAATCCCAAAGCACGACGGCATTGCAGAACTGCGTTGTCGGCCGGTAATTGCATAGGTTGCTCGAGACATCATGGATGGTGCCTTTTGGATCGTCAGCTTTACAACCAGTTTATCCTGCTTCTGCACGTGCAATTCACCGCGGCGCAGGCCGACCTGCCACTGCACATTCATGGACGCCTGCTGGCCGACGACTTCGGGAGCGGCGGCAAGCGGTTTTTCCGGGTCGATAAACAGCTCATCGTCGCTTCTCAAACTCGCTTGCAGCATGATGGCGCTTTTCAATGAATAGCGGTCCACTCCACGGGGTGGAGTTTTGTGAACAACTAATTTTGGGGGAAGTTAGTCAGAGGCGGGTTGTGGAAGATGAAACGGAAATTCCTTTTTCAAAAAGATGCTTTGCTTGGTCCATCGCCTTAAAAACGGCATGTTTGATTTTGCGAAATTCTCGGGCATCGGCGACGGCTTCCGGATGTGCTCGCGTATATCGGACGGTGGACAGAGCTTCGGTCATGAATATGATGGCGTCTTTACAATAAAATTTTTTCCGTCCGGCAGTCGCAAAATTCCAGGACGTTGTCGGCTCCCTATCGGGCCTGGCGATACACGGCGGCCGCCGTCCGGTGCGAAGGTTTATCGATCGCCATACTTCGGAGCACCATCGTGCGCAGCGTCCGCGCTACCATGTCCTTGGGGTTGATGAAGAGAATGATTCGGGGGATCTCCGCCGCTTCCGAATAACGTTTTCGATAATAGAGCGTTTTCGCGATCTCAACCCCGAGCATGGAATTGTGAGGATATTTGAAGAACGTGGTGATCGCATTCTCCTCTGTCATTTTAGAAGATGCGGAATCCACGTCTTCCGTGGGCCAGAGCAGCTGATTCAGCTTTTCGATCGAAGCGGTAGTGTTTTGCAGTGTCTCGTCGTTGAGCAGATCGGACACAAAATCGAAATAATGCGTCGTCTACAGGGAGGTAATCCACCAGTTAAACAGCGATTCGCCGCTGTTTAACCCGGGTTCCGCGGGTTTCTGGCAAAGCAGGACGCGGATGTTGCTGATGAGCCGTCCTTGCCGCGCATAGTCCGACAGGTGGATCACCGGATTTTAAAAACGACCAGAACATTTTTCTTTCCGGTGTAATCCTTCAGGGACACGCTTTTGCCGTGAAAATCGTTCAGCGTGAAGTCGGGCGCCTATGTGTTGAGTTCGACTCTGGGCATCTCAAAACCTCCTTGAGGATTTTGAATGAATTTCAACACAGTCAGAGCATAATATCAACAACCTTTTCTTGGTTCTTTTTCTTTGTTCTTGACACCTATGGGGCATCTTCCTATACTCACCACCATGCGGTGGCTCTGAATAGACTTTTTTAATGAAAAACCATTCATGACAGGAGGCAGAGTGATGAAAAAACAGAAATTTTATCAGGTGGTTCTTTTTTTCATGGTTGCATTTTTTTCCATCTTTTCCGTGACATCGCCGGTTTTTGCGGGTAACGATGAAGCGGCTGTGGACAATGTCCGTCTAGCCTTCAACGCGGCTTATGTCAAAGGCGATGCCCAGGCCATGGGTGCTCTGATTGATCGCGATGCTGTCTGGATGCCGCCCACCGGTGAGCAGGCCATTATTGGCGCGGACAAGATTGTCGCCCGCTACAAGAAATTTTTTGAGAAAATCCGTTCGGCTTTCGAACTACAGCCCGGCGCCATCCAGATCAGTGGACAGTGGGCTTTTCTCCACGGCGCCTGGCACAGAAAAGATGCGGATAAACAAAGCGGCCAAAAGATGATTCATGGCGGCTATTATCTGATGGTTTTCAAAAAGCAGGCAGACGGAAGCTGGAAAATTGCCCGCGACATCTGGAACGATTCCCGGAAACAGCCATAGGCAGCGCAGATAAGGTCCTGTATTTTAAGTTATTTTGATGGATAAGAATGGAATGGGGTTCAAAGGACGGTTGATGATTTCCACAAAACGATGGTTTTTATGGCTATTGATGATCGCTTGCGCATTTCCTGTCTGGGCCGCCCCCCCGCCCAAAATATCCTGCCTGGGTCAGATTGTTGCGGGAGAGAGAACTTTTGTCCTTTCCGCACCGGAGGGTTCTGTACTGGGACAATTGCTGGTGAAGCGGGGGGACCGGGTGGCGCGAGGCGCCGAACTGGCGCGCCTGAGGGATTTCGACACACAGGCGGCGGCGGTCGAATCCGCTAAGAAGGAAATCACTCTGGCCCGGGCGGGTCTGACATTGATTGAACGCGGGAAAAGACCGGAAGAGGTTGAAGCGCAACGAGCCGTCGTGGCGGCCCGGGAAGCGTCGCTGAATCTTCACCAGGCCAAAAAAGAGCGCTACCGGCAGTTGCATGAAAAATCCATTGTTCCGGACGATGCTTACGAGGCCATTCTGTATGATTATGAGGCAGCCCGCGCCGATTTCATGCGTGAAAAGAATCTGCTCACCGGGATGCTCTCCGGACGCGCAGAAGAAATACGCCAAGCCGCCGCCCAGGTAGAAGTGGCCTTGGCCAACCTGCGTCTGGAACAGGCCCGCCTTGAAGCGCAGCGTATCCGGGCGCCGATTGCCGGAAAAGTTCTGGCGATTAAAGCCTATCCCGGAGAGGCCATCGGCGAGGCGGGAATTTTAGACCTGGCCGATACCGACCATATGATGATTCTTGCCGAAGTGTATGAAACGGATATTGCGCGGGTGCAAATCGGCAGCCGCGCACGGATTAGCTCCACCGTTTTTGCAGGGGAGATGGGGGGAAAAGTTGTGGAGATTGAGCGGCAGGTCCAGGCCGGACGTGTTTACGCTCTTGATCCGCGCCGTCATGCCGACCGCCGCATCGTACTGGTGCGCATTCAACCCGACCACCCGGCGCGACTGGTTTCCTATACGCACGCCCAGGTGACGGTTATTTTAAATGCCCAATGAAATTTAGATTTTATGGGATACAATCCTGGTGGATGCCGGGTGGAATTCCCCTGGCCTGGCGTCAGTTGAGCGGCGATAAAAAGCGTTTCGCCACCGCACTGGCCGGTGTTTCCTTTGGCGTGGTGATCATGCTTTTTCAGCTGGGGATTTCGCAGGCTTTTGATAAAATGGTGATCCGACCGATTGTGTCGGTAAAGGGAGATATCATTCTGATCAGCCCGGATTTTCAGTATTTGCTTTCTCCGGGTGGATTTCCCGAAAGGCGTCTTTACCAGGTTCTGTCGGATCCGGAGGTGGAAGCGATCTATCCTTATAACATTATCTATGCCAAGTGGCGCAATCCGGAA
>Ga0116149_1005446_pt1 | contig 11908 bp, 7 predicted proteins | sample AD_UKC057_MetaG_FD_89787 | JGI IMG/M metagenome (GOLD analysis project Ga0116149, IMG submission 89787) | Active sludge microbial communities of municipal wastewater-treating anaerobic digesters from USA - AD_UKC057_MetaG | ecosystem: Engineered > Bioreactor > Anaerobic > Digestate | place: USA...
GTCCATACCCAGTACCGTATTGTCACTTTCATTAATATTGATGCTTAAGTTTATGCAATGATTGTCGGGAATATTAATCGCAGCATTACATGAAACAGGATTGCTGAGGTCCATGGCAGTGGTGGTAAAGCTGTAAGGCCCTGTCCAAACACTGAACTGACTACCGCAATCGGTCCGCAGGTATACCTCGTAGGTCTGTTGCGATGCCAGACCTCCCAGTGAATAATTTTCAGCGCTTATAGCATCGATAAATGTGCCGGTCTCGGGGGTGATACCTGCAAGACCATAGCTAATCTGAAAAATACTTCCCGGAACACTATGATTCCAGCTTAAATCAACCGATTGAGAACTTAAGCCTGATAAATTCATGTTGAACGGGGGCAAACACTCCGGTTCTGTGCAGGTAGCTGTGAAACTCAACAATTGGGTAATCCCGGTTCCTTCTTCCAGTGAATAAGGTTCCAGTTGGTACACTTCATTCCCGAAAGGATCGTCGAGGGTTAAGCCAATCTCACTCACAAATGCCGAAGGATGAAGAACCAGCGAAATCGATTCACCGTCGCACAGATATAAGGCCTGTGTCAATGTCTGACCATTATTGAGTTTCAGTTGACCTGTCTCAGAGCCGTTCTGCAATACACTGATATAGCTGTCGCCCCAACCATCGCCCCAGGCATCTTCGAGCGTAACCTGATAGTCGCATCCGTTGTCGCATGGTAAAGTAACAAATGACTTCAATATTGACCATGGCGCCAGACCAAAAGGACTCCCGCAATCTGCCTGAATGCGGAATTCATACGAAGTATTTGCAATAAGCCCTGAAATTTCGTATTCGCTGGTCGTGATATTTTGCACCAGAGTCCCGGTACCGGGAATGAAGCCTTGTTGACCATACTCAAGATTCCATGATGTTTCGGAACCCGATGGATTCCAATTGATAAATGCGGTACCCGATGAAACACTTTCAACCGTCATGCCGGTTATGGGACTGCACCCGTATGGAGTAGAAAATGTAACAGGTCCTGTCCACACACTGTTTTCGGCACCGCAAACAGCCCTGACGTAAACATCGTATTGCGTGTTGGGCGTTAGGTTGTTGAGGATATTTACAGCGAACGACGAGGTAATCAGTGTGCCTTCCCCATGCTGAAAACCGGCCGGTCCATATTCGATTTGCCATGAGGATTCTGTTCCACCGGCAATCCAGTTCAGGTGGGCAGATACGGCTGTAATGTTACTTACATAGAGATTTTCGGGCTGGGGGCATGTGGGAGGTATCCTTATCTGCAATTGATCAACGTACAGATAGTACTGAAAAACAGTTCGGTAATTGATAGCAACATACTTCACATTGGCAGGCAGGGTTTGCGTATACAGTTTCCACTCAGCGCTGGCATTCGAAATTTCGGAAGACCAGTTGAAGTCAGTTGTCAGGTTGTTTCCCGAAGTGCTGTATCCAACCCTGAATATTTCGCTGCCTGAGTTGTAACGACGGTACCAAAAGCGGAATTCACGCGTCCCGGTGTATGCCGCAATTTGGGGTGAAACAAGGTATTGTCCGTAGGGTGGACCTGGAGAATAGGAGCTGAACCGGAACGATTTATTTCCCGAGAAGGCAAAACTCGATGAGTGGGTAACCAAATTTCCGGCAGGCGGACTGGCGTTTTGATATACTACAGACCAGCAAGCAGGCGGGGCCGTGGTGCTTTCAAAACTTTCGATAAAATTATTGCTGCTGATTGGGTTGCAGTCGGCTGTAAAGTTAACAGGTCCTGCCCAGCCACTCGAAGCCCCGGAGCAGACGGTTTTCACATAAGCCTGATAGCTGGTGCCTTCACTCAGCCCGAATATGGTATATGGGTTTGTTGTAATGTTGTCGATAAGAGTACCGCTACCCTGAGTAAACCCACTCAGTCCATACTCAATCTGCCACAGGTTGCCATTGGATGTCCAGCCCAGGTTAACCGACTCGGTTGAGGTACTGAATACCTGAAATCCTGTAGGAGTATTACAGGTAGGTGCGTTGTCAACCACAATCTGGTCGATTACCACACCAAAGCCATAGCCTGATTGGGCTTTGAACCCGATATAGTATTCCGACCCTGTATTGGGCAATTCAATGGTTCGCTGTGTCCAAGCAGTTACCGCGGTAGTGTACGAAGCGAGTAGAATCCATTCGCCGCTTGCGCTGGTCTTGTAATAAACCCATAGTTTGTCCTGATCGGTATCCCAGTTGTACTGAGCATGCCAAAACTTGAGGCGGGGATTCGAAACTGCCGAAAAATCAAACGCCGGACTTACCATAAAAGTTTCGTTTCCGTCGTAATTGGGACTCGAAAAAAGGGCATTCCCACTTCCCGAATAGGGTGCCGATGGGCTGCCCGAAAAGCCCCCGTAAGATACAACCCAATTTGCAGATCCCGAAATATATTCCTGAGACCAGGCTGTTGGAAAGCTACCCGAGTCGAACGATTCGGTATAAGGAAAAGTGGAAATTTGTGCTTGTGATAGCGTCGAAAGGCAGATGCCCGACAGTATGAGAAATACGATTTTTTTCATAATCAGATTCTAAAACATTCTAACGCAGACCACCTCCATTTGGCTGCATCAAAAAACCGTTAAAGTTAAATATTTTTTTAAAGCAATTCGCCGACTTTTTCAGGTGATTTTTCCTGATGGTAAACATCAATGGCGACTACAATGGCAAAGAATGCCCAAAATGGAGCCGAAGCCTTATCTGTATCCAGAAAATTATTCATCAAACCATGAATAAAGTAGGTTGTCATACCGCATATAATGCTGACAATGAGCGTTTTGGTTTTTGGGTCTTTGAGCTTGTAATAAAGTCGTATCGAAGTGAGGTAGAAAACAATTACAATCGCCAGCATCGAAAGCATTCCGAAAATGCCCGATTCCGATAGAGGCCCCAAATACTCACTATGCGCATTTCCCATGTCCCCGGCATTGGTACTGATTATGGTTTTTTCGTAGGAGAACTGATAGGGTGCATATTTAAACTGATAGGTTCCGGGCCCGAAGCCAAACAGTGGTTTTTCCTGAAACATGCGGATAGCACAGTTCCAGCGATTGATACGTTCCAGGTTACTGGCATCGGTGGCAACATTTGAAATTGATTTTACGTGTTCCTGTAAATTTGTTGATGAATCTTGTTTGTTCTGTTCCAGATTCATCATAATCTGACCCTGATACAGTATAAAAAGTGTTCCAACTATACCTGCACCAATAAACAGTGTGCGGATTTTTACTTTTAATTTCAATAAAACAAACAAACCCATCGCAGCAATAAGTCCAACCCAGGAAGCTCGAGTATAACTGAAAACAATCGCAACTACAAAAAGACCCAAAACGCCAAGACTGATTATTCTGGTTATTTTTCGACCCGTTTTGTCGAGAACCATTCCGGCAATTATCGGTATATACATGGCCAGCAATGCACCGTAGGATGTGTGGTCATTAAAAAAGGGTGTCATTACAAAATTCGAAGATTTTTGGTCGAAATAGTGGGGAGCGTGCCTGACTAATGTGTAAATGATTACAATAATAAATGGAACAATATAAAACCAAAACGATTTGTAAATATTGGGTTTATTTTTAAAAACCTGTGTGAGTAAAAAGTAAAACGGAATAATGAACCAGAGTTTTACCATTAAATATTTTAGCGACACCAGTGGCATACTACTTGTAATAGTAGTAATGGCAATCCATCCCAGATAAAAATACAATACCTTGCTTACAGGATGTTTCAGTATGTTTTTATCGAAATCACGGTCACGGATTTGTTTCAGAATAAAAATCAGTAATATCAGAAAAAGCAATGGCTCTGTGGGAAGTGCCATGTCGAAATCAAGGCCGGGAAGAAACTCTTTTAACGGGACGGAGAGAGGGACCAACGCAAACGATAGAATTAACATTTTATCGAGCGCAAAGAGCGAAAATAGTAAAAACAGAAAAACAAGGGGAATAGCGCTAAAAAGGTAAGATTCTGTTAAATATACTATGAGCCCGTTTGCTGCAACAAACAGCAACGATAAAATATAAAATGCCGTTATCTTCTTTTTAGACAGCACTCTTCCGGCTTTTTTCCCTGCGGCTTTCGATGATTGAAATGGTCAGCACCGATGCAAACAATGCACCTAAAACCGAAAACAATACGATGAGCCACCTCACGGGATACGACTTTTTATCGGCTGGATAGGGATGGGTAATTACATGGGCGAATGTTACTTCTTTTGTAGCATGCATATAAGCTTCATCATATTCCTTTTTAAAACGATGTAAATCGTTGATAGCATACCATAAAGTCGAGTCGGTTTTTTGATATTCAGCCCCAAGTTGCTTCCAGTTATCCAGCACTTTTCTGGCTTCATCAAGGCTGCGACCTTCGCTTACCGCTTCAGAGTAGACTTTTACCTGTGTTTTGTAATCCAACAGGTTGTTTTTTTGCCGGTATTCGTTGATTGTACTGGTGAGGCTGTCGATTTCATGCTGCTTGCGGTTCATGCTGAGCTGTTTTAGCTGTAATATTTCAGCGGCTTTTCCACGTAAGAGCACGAGCATTTTTTGCGTATAAAAAGAAAGAATCGAATCAACCATGTCGGAGGCCATCTGAGGATCGATGTCGGTCACCGTAATTTCGATGGCTTCATTTGGGGTTTTCTGAAATGTTACATTGCTCTCAAACTCATTGTTCATCAATGTCTTAAAGTGCGGATGTTTTGGGTCGATACCATAGTGCTCTGCCAGGTTGAAAGCATCAAAAAGTCTGAAACGGATATCTCTTGACTGTATAATTTCGAGCATCTGTTCGGTCTCTGATTCTTCCGAAAAAGTTGAAATATTGGCTGGGTATACAACGGCCACTGATTTGTACTTTGGTTTAATGATAAGCGGCGATGAAATAAACGTGCCGATGGCAGCCGCAGCAATGGCAACTATTAGTAGATGCCATTTCCATTTAAGCGACAGTTCGAAAAGTTTTTGAGTTCTGAAATACTGTTCCATAACATTATAGTTTATTTCGTAGTTTCCTGTTTTAGACAACACTTTCAAAGCCAGTTCCCGGATGCTCCGGGCTTGGCTTTTTTTTTTACTTTCACCATCAGTCAGCAGCAAGACAATTAACCCAAAAAGGAATGCTGACAGAGTACTAACCAAAACAATAAGCCATCGTATCGGATAGGCTTTCTTTTCGGGAATTTCGCCTTTACTGACAACATATTTATGTGGCAGATCCTGCTCAAGGTCTATTTTGGCTTCGGCATATTTGGCTTCTATTTTGGAAAGTTTCTTTACTTCTTCCTGTAACTGGTCACGAAGTTTGGTGTATTGACTACCATAGGTCGCAAGAACTTCAAGGCGCTTCTCGATTTCAGCTACCCCACGCATGTTGCCTTGTGCAAGGGCAACCGCAAGCTGATCATTATACACTTCACTCTGCGATTCAAATTCAAAAATTCCCAGTTTATGAATTTTTTGCAGCGTGTCCTGTATCCCCTGAATTCTATTTTTCAGATTATTGTATTCGTTTTCAACGAGCAGAAATGCTTTCAATGCTCGTTCCCGCTGCATGTTGTTTACCGTGCTGTCGTATAATGCGGCTATATCGTTGGCAATTGATGCAGCAATTACCGGATTACGGTCGTAAACATCAATCTTCACCGACATGTATTCGGTGCGCGTAACTTTTACATTTTTCTGATAATGCCGGTGTAGCGATGTAATGGGATAATCTCCGGTTTTGTCAATGTCGTAATGCTTGAATAAATCGTATTTCTCGATTATTCTATCGCGAATGGCCGACGATTGCAGAATCTGCATCATTTGCTCCACTTGCTCCTGCTCCCCAAATTTTAATAACTCTTTTTCGGCAAAGCTTTCCGACAACAGGCTCTGAGAAATCGAACCCGGTGAGGCCGGATAAAGAATAACTGTCGATTTATACTCAACAGGGATTAAATAACTGATTATAAGTGAAACCACTAAAGCAGCCAGCGAAACATACAGCAAAGGCAATTGTTTTTTAACAATAAACCTGAAAAGATTGTCCGTATCGAAACTGAATTGCTTTTCTTTATCGCTCATCTCAACATTCGGTACTTAATTTTGAATTGGGCAAAGTTATAAAAATAAAATTTGCCACAAAATGTAATTTCATTATTCAGTTCTTCGTTTTCGAAAGCTTACGAAGCAGACATCACAACGATGCATAACATTTTTAGCATTTGAAGTTTATGTTGTATCTTTGCAAAAAAATAGCATTAAGCAATGAGTAATTACTTCGAAGAACCCATTTGTAAAAATTGTATTGGAACCAGTCGAAATATTTTCAGAAAACTGAACCCCGAGGAGTTGGATTATGTGAATGCCCGTAAAACCTGTTCATCCTACCGTAAATCTTCTGTCATTTACAAAGAGGGACAACGAATCAGCGGGATATATTGCATTAACTCCGGTGTTGTTAAAATCTATAAAACTGGAGTGGCTGGCAAAGAACAGATTATTAAGTTTGCAAAGCCGGGCGATGTTTTTGGCTACCGGTCAATAATGAACGGCGAGCCGGCTTGCACCAGTGCAAAGGTACATGATGATGCGGTTGTTTGCCATGTTATTGCCTCCGATTTGTACGCATTACTCCGTAAAAATAACGAGTTTGCCATCGATATGCTTCAGTTGGCGTGTGCAGAATTGGGCGAGGCCAATAACTTTATAACCGATATGGCACAGAAAAGTGTTAGGGAGCGGCTTGCCGAAATTCTTATTTTTATTAAAGATGAGTTTGGTACAGACGCCGAGAATGTCCTTAAGATAACGCTGACACGGGAAGAGTTGGCGAACCTGATTGGTACCGCTACTGAATCGGTAATCAGACTACTCTCTGAATTTAAGTCCGAAAACATTATTGAACTTCGTGGCAGACGCATTAAAATTGTTGATGAGGGCAAATTGCGTAAAATGGGCAACATGTAGGTTGATGCCCGGTTTCAAATGTCGTATGCAAAATCAATAGAGAAAATAATTGGCAGAGGATATGCTCCCGATTCCGAAGAAGCACTGAGATTGTATCAGGAAACCCCCTTGCCATTGCTGATGCATGTTGCCGATTCAATCAGGCAGCAGTTGCATCCCGGTAAGAATGTAAGCTGGATGGTCGATATGAATGTAAACATTACTAATGTTTGCGTGGTGCATTGTAAATTTTGTAATTTTTGTACCGGCATCAATAGTATGGATGCCTACGTTCTTTCGGACGAAGAATACCTCAGAAAACTGGAGAAACTTTTTGCGGCCGGAGGAAATCAGTTGTTAATTCAGGGAGGATTGCACCCCAATCTTCATCTCGATTTTTATACTTCGTTGTTTACGAGGCTTAAAAAACGGTTTCCGGAATTGAAACTACATGCACTCGGGCCACCCGAAATTGTACATCTGTCACGACTCGGAAAATTGAGCTTCCGCGAAACGCTGGTTGCTTTAATGCAATCCGGACTGGATTCTTTACCCGGTGCAGGCGCCGAAATACTGAGTAACAGGGTGCGAAAATTGATAAGTCCGGCAAAATGCTCGGCTGAGGAATGGCTGGCTGTGATGTCAGAGGCACATCAACTTGGACTCAGCACATCGGCAACCATGATGTTTGGTCATTTGGAAAGTATAGAAGAGCGAATTCAGCATTTAATTATGCTTCGCGATTTGCAATCGAAAAAGCCTGAAGGGGCTGCCGGCTTTTTGGCTTTTATCCCCTGGCCTTTTGCAATGACCAATACCCGTTTGCTGCGCGAGCATCCGTCTATTCAGCCGGTAAATGCTTCCGAGTACCTTCGTATGATAGCCATCAGCCGCATTGTTTTGACCAATATCCCCCATATTCAGGCATCATGGCTTACGGTGGGGCCCGAAACAGCAGCTCTTAGTCTGCGGGGCGGTGCCGACGATCTTGGGTCGGTAATGATTGAAGAGAATGTGGTTTCGGCAGCTGGTGTGCAATATACGCTGGATGCTTCAGCTATGAAAAAACTGATTGAGTCGAATGGTTTTGTGCCCCTGCTTCGCAATCAGCATTATCATTACCTCTAAAATCCGGGTTTTCTGACAGCATGATATATTTTTCGAAACATTTTTTGAATATTTGTTGAAATTTCCTGATATGCTGATTAATGGTGCTGAACTTTGGAAGGAATATGAACTGATCGATACGGGTAACTTCCGTAAACTCGAGCGTTTTGGTTCCGCAATAGTATCCCGTCCTGAACCTCAGGCGTGGTGGAATACCGCTTTACCCGAAAAAGAATGGGACAAATTGAGTCATGCCGTTTTTACCCGTGCCATCAGTAACGACGATTTGGGTCAGGGCGAAAAAGGAAACTGGAAGCTGATGAAAACCATGCCTGCTGATTGGAAAGTTTGTTTCACCCTGAACAACAAAAAGTTGTCGTTTCAGTTGGGAATGAGTGCTTTTAAGCATGTGGGCTTATTCCCCGAACAGGCTGCAAACTGGACGTATATCTACAATTCGGTATCAGCAATCCCTAAGCCATGCCGTGTGTTGAACCTGTTTGCATATACCGGCGGAGCGTCGCTGGTGGCAAGGGCTGCCGGAGCCGAGGTGTATCATGTCGATTCGGTAAAGCAGGTAGTAACATGGGCAAACCAAAACATGCTTGCATCCGGTTTAACCGATATTCACTGGGTTGTGGAAGATGCGACGAAGTTTGTTAAGCGCGAAGCTACCCGCGGAAGCCGGTATCAGGGCATTATACTCGACCCACCGGTGTATGGCCGTGGACCTGCCGGTGAAAAATGGACTCTTGCTCAACATCTCAATCCCTTGCTTGAATTATGCAGGAAACTTCTCGATTCCAATAACTCATTTATACTGCTCAACACCTATTCGCTGGGTATTTCGCCATTAATTACCGATAATTTAATCCGGTATCATTTTCCAGCTGCAAATCCCGAAAGTGGCGAAATCTATATCGCCGATGCAGCGGGAAGAAAATTGCCGCTGGGCGCCGTTACCCGGTTCAGAATTTAATCGACAGGTAATAATTATTGCAATAAGGTCTTGAAACATTTTTTTACCTCGACAATACTGTATATTTTTATCACAGTAAAAAATTCATTTGCATGAGCACAATTATTGCCCCCTCGATGCTATCGGCAAACTTTCTGAACCTATCAGCAGACATTGATATGATTAACCGTAGCGAAGCCGATTGGTTTCACCTCGATATAATGGATGGTGTGTTCGTGCCGAATATTTCGTTTGGGCTTCCGGTGGTAAAGGCCATTAAAAAAGATGCGCATAAACCCCTCGATGTACACCTGATGATTGTGTCGCCCGAAAAATATATTCAGGCTTTTCGCGACGCAGGTGCCGATATTCTAACGGTTCATGTGGAAGCCTGCACACACCTGCACCGCACCGTTCAGGAAATTAAAAATGCAGGCATGAAGGCTGGAGTTTCATTAAATCCACATACTCCGGTGCAGATGCTCGAAAATGTGATTGCCGATATCGACCTGGTGCTGGTGATGTCGGTGAATCCCGGCTTTGGCGGGCAAAGTTTTATTCAGTCGACCTACCGCAAGCTGGAATTGTTATTGGAGTTAAAGCAATTCGACAATCCTGATTTAATTATTGAAGTGGATGGCGGAGTTACCCTCGAAAATTCTCCCGAACTGGTGAAAGCCGGCGTAAATGCACTGGTGGCAGGTAATACAGTGTTCGCATCGAAAAATCCTGTCGAAACCATTCGGCAATTGAAGCTTGTGGGATAATTTTTGGGGTAATGCAAGCAATAAAAGATAACAATTATCTGGACTTCAGAATGCAGGTGACAGAATACAGAAGGGGCATTCTTTTACAATTGTCAGCCTAAGTAGCGCAGCGGTAATAGAATTTGTCACTCTGACTAGCGAAACGTAGTGAAATGCTCATCGAAGGGTGAATCCGAAGACGTTTTCTCTCTAAACCCCTGTCTATGCTTCGATTAGCCTTCCGCTACGCTCCAGTACTCAGCATGACAGGGGCTTTATCAATCAGGTAACATTCATCTCTGGCTGAAATTTCTAGTTTCTAGGAGCAGCGGGTTTCTCTCTCCCAACGAAATACCACCTTCTGTATTCTGACTCCTGTATTCTACCTAACTACTTTCCATTCAGAAATTCCTCTAGATAAGCATACCTCTCGGTAAGTTTTCCATCGCTGCAAATGGTACCCCGCATAATGATTCCTTTATCATCGCCACGAACAATAGCCGGAATCACTTCCTCAATAAAGCGTGCCCCAAACTCACCCGAAGCATCGCGCGGCAATTCGCCGGGCAGGTTATCTACAGCCATTACAGTAACATTGTTTTTGTCGAAAGCATTACATTCTTTCTGAGTTATCGGATTGTAACCATAAAAAGGTTCCTTTATGCTTGATGAACGTAATGTGGAAGGTATCGGGTCGATCAGATCGCAGCTTACATCGGCAATCAGTTGAATGCGAAAGTCCGGAGCCTGATAGTCGGCAGGTTTTAAAAAAGCCGGTGAATTCTGATCCCAGAAATGGCAGGGAATCCAGATGTCGGTAACTTTCGAAAATGGGGTAAATGTTGATACAAACTCGTCAGGGTGTTTAAAGAAATACGGGAAATCTTTCCAGTCGCCGTCTTTGTGTTCCACATACTCATCAGCATCGATCTGACAAATTACAGGCTCGTTAAACTGTTGGGTAAGAAATTCTTTCGCTGTAACCATTTTTAATTTCAGCCCCGAAAGAGTCTCCATGGCACCCATTCCAACGCGACCTTTGCCTGTGATAAGAATTTTCAGGTTTTTCGCCAGTGTTACATGCTTGAGTTCTTCCATCATTTCGCTGCGGTCGAAGCACTCTACGGCACGCTTCAGTTGGTAGTCTCCGGTGCGCAATCCCCATCCCAGCATGGCATTATATGCGCCAACTATTCCGGCCCAGCGACCGAAGGCCACTACCCGGGTTCCATTTTCGTATGTCAGACACTCATGGTCGACCATGGTGATTTTTTTTGCAACCAGTGTTTGCAGCAATGGACGATTATAACTCTGTTTCTTATGGGTGTGAGAAAAAAAATGGTATTGCTTGTCGGGAATTAATTCGGGTATATGCACTTCTTTAACTCCCATCAGTACATCACAAACCGACATGTCGTCGGCCATGGTAATGCCCTTTTCGAGATATTCATTATCGGTAAAACAGCGAAGGGTGCTTTTTTGCACCACAAAATCCGCTTCAGGAAAATGCCTCATGGCTTCGAGAACATTATCAGGCGTCAATACTACCCTTCTGTCAGGCGGGGTCTTGGTTTCTTTAAGTATGCCGATGCGGATTTTTTTTGTCATAACCAAAATTTTTAAGTTCAGGGGGGTAAAAATACAATTTTTAGGTCGAAAACCTGCACAATTTGTGCAACATCAAAGATTTTCTTGCACTTTGCCTTCGTTTGTTGTATATTTGCAGCCTTGTTTGGGGCTGACATGGTATTGACAGCAGATGAGGTGATTGTGTAAGCATGCCGGGCTAGGTGGATTAACCCGTAAAACTGATCCGCGACCAAACAACTGGCGCAGATAACTTTGCTCTTGCAGCTTAATTTTACGACAGTAAAATGAGCCTAATTCCGACACAAGGTGTTGGAGCGGGACATCTCCCGGATGGACAGACCCGGTTCCGGTCCGATCAGGAGGTGGCAGCAATTCCGGGGTGGTTGTGGTAAGCTTCGTTACCACAGCGAGAAACAGAAGATACGGAGTTGTTTTGGATGCCTGTTTTCGCGACAATTCCCGACAATCAATAACAGGATAAGCATGTAGAAAGCCCTTTTGTCTCCTGTTTGGACGCGGGTTCGATCCCCGCCAGCTCCAC
>Ga0116149_1005450_pt1 | contig 11899 bp, 10 predicted proteins | sample AD_UKC057_MetaG_FD_89787 | JGI IMG/M metagenome (GOLD analysis project Ga0116149, IMG submission 89787) | Active sludge microbial communities of municipal wastewater-treating anaerobic digesters from USA - AD_UKC057_MetaG | ecosystem: Engineered > Bioreactor > Anaerobic > Digestate | place: USA...
CAGGTCAGACGCAAGGGCTCCGGCAGCGGCTGGCTGCGGGCCAGCAGGGTGATTTCGGTGGGTTCCTTGATATAGGTCAATCCGTAGAGATGACTGATGGGACCGGTCACACTCACCAGGTCGCCCAGCTGCACATAGGCAATATCCCCCCTGGTCGAAAAAAGGTGCAGGCCAGCAGTGGTGTCCTGAATGACGACATCAAAGGTGGTGGCGGAGAAAAGTCCGGAGGGTACGGTGACCACGCCGGTGACAGTCACAACCTTGTTGATCGAATAGGGCGAGGCTGGTCTTCCTGCGGCATCATTATGATGCAGATCAATAATATTGGTCGAGAAAAGAGGGGTTGAAACGGAAAGAAGGAGGCCAAACGCAAAGGAAATACAGGAGTTCTTTTTCATTCAGGTTCCAATCTGCAGGCGACATACACTGGCGAAGGTTTTTCCTCCGCGACCGGGGCAGAAGACGGATGATGCATATAAATATAGCTATTGCCCCCCTCTTTGTCAACACTAAATCCGTTTCAAAAAAAAGGTTGCAGATGAGCGGCAGGAGTTGTAAATTTAGTCGGCTTAATAATGTTAATATGATTTAACTTTATGGCACTATCGCCGGGATATGGCATGGATATTTCGCACGATCTCCTGACGCAGGAGTACATCGAGGTCATCCGCGATCTGGAGAAGAAGAACCGTGTCGCCAGGATCAAGGATATCGCCTCGGTACGCGGGGTGACCTGCGCCAATGTCTCTGTAGCTGTAAACAACCTGGCCCGAAAGGAACTGGTTGAGCATGAGCAATACGGCCATGTCGTCCTGACCAGCGCAGGACGGCGGCTTGCGCGTGTGCTTGAGAAACGGCACCAGGCGATCAGGAGTTTCATGACCGATGTGCTCGGCCTGGAATCAGATCTGGCCGAAAGCGAAGCGTGCAAGCTGGAACATGTGATGAGTCCTCTGGCCATGCAGGCGATCAGCAGATTTTTGCTCTTTGTGGAACGGTGCCCCAAACGGGACCGGGACAATGTAGTGCTGTTCCGCATGTGTGGTCTGTTCGGCGACCCTGCCGCCGCAGGCTGCAGCGCATGCGCACATGTGAGCGATGAAGAGGAGAATGCGGATACACATGAACTTTAGATTCCTGCGCTGTGCGCGCAAGCCTGAGGCATCCTGTGCTGCCCGCCTCTCAGAACTGCACACCGGTCAGCACGGCCGGATACTCGAGATCAGGGGAGGCTGGCATCTGCGCCAGTCCCTTAATCAAGTCGGCATTCATATCGATGACGTCTTTTCGGTCGAGCGCGGCGCCCATCTCGGCGGCCCCATTCTGATCCAGATCAATTCAGCCCAGATCGCCCTTGGCCACGGCATGGGCCAAAAAATTATCGTATGCCTCGATGAAAACCGCTAAGAGAGTCCCAGAGTCCTCCCCGCACGCTTCCACGCCCAGCGCTCAGGAAGATGACCACCCGCGTATCATCCTGCTTGGGCAGCCCAACAGCGGTAAAAGCACTATCTTCAACCAGGTGGCGGGATATCGCTCCATCACCACCAACTTTCCCGGCGCAACCGTCGAATTCACCAACAGCCATATCAGCATCGACGGCCAGACCTGCGATCTCATCGATTTGCCGGGCGTCTACTCTCTCACCGCGCTTGACAATGCCGCGCGGGAGACCAAACGCTATCTCCTCGAAGAACCCGTCTCCCTGATCATCAACGTCATCGACGCCTCCCTGCTCTGCCGCAGCCTCGAGCTGACCCTTCAGATCATCGAAATGGGCAAACCGATGGTGCTCTGCCTGAATATGATCGACGAAGCGGAGAGAAAAGGCCTCACCATCGATGAAGCGCGTTTGAGCGAACTCCTGGGTGTTCCGGTCATTTCCACCAACGCCGCCCTGGGAGTCCGTATCCACGAGCTCTTTTCAGCGGCTTTCAGTGCCCTGCGCTCGCCTGTCCAGCCCCGGGCCCTGCCGATGAGCCGCCATGTCGAGCAGGCGGTGCAGAGTCTGACCGGCCATCTGCTGGAGTGCCCGGCTGTTCCACATATTTCGCCCCGCCTTCTGGCCATCAAGCTGCTGGAGGATGACCCCTATTTCACGGTCTGGCTTGACCATGACCAGAACGGCATCTCCAGGCAGGTCAAGAAGATGCAAAAAACGCTTGAGGAGGCGCATGGTCAGCCGGCTGATTCGGTGATCTCGGCGGAGCGGCATGCCCTCTCCATGCACCTCTTTGAGGAGTGCACCACCCTCAGCCATCCACAGGATACATGGCATTCCTGGCGCGTGCATCTTGATCGGGCTGTGCTGCATCCCTTCTGGGGATACATCATCATGGCTGCCGTCCTCTTCGCCTTTTTCAATCTAATCTTCGAATTCGGCGCCCTCCTGGAGCAGCCCATCCTCGCCTTTTTCGCGCGCAGCGAGCTTTGGCTGACCACCCTGCTGCCGGCGGGCTCCCTTGCTTTCAGCCTGACCAGAGGCGTACTGCAGGGGCTGGCGGGCGGAACAGCCATCGTATTGCCTTACCTGATCCCCTTTCTGATCGGTATGTCACTGATCGAGGATATAGGCTATCTGCCGCGCATCGCCTTTCTCATGGATAATTTTATGCATCGCCTCGGGCTGCACGGGACCTCCGTCGTGCCCGGCATTCTGGGCTATGGCTGCAGCGTACCGGCGGTCATGGCCACGCGCATCCTGCCAAGCACGCGCGACCGCTTCATTGCCGCTGTCGCCGCCATTCTGGTCCCCTGTTCAGCGCGGATGACCATCATCCTCGGCCTGGTCGGCTACTATCTGGGTGGAACAGCGGCCCTTTTCGTCTATATTCTCAATCTGGTGGTGATCACGCTGGTGGGGACAGTGCTGGCGCGGCTGATGCCGGAAGAATCGCCGGGAATGGTACTGGTCATCCCGTCGTATAAAAAGCCCAGCGTTAAAACCGTACTGTCCAAGACCTGGCTGCGCAGCAAGGACTTTGTCATCTTCGCCTGGCCGATACTCATCGCCGGCAGTCTTGTTCTCAGCCTGGTCGAGGTGTTCGGCTGGGACCAGATCATCACCGCGGTGCTCTCACCACTGCTCAAGCTGCTTGATCTCCCGCCTGCAGTTGGCATGACGCTTATTTTCGGCATACTGCGCAAGGAGCTTTCGATGATCATGCTCATCCAGGCGCTTGGCACCACCGATGTCGCCAGCGTCATGAGCTCGACCCAGATTTTTGTTTTTACCATCTTTGTGGTTTTTTACTTTCCCTGCCTCGCCACATTCGGAATACTGGGGCGTGAAGTCGGCTGGCCCAAAGCCATCGCGGCATCACTGCTGACTTTTTCCCTGGCGACCGTTCTCGGTGTGGCGGCCAGATTTATCGGTCCGTTCTTTTTCTAGGCTGCTTTAACAACTATTACGAAAGGATTTGCCATGAAGCGTCTGGTTCTACTGCTGATGATGCTGTTCAGTGTGCCACTGCTCGCTCAGAGCGTCCGGATCACGGGTGTGGTCATCGACCTGGCTACCGGAAAGCCCCTGCACGGGGCGAATGTGTTCAGCCGGGAAATGAATATCGGAGCGGTTACGGATGCCGCCGGAGAATTCAGATTCGAACGGCTCCCGGCCGGCCAGCACACCCTTCGCGCCACCTTTATCGGCTATCGTCCAGCCTTCAAGGTGGTGCAGGCTGGAGAAGAGAGCAGTGACCTGCGCTTCGAACTCACCACCTCCCCCCTGCCGGTCATGGATATGACGATCACCATGCCGCGCCACGCGACAACCCTGAGCGAATCCGCGCTGCCATTGAGCGTGGTGGGCAGTGAAAAGCTGGAGAGCACATCACCTACAACAGTAGCCGACGCTCTTCAGAGCGAACCCGGCATCGCCTTGCAGCGTGATGGCATCTGGGCTACCAGTGTCAGCATCCGCGGCCTCAGCCGCAACAGCATCGTCACCCTTATCGACGGCAACCGCATCGATACAGCGACGGATCTCGCTTCCGGACTCTCCATGTTTGACATGCAGGATATTGAGCGCATCGAGGTAATCAAGGGAGCGGCTTCTTCCCTCTACGGCTCCGGCGCCATGGGAGGCGTGGTCAATGTCATCAGCCGGGATGGCTGGTACCAGGAGAGCCCTTATTGGCATGCGCGCCTGACGAGCACCTACAACAGCGTTAACAACGGTGGACAGGGTCATGCCACCCTTAATGTCGGCGGCAGCAAATGGTACGGTCAGTTCAGCGGCGCACTGCGCAAAGCGGATGATACGGAGACGCCCACAGGCAGGCTGGAGAGCAGTCAGTTCAGGGATAACAACCTGTCAGCGCGGCTTTCACTCCGGCCTCACCAAAGCCATCAGGTCAAATTCAACTATCAGCGCTTCTACGCCGAGGATGTCGGTATGCCGGGTGGCTATCCCGTTTTCTCGAGCAGCGCCTCAGTGCGCTACCCTTTTGAAAAAAGGGAACTCATGAGCGCCGAATATATCGCCAGCCATCTTTCGCGCCGTATCCCGCAGATTTCCGTCAAGGTTTACAATCAGAGAATATGGCGCGATGTTGAAAACATCCCGCACACCGTCACCTCAATTCCAGCCAGCGGGACGCAGCCGGCGCGCAAGGTAAACGCCCTGCGCATTCTGCCCGGCGCCACACATGACCTGAACGGCGTCCAGGTGCAGGGGGACTTTTTCCCCGGCAAGCACCACCTTCTCATCGCCGGCATCGACGCCTGGCAAAAAGCCTATGAGGGCTATCGCACCAAGGAGACCCGGATCGATATTCTCAACCCGGACGGCTCGGTTAAAAAGAGTACCTTCCGCACCATTGGCGAAGCTCCTCTGCCTGATGCCACCTACCGCAGCATCGGCTTCTACGCCCAGGATGAATGGCGGCTGTTGCAGGAACGACTGATCCTGGGGCTGGGCGGGCGCATCGACCAGATCAGGTCCGAAAATGACAAGACCCTCAATCCCCTTTACGAGATCATTGACGGGGTGCGCAACGATGCCCCGGCCGGGCAGATTGTGCTCTGGCCAGAGGAATCCGCCACCGACTGGTCATGGAGCGGCAATCTGTCGGCGCTCTATCGCATAAGAGAACAAATGGATGTGACCCTTAATCTGGGGCGCTCGTTCCGGGTCCCCTCGCTTGAGGAGCGCTATCAGTACATCGATCAGGGCAGCCTGGTCAAGGTGGGTGATCCCGATCTCGCGCCTGAAAAGGGGGACTTTACTGATCTCGGCTTGCGAATCTGGTCCGACCGGCTACAGCTGCAGGTGAACGGCTTTTACAATCGCATGACCAACCTGGTGGTGGAGATGCCCGGGACCTATGAAAACCGCAAAGCCCTGCTAAAGACCAACATTGGCGAAGCGGAACTCTGCGGCGGCGACGCACGCATCGATTTCAAGCCGCTGCAAGGCTGTGCCATCTGGGCCCGTGCGGCCTATGTCCATGGCGAGGATCTGCTGACGGACAAGCCCTTGTCACAGATCGCGCCACTCAACGGCAGCATCGGCTACCACAATGGCTGCCTCAACTGGATTTCGCTCGATCTATCCGCTGTGATGTTCGCGACCCAGGAACGCCTGGCAAACGGCGAAGTGCGGACTCCGGGATATGTTTATTACAACTTTTATCTGAACAGCCGCGCCATTCCGCTGGGTAATGCCCGGAGCTTTATCACTCTGGGCGTGGAAAATATCACCAACCGTGCTTTCAGAAATCACCTTTCGACCAATCGCGGGCTGGTCGCGATCGAGCCGGGACGCAATATCATCGCCACCTGGCGAATGGAGATATAACGAAAAAGGGGCTGCGCAATCGCAGCCCCTTTTTTTTTTATTCGGTTTCGGAAGCAGCCCGCTTTTTCGGGCTGGCAGGAAACACAAGCAGCAGGCCCATCAGTGCACCATAGGCGCTGCTGATATAGGGATTGCCGGTGATGGGGCAGCTGCCGGTACGGCAGCCGATGAAGTAGTAAAAGGCAAAACCACCTGCGGCGCCAAGAAGAAGGCCGAGGCCGAGACGAAGATATCTGTTCATGATCTATCCTTGCAGTTTTTGTATACGGACCAACTGTCCGCTTTCAGGACGCTCAGGAAAAGCCGCCGCTGCCGCACCCGGACGAAGCCGCCGAATAACCGGACGAGCCTGTTTTGGATGAGGACGCGATGGTGGAAAAGAGCTTTTCAGGCTTTGGCGCGGCGCAAAGCGGACACTGCAGTTCCGAACCATCAGCACCCATGCGCTGAAAGGCTTCGAAGCGGTGACCACAGCTGCTGCATTTATACTCATAAATCGGCATTTATCCTATTCCTTCCTTTCCCTTCCCGTATTTTCTAACCCGCTATCCTTTTTCTCTTCCTCCGGAAGAGCACAAGCGGCTGACATTCAGGTCGGAACGCCCAACCGGGGCAGGACAAACCGGACCATGATGAACCAGACGGCGAGCAAAGCGAGTATGCCCAGACTGTCCATGACAACTCCTTATGTTTAGACGGAAATTAGATGCAGGATAAGGGAAAAAGGTTCACGATTTTCAAAAGAGAGGAAGAGTGCCTTGCATGGGAGGGAGCGAAGCGAATTCGGCAAGTACGGGATAGTATTCCGCCAGTTCGCGCGGAACCGCCGGCCTGCTATCACTGAGCAGGGCCAGAAGCTGGAAGCAGTTCACGACCGCCTGCCCCTTAAAGTGATTATTGAAGACAACGACCGTTTTGTCGGTTTTTGGGAGAGTTTCCTTGACCCTTGGCAGCCATTCCTCCAACTCGGCGGTGCTGTAGAGATAGTCATAGCGTTGATTGCGGTCAGCATCCTCCCTGAACCAGTTTTGGTAATTCCGGCCGTGAAGGCGGTAATAGGCGAGCGGTGTGGTCACCACGTTAGCTGGCCCAATCGAAGCTCCTATGACAGGCTGGTCGATATTCACCCAGCCGACCTTTTCACGCCGCAGCAGGGCAACGAGGTCAGGATCCTGCCATGAATTGTGGCGAAATTCGACATGGCAGGGATAAGGACGCAGGGCATTGGTAATCTGCTCGAGCAGAGCCATGTTCTGCTCCGACTTTTTAAAGCTCCAGGGGAACTGAACAAGCACGGTCGCCAGTTTGTCCTGTTCATGCAGCGGGGCAAGCAGCAGCTTGAACGCGCTCATCTCCCCGCCAAGGACCGGCTCACCTGCGTGGGTGAATCCCTGCCAGAGCTTGATGATGAACTGGAAGCGGGAATTATGTGCGCTTTGTTCAAGCCAGTTACGCACGAAACCTGGATCGGGGATGCGATAGAAACTGCTGTTGACCTCGACCAGATCAAGGTAATCGGCGAGAATTGCCAGTTCCGGACGGGCTTTGGAGGAACGACGGGGATAGACGATCCCCTTCCAGTCCGCATAATGCCAGCCCGCCGGTCCGATGAGAAGTGATGAGAGGGCCGTAGCACTCCCTTTCATAATGGCTATGGAAAAAGAGGGGCGGTCTGATGATCGCCCCGAAGTCTGCCAGGTGTGCGAAAAAAGGAATAACAGCGGCCGCCCCTGGCTGGCGAACGGTGAGTCCTGACGGGTGGTGAACATTTCCCGCCGTTTTTTCCGCCGGCTATTTTTTCTCGCCCTCTTTTTTCGAACCCACCATTTTAACCGTCTCGATAATCGGCTTGATCAGTTCGATCGGCAGCGGAAAAACGATGGTGGAATTGTTTTCGGTGGCGATTTCGCTCAAGGTCTGCAGGTAACGCAGCTGCAAGGACTGGGGATGTTCGGCCATAATCTCCGCCGCTTTGGCCAGGGTTTTAGAGGCCTGGAATTCACCGGTGGCATGGATCACCTTGGCGCGGCGTTCACGCTCCGCCTCCGCTTGTTTAGCCATTGCTCTCTGCATCTCCTGCGGCAGATCGACATGTTTGACCTCGACGAGGGTGACCTTGATGCCCCAGGGCTCGGTCTGGGCGTCGATGATGGCCTGCAGTTCGCGATTGAGTTTGTCGCGTTCAGCGAGGAGGTCATCCAGTTCTGCTTGTCCGAGAATGGAGCGCAGGGTCGTCTGGGCGATCTGCGATGTGGCATAGAGATAATCTTCCACCTGTACGACCGCTTTAGCGGGGTCCAGAACGCGGAAATAGAGCACTGCATTGACCTTGACCGAGACGTTATCCTTGGTGATGACATCCTGTGTTGGCACATCCATGGCAATCGTGCGCAGGCTGACCTTGACCATCCGGTCCACCAGGGGGATGAGAATGAAGATGCCCGGACCGCGAGTGCCCACCAGCCGGCCAAGCCGGAAAAGCACAGCGCGCTCATATTCACGCAATACTTTGACTGAACTAAGTAAAAATAATACGATAAGGCCAATTATCACTGTAAAGGGCTGCAGAACCATAAGACCTCCTTGCGCGTTGTTGGGATGAATTGCCTAGTTTGCTGATTCCTGTTGAGCGTGGTATGGACGGACGATCAGGGTCAGACCATCGACTTTAATCACTTCGATCATGGTTCCTTCATCAGCGGGCAGGTCAGAGCGTGCCTGCCAGATTTCGCCCTGCACTTTAACCGAACCCATGGCGCTGGATACAGGTGTGAGAACTGAGCCGTGAGCGCCGACAAGTCCTTCCTGTCCGGTCGTTGGCCGGCTCAAGCGTGCCTTGAGTGCCAAGCCGAGCGCAATGACAAAGAAAGCGGCGGTCGCGAGGGCGAAGGTGAGCGCAACGCGCCAGTCCACGCGCACGGGAAAGCCCGGCGCTTCGTCGAAGAGCATGACCGCCCCGAGGAACATGGAGACAATTCCACCGATGGTGAGAACGCCATAACTTGTCACCTTGACCTCCAGAATGAAGAGTAGGATGGCGAAGAGAATGAGCAGCAGTCCGGCGGTATTAAAGGGCAAAGTCTGCAGAGCAAAAAAAGCCAGGATGATAAAGATGCCGCCGACCACGCCTGGAACAATGGAGCCCGGATTGGAGAGTTCGAAAAAGAGGCCATAGATGCCGAGCATGAGCAGGATATAGGCGATGGTGGGATTGGATATTTTGTAGAGAATGCGCTGCTGCCAGGTCATCGGCAGGGAGATTACCAGAGCATCCCTGGTATTGATCACTCTGCTTTCCCCCTCAAGCTGCACTTCACGTCCATCGAGGGCCCGTAAAAGCTCGGCCTCATCCTTGACGACCAGATCGATGATTCCCTTTTCCAGCGCTTCCTTTTCCGTGATCGAGACGCTCTTGCGGACCGCCAGTTCGGCCCACTCCTGGTTCCGTCCGCGTTTTTCGGCAATACTTCGAATCCAGGTTGCTGCGTAGTTGGTCACCTTTTCGCTCATCACTTTGGAGGTATCCGCCCCGCCGCCTGCGCTGACCGGGTGTGCAGCGCCGATATTAGTGCCTTCAGCCATGGCCGCGATATGGCAGGAGAGCGTGATAAAAACTCCGGCGGAGACGGCCCCCGAACCGCTCGGGGCGACGAACATCACGACCGGAACTTTGGCGCTGAGGATCCCCTTGACGATTGTCTTGGTCGATTCGAGCAGTCCGCCAGGCGTATCCATCTGGATGATCACGCAGGTGGATCCCTCTTTTTCCGCCTTTTCGATCGTCTTGACGATGTACATGGCGGAGACCGGATTGATATCGCCTTCGATGACGATCTTGAGGATTTCGTTTTCTCCGGCAGTGGCGGGCGAGAGGCTGGCGGCTGCCACGGTGAAAAGCATGAAGAGGAGTATGCGGGCTATTTTCATTGGCTGATTTCCATTTTGTTGCTGAACTGGCTCCTGAAAGCAATGTAGCCATTGCTGGTGAGAAAAGCAATCGTTTTCAGGAGGGATCATCTTTGAAGTGCTTTGTGACCCGGGCGGCAAAAGCATGCAAATTTCCCTTGACTTTGGCGCCCATTTATGCAATATTTGATTAGCAGTGCAACGAGTTTCGCCCTGTGTGATGGTACCCGGTTTTTTTGAACCAACACCTTCAAAATGGGAGCTCAGCTCTTAAGCATGTATTACAGGCCTCCGCTCTTCTTCGGAAGAGCCTGCGTGGAAGTAAGAAATGCTTAGGCGGCGCCCACCGTAATGAACGCGGTTCATTACAGCCCGGTACTGCATACAGGGCTTTTTTTATCCTCCCCTCGCCCGCACTCCCTCCCTTTTCTCATCCAGCATCAGCCGGTGTGCAATCGGTCCAGACTGCGATACTGAATTGCCTCGCTCAAGTGCTCAGGTCGAATATTCTCGCTGCCGGCAAGATCGGCGATGGTTCGCGAGACCTTGAGGATGCGGTCATAAGCGCGGGCCGACAGCCCCAGCTTGTTGATAGCGCTCTTGAGCAGCCTCTCCCCTGCTTCGTCGATCGTGCAGTATTTGTGCAGTTCCCGGGAATCCATACGCGCATTGCAGAACAGGTGGGGAAAGTTGTGAAATCGTTCAATCTGGATCTTTCTGGCCCCGGCGACGCGCTGGCGGACCGAAGCGGAGGGCTCGCCTGACGGTCTGGCGGTCAGATCGCGATATTTAACGGCCGGAACCTCGATATGAATGTCGATGCGGTCCATGAGGGGGCCGGAGATGCGCGAAAGGTATTGCCTGATCTGCTGGCCGCTGCAGCCGCAGCTGTGGTCCTGGTCGCCGTAAAATCCGCAGGGGCAGGGGTTCATCGCCGTGGCCAGCATGAATTCCGCGGGATAGGTGAGGCTGGCGAGTGCCCGTGAAATGGTCACCTGGCCCTCCTCGAGGGGCTGGCGCATCACCTCGATGACATTCTTTCTGAATTCGGGCAATTCGTCGAGAAAGAGCACGCCGTGGTGAGCAAGGCTGACTTCGCCAGGTTTAGGCACATTGCCGCCGCCGATCAGGCCGACATCGCTGATCGTGTGATGGGGCGACCGGAAGGGTCTGGTGGTGATCAGGGCTTCACCAGGGGGCAGAAGGCCGGCGACAGAGTGAATCTTGGTCGTTTCGAGAGCTTCGGGAAGGGTCAGATCCGGCAGAATAGAGGGCAGCCGTTTTGCAAGCATGGTCTTGCCGGAGCCCGGGGGGCCGATCATGATGATATTATGCCCGCCGGCGGCAGCCACCTCCAGGGCTCGTTTGACATGCTCCTGCCCCTTCACATCCTCAAAATCGTGACTGTAGTCCCGACGGTGTGCAAAAACGCCCTGCAGATCGATGCGGAATGGAGGAATCAGGAGTTCGCTGTTAAAGTACTGAACGGCCTCCTGGAGGGTATGGACCGGGATGATCTCGAGATCGCGCGCCATGGCCGCCTCGCTGGCGTTCTCTTTTGGCAGGACGATCCCGCGCAACCCATTCTGAACGACGGCAAGAGCGATGGGCAGGGCGCCACGGATCGGGCGCAGACTGCCATCCAGGCTGAGCTCACCCAGGATAATATATTCAGCCAGTAAATCGCGCCGGATGTTTCCCGCGGCAGCCAGGATGCCCATGGCGATAGGAAGATCAAATGCGGCTCCCTCCTTTTTGACATCAGCGGGTGCCAGATTGATCACAATGTGCTTGATAGGGAAATCGAAACCCGAGTTTTTTACTGCAGACTGGACGCGTTCACGGGATTCCCGGACCGCGCCATCAGGGAGTCCGACGGTTGCGAAGTAGGGCGATCCGCCCTCCAGATGGGCTTCAACCTTGACAATATAGGCATCAATTCCCATTACCGCTGCACTCAATATTTGCGCGAGCATGATGCGACTCCTGCCGTTGACTGCCTCTCTCCTGCTGCGCGACCTCCACCCCCCTACTAACTAATTTAATCGAAACCGGCAATAAGTCAAGCAGTTTTGGAATTACTGATTACTCTCAGAGCTCCCATTCTACGGTAAAGGATGCCTCCCTGAAGCCGCCCCCTCCCTCATCTGGAAAGGAGAGAAGGATGGTATTCCCATCCAGCTGCGCCCCCAG
>Ga0116149_1005452_pt1 | contig 11897 bp, 10 predicted proteins | sample AD_UKC057_MetaG_FD_89787 | JGI IMG/M metagenome (GOLD analysis project Ga0116149, IMG submission 89787) | Active sludge microbial communities of municipal wastewater-treating anaerobic digesters from USA - AD_UKC057_MetaG | ecosystem: Engineered > Bioreactor > Anaerobic > Digestate | place: USA...
GGGGAGAAGGCAATATTGATGCCGATCCGCTTTATCAGATGGGAAACGAACACCCTTATCAGTTGGGCGAAGGCTCTCCCTGTATTGATGCAGGGACATTGGATATTCCGGATTACAGCTTTCCGGAGACTGATATCATGGGGAATCCGAGAATTGTTGGTGGCAGTATTGATATGGGCGCTTATGAGTTTCAGGGCTTGAATGCTAATTTCACAGCTTCTCCGCGACAGGGAATCCTGCCTCTGGAAGTACAGTTTACCGATACCTCATCCGGAGAGGTTTTTGCCTGGGCTTGGGATTTTGATTTAGATGGCAATATCGACAGCTATGAACAAAATCCGCTTTATACTTATACCCTGCCAGGACTTTATTCTGTACGACTGGTAATCAACAATGGAGAAAGGTCGGTGATTAAAAATGACTTTATCCATGTGGAACCACTCTCGGCAGATGATATTGTACTTCCGCCTGTCTCAAATCTTTCTGACCCTTATCCGAATCCGTTCAGAGGAAAAACGCTGATGAATATGCAGGTCAATGAGCCTGGTAAAGTGAATATCACGGTATATAACATCAAAGGACAAAAGGTGAGAAAGCTGATGGACAGCTTTAGCGAAACCGCTTATCATCAAATCGTCTGGGATGGCTATGATGAAAAAGGGAAAAAAGCCTCATCCGGGATCTATACCATTCAGATAAAACACAAAAATAAGGTCGTTGGCATTAAAAAGGTGACGCTGATAAAATAGAAAAAGAATTTATTATGCTATTGCATTTACTGCTTTTATAAACTACCGTAAATCCGTCTTGGATATCTGTTTGAAACACAAAACAGAGTGCTTTGATATCCGGATGATCGGTGTTATGCAAGCTCTGTTCTACTTATCGTACCGTGTACGATTTTACATACAATTGGCTCTTCATGCGATATTGATCAGATGCAAGGACTCCTTCTTTCCTCTTTGACTCCTATTCCATTCCTATTCATTTTATTGGAAAATCAAATTGTAAGTGAGATGTTAGTTAGCAAGAAATAGGATCAAAGAAAAGTGTTTTCTACAGGATAGATAAGAGATTCATTCGAAAATTCTATTGTTTTTATTCGAAATATGATTAAACTATCTAAAGGAGAAGCGTAATGAAAGTGAAATTGAATCAGAAATCTCATGACTACCCTAAGAAAACAGGAGATTTGAACCTTGCCTGGTATCATCAGGGTCGTATTTGCATTAGCAGAAAACAAAAACAGCGAAGCCTGCAACAACAAAACATAAACATAATTCTGGTTAACCAGTTGTCAAAAGCGCTTTGGCAGGATTTAAATCCTGTATTTAAAAAAGATTTCGTGATTTATGCAAAGAGGTATAAACATAAATATCCTTGTCTCAGAAAAAGAGGCGTTTCTTCTTATGCTGTGTTTTTGATATTAATACATGCTCTGATAAAGTGTTATGCAATCATTTGTACAAATCAGGCAGATTGTCTGATTATTTTAAAAAAACTGTTATTAAGACTATCTGTAAAAAAAGCAATTAAAATCAAACTGATGAAACCAGTAAATGCTTATTATCAGTTAAATCATTTTAATGAAAATAATCCTGTATCTTATGATGAATTGTTAAAAAGTTCTCTTTATTTAGCTTCAAATAACATAGAATATAGTAAAAAACAATACTTTACTCCTTCAGTTTCAGGTTGTTCAGGATTTTTGTAATAAGTTGTTAGAAAAAAATGACAAGTATGGATGAAACCAGATAGGGGAAAGGATTTCTGATTTTTGAAAAGAAAAGTATTCAGGCTTGGTTTAGCCAGTGACTAACTGCTTCTATGATGCCATTTTCATGACATGAAGAGACTTTGTGGAATTGTTTTTTTATATCTTCATGAGCATTATGAACAACATAGGCTTTAGCTGCCCAATTTAATAAGTCAATATCATTGAAATCATTACCTATTGCCATACTGTTTTTCTGATTGATAGATAGTAAGTCGCAAAGATAGTTGGCTGTCTGTGATTTTGAAATGTGTTTAGGGAAGATTTCTATCCATTTCGACTGATGATCAAGTGGAGAAGTGGCTCTGATAACAGAAAACTGATCCAGCGTCTGGCTGAGAAAAATCTCGTGATTTGCCTGATATGATGTGATTGCAAGGAATTGAGATGCTTTTTTGTGGGTATAAGTCAGCGTATCTGCTTTTAGTGCATAATCTGAATAATGTTTTAATCTGGAGATAAAATCACTATTGCATTTGTTAAACAAAAAATAATCAAAATAATGATTGTCTGGTATGGGATGATGTATCATGTAATCAATCTGTTTTTTATTTAAAGCAGATGCAATGATAGCTGTGTCATTGCTACTTAGGCAAGCGCTGAATATAATCTGCTTTGTTTTCCAGTTCATCAATCCAGCTCCAGATGAAAATATCAGGTAATCAATTGGAAAGTCATTCTCTAATACTTTATATGCAGAATACAGAGATCGACCAGTAGCAATTACACGGATTATATTTTGTTTTTGTAAATCTCGAAACATTTGTAATATTTCTTCATTTACCTGACAGGATGAATCACACAAAGTGCCATCAAAATCACTGATCAATATTTTCTTATCCATAAATCCTCTCAATACAACATTCCATAATCTGTATTTTTGTAAAGTTTTTTATGAAAAGAGAACTCTCTCAGCAAAATCCATGCTTATTATTCGTAAAAATTACAAAAAATAATTGGGAATTAAAAATAAAACTTGATTAAAACGGGCTTTTGTTTTATATAGTTTAAATCATGCAGAAATCTTAGGATGAAAGGTCATTATGAAATCACCCTTAAAAATTGCGGTATTAACTTCCGGTCATAGTCGGGGTTCTAATTTTAAAGCGATACATCAATATATACAAAATAAAAACCTGCCATATCAAATTGCTTTTGTAATGGTAACTGATCAGACAGCCCCTATTACGGATTATTGCCGAATGAATCAAATTGAAACGATTGTATATCAGCCAAATCAAAAAATGAATGATTTTTTGATAGAGACTTTTCGGATGAGACCTTGCGATTTAATCGTTCTTGCCGGATTTATGAGAAAAATATCACAAGCTTTTTTAGATAGTATTCAATGCCCTGTTATCAATATTCATCCGGCATTACTGCCAAATTATGGAGGGCGGGGGATGTATGGCAGTCATGTGCATCAAGCCGTATTTCAGGCAGGTGATAAAATATCCGGAGCCAGTGTTCATTTTGTAAGCAATGAATACGACAAAGGCGAAATTGTGCTTCAGCAGTCAGTTGATATTACAGACTGCAAATCTCCTGATGATATTGCCCGAAAAGTATTAGAGATTGAGCATAAGATTTACGGGGAGGCAATTGAAATGGTCCTTTCAAAGGATATATTATGAACAAAAGTCTTATTGCCTTGTACCGTAAGCTACCAGCTTGCGAATCTTCATTTGTTTTAAAGGATATACTATGAACAAAAGTCTTATAGCCTGTCTCTTGTTGTTAATTACGATAACATTATTGTTTTCAAAGACCATTGAAGAAGAAATCAATAATAAGATCATGTACCTTGAATTATTTCCTGATGATTTAAAAGAACGTTATGAATTGGCTTATTTATACAATTTAATGAACCAGTTAGTTGACGCAGAGAGTCAGTATCGGTATATTATCAATAAAGATTCACTTAATACAGACGCCTGGATAGGCTATCTCTGGTCTATGAGCTTACAGGAAAAGCATCATGAAGTCTTATCTTTTGAAGATAAAGCGCTTCTTCTGACCCAAAAAAATCCATCTGTGATGAATATCATGGCATTTACACATGGGAGCTTAAACAGTGATTATGAAGCGATTTATTATTATAGAGAAGTACTAAAAGATAATCATTCAAATCAGACAGAATTATTTTTAGCAAACAAGGGCGTTGCCGGCCATTATTTCTGGACAGGAGATTACTATCAGTTTAATCGTATTAATAAGGCATTCAACCAACTTTTACCCGAAGAAGAAAAACAAAACTTAATGCCGATCTTTCTATATATGTACTCCGGCATTTCTTATGGCTACAATGATAAAGATATTGATTTTCAGACATTTAATCAATGGGTTTCATTAGGTGCATTAGAGGCAGAACTAATCGTAGAGAATAAAAGAGTTAAATCGCAACAGACAAAAACAAATTATACGTTTAAACTCGACAATTACTTTTATCCTGTAAATCTGTCTGCCCAGTTTCATCTGGTAAAAAATGATCAGCGTCATGAGTCTGAGCATAAAGATGGATATGCTTGCCAATTCTCAGTTTCTAAGCCATTTTATCCGTATAAATCTAAATTAGAACCTTATTTTTCATTGGCTTTTTTTGATTATGATTCATTTGATTCTGATAAAATCGGACAGGTTGAAACAGGGGCTTATCTTTATACAGACTTGATTACGACAGGGCTTTCATATAGCCAATCAAGATATCCAAAAGATCACAGATCTTACACTCTCGATATTCATTATAAACTGAAAGACTGGTATGCTATTCAGTTGATCACTGGATTTGGAGATAACAATAATATGATTTCCATGAGTGGTCAAATATTTGATGAGTGGTCTTCAACAAAACAGTTTCATCAGATAAATCATTACTTTTACTGGAAACGACTGATTGGATCTCTATCATACAACCGATCATTAATGAATCGTTGGTCAGATTCATGGATGATGTCAGCAGGAATCAGGTATTAACAAAATATCCTTTCTTATCTTACTATATTTATATCTCTCAGATTTGCTGATTTTTATTGATATAATTACCTGACTAATTTTGAAAAATGATTGTTATATGAGTGATATTACCTTAGGCATTTGAGGATAAATGCATATTTATAAGCCCAGTCTCTATTGTAAGTATCACCTGAACTGCCTCCCCGATGACCGGCATCGATGTCTGTTTTTAACAAAAGGATATTTTGATCTTGTTTCCTGTCCCGTAATCTGGCGGTAAGTTTTAAGGGCTGCCAGTAACTGACACGGGTATCATTCCAGCCTGCACTGATCATCATGGGGGGATAGTCTTGATTTTTAATGGTTTGATAAGGATCCCATTCTAAATAGTTTAAATAATCCGACTGGATCATTGGATCACCAAATTCTTTTTGATTAAAGAGATCACTTCTTCTATCCAGCATCCAGTTAATACCGTCACAGGCAGGTACCTCAGAGATCGCCACAGCAAACAGAGAAGGCTTTTTATTGACTACACTGTTGATCAGTCGTCCGCCGGCACTCCTGCCAAAGATCGCCAGTTTATCAGACGAAGTATATTTTAACTGAATAAGCCCTTCACTGACAGATATAAAGTCCAAAACAGAATTTTTCTTTAAAGATCCAATAGAATCCGTGTGCCACTGCCTGCCCATTTCACTGCCTCCTCTGACATGAGCCACTGCATAGATAAAACCTCTGTTTAACAGAGAGAATAAATGAGGTTCAAACCAGGGGTACTGGCTGTAACCGTATGCTCCATAAGCTCTTAGCAAGAGAGGATTTGACCCATCAAAATTAAAAAGATCTGTTTTATAAACAAGTGAAACGGGGATAGATTTGCCATCATGTGACTCTATAAAAATCATATCACTCTGGTAGTCATTTTCATCGTAATATTCAAAAGACTTTTGAGATTGGATGCTTAACTTCTTCATTTTTAAATCATATCGATAAGTCGTTTCTGGTTTTAGAACGGAGGTATAGGTAAAATCAAAATAATCCTGAGAAGAGTTTCCTGAGTCGATTTTGCTGATAGAATAGGTTTCTTCAGGAAACTGGATGTAATTATCATCTTTATCCTTCAAATTAATACAATTAATTTGTTGTGAGCCCCATTTTTCTTCAAACAGAATGATATGATCTTTGCATATCATATAATCATATAAGGAGGTTTGTTCATCGAATTGTCTTATAAGTGTTGTTTTTTCTGGCTGATTGATTGGGAAAGAGAAGAGTTTATCATTTTCAAACATAAAAACGGTATCGTAATACAGCCCATAAACATAAGTATTAGGTCTTTTTGGAAAAAGTGGTTTAAAATGACTAAGTGGTTTCTTTCGGTTGAGATACCAGGCTTCGGATTGATCTCTGTCTGAAATAATATATTGAATAAACTGATCCTGTTCAATCAAATCCACACTGCCTGTTTCTGACGGATTTTCATAAATCAGTTTATCTTCTGAAAAAGCGGTACCGGTTTGATGTCGATAAAGTCTTTTAAATTGAAATGGATAATCTCTTGATACATAAAACAGATAAGATTTTGCTCCCCAGCTAAACATATGCGATACGCCGTAAAGACTATCAGCCGGTTCATCAAGTGTCTTAAGATTTTTAATGAAGAGAGTGCCAATTTCTTTTCCTTCAAAATCAATCAAATAAGCCATATAGCGATTATCCGGACTAATCTTCCAGGCAATCAGTTTAGCAAATTTCTGACCCTCAGATATTTTTTGCATATCCAGTATCTTGGTCTCTTTCACCCCTTTTTTTTGATATAAATTTTTAAAGCCACCTTCTTCCCATTTTTCAAAATACTTTACTTTACCTACTTCTTGATATATGATATTTTTAGATTTCTCATAAAATGAATAAAACTCTTTTAATAATTGTTTTTGAAGCGCTTGAGTATCTGCCATCACTGAATCGGCATAGAGATTCTCCTGAACAATATAGTTCATTACTTCCGGGTTATTTTTATCTTGAAGCCAGTGATATTCATCGGCTAACTTTTCTCCGTGTAATTCCAGGAAGAATTCCTTTTTATCCGCTGTTGGTTCTCCAAATAAACTCATAAAAAGAAACATATTCCCCAAAAGCATCAGTGTAATTAAGCCTTTTTTCTCTCTCATCTTATCCCCCTTATATAAGTTTATAACAATCTGTTGACAATGATTAAAAATGTCAAGAAACTTATTGATTGCAAAATAAGGTGTTTCAAAAATACAAAGCCCGGATTATAAAACCCAGGCTAAGTCTCATTGTTTACAATTAGTCAAAGTCAGAAAAAAAAGAAGCTTTTTTCTGTATCTTTTCTTTACGTTTCTCTTTCTTAATCCTCTCATTTGTCCTGTTTTGGAGTGTATTAAGTTCACTTTTTAGTTTTCGATAGGATTCTAATCTGGCTTCATTCAAAAATCCATTTTCAATGGCTTCTTTGACTGCACAGTCGGGTTCTGATCGATGTCTGCAATCAGAAAACCGGCATTGGGATTCAAGTTCCATTATATCGTCAAAGAGCTCATTTAGTTGTTCTTCGTTACCAATCACTTTGATATCTCTCAAACCCGGGTTATCAATAATGATCAAACCGGATGGCAAAATCGTCATTTCCCTGTGAGTGGTTGTGTGTTTGCCTCTGTTATCTCCTGTGCGAACTTCTTTTACCGTCATAACCTGATCTCCGTATAATCGGTTTAACAAGGTTGATTTACCTGTACCGGATGCTCCAATTAAAGAAATGGTTTTCCCTGATTGCATATAATCAGCTATTTGATCAACGCCATAACCTGTCATTGCACTGATTTGAAAAACTGGCATATCTTTGGCAATTTGCTTTACTTCATTTTCTTTTTCGGAAGCATTGGAACAAATATCTGCCTTATTCAGCAGAATGACTCCCAGAGCACCACTTTCACGGATTAGAAGCATGCATCTTTCAATCGTTCTAAGATTATAATCATACACCAACGAAACAACCAAAAAGACATAGTCCACATTTGCCGATAAAACTTGCTGATCAGAACTGCCGGTTTTCTCAAAATTTCTGCCAAAAGTATCTTTCTGTTTTCGGCAAAAACAGGATGTTCTAGGTAAGACTTCAGTAATATGATATACTTCAGACTGTTTCCTTTTTTCGACCAAAACCCAATCCCCTACGGCAGGAAATTCTTTTCTGCTTTTGAATGATTTGAAGAGCAAGTCTCCTAATAAAGCCTCAAATTCTCCTTCTTCACTGATAATTTTATATCGGTTTCTTGATTCACTGCCAATTCTTGAAGGAATCACATTCTTTGCATTGCATCTTTGATATGCGTCTTCAAAATGGCTGTTCCAGCCTAATTCTTGTAAACAATACATTGTTCCTCCATAATTTTTTTGTGACTGAGGAACCTTTTTGGTTTCTCAGTTCTTTAATGAGCTCCTGTTTGCTTTTCTGACAATCATCTTTCCTCCTTTTTTGACTGAAACAAAAAACCTGAAGGAATCCGTCCTTCAGGTCTATAAAATATATAAACAAATGAGAACGGACTTCTCCGGCCTCATTTGCTATTCATTTTCTATTTTATCGTACTACAAGCATCTTGCTTGTAGCTTTATTTACGCAAGCTGGTAGCTTGCGCTACAACTTTTCTGCAAGCAGGATGCTCGCAGTACGGTTTTTAACTGATTCATAACAAAATCTGACCGGTTTGCTTATCTGGCATCTCCAATAGTATTGATCATTTTCATCTTATACCTCCGATTTGTTATTTGTATGTAATAAAAATATATAAGCATCTTTTTTGTCAAGCATTGTTTTTTGTTTTTTTAGTAATTATTTCTTGACAGGGTATCCAATAAAGATTAAGTTCTTAATAAGAGGTAAAAAATGAAAATATTAAAATTAGAAAACAGATCAGAAGATTATATCTCTCATATCATCAAGCATTTGATCATAGAAGATAAACACATCCCAAGAGCAGAAAACATACTCAGAAAATCAAAGAATATGAAGGTCAGCAAATGATCGGGCTTATTAATTTTAAATTTGCTCTTGAGAAAGGGGGTGTTTATTGTCCTGTTTATCTACTTGAAACTTATGCTATAAAAGATATTGCTCTTGTTTTAAACTACATAAAATCTGAATTTCCTGATATACAAATCACATTTTGTAAAATAATTAGTATGTTTTACAATAAGGCAGATCATCTAATAGAAGATAAAACCCTGCTATGTGACAGAGATTTAACCATGAAACTGAGTCATCCGCTTCATAAAAAATTTGAAACAGAAGACTATATGTCAGCTTTCGAAGAATTAGAGTATTCTGAGCTTTTGAATATTCATCTGGATGCATATAGAGACGAAGTGCCGTATGCCGGAGAAGAGTGGTCTCCTCTTTTAGAATATTATCTAAATAAACAAAACCATAAGACTATTGTCTGTCGTCATCATGGAGAAATTGCAGGGCTATGCCTGACGATTGAAGACGATAATGCCATAGGTTTGTATTCCGTATGCGTACCTCATCATTATCGTAATAAAAAAATTGGCTCATTAATGCTTAGTTATCTTTTTCAGGAGACAAATAAAAATGAATACAGGCTAAATGTCATAGAGACTAACATCAGTGCTTTTTCACTTTACAAAAGTTTTGGTTTTACTGTAAGTGAAATATCTGCACTTGTTTTCAATAACTCACCGGAATTTAAAGATGTCTGATAAAAGTATTTTCCTCCAACTCTCTGAAAGCCTGGTCCAACTCTTCTTTTGTATTCATGACAATCGGCCCACCCCAGGCAATCGGTTCTTTGAGCGCCATACCTGAAAACAATATAAATCTGAGATTTTTATTTCCCGCTTTAACATGAAACAAATCACCTTTTTCAAAAAGAACAGCCTGATGATCAGAGATAGTGTCATCAGAATCAGAAAAGACAGCTTCCCCTTCAAAGATGTAAATAAAAACAGTTGATTCATGATTTACATCCAGTGTCCATTCACATTCTGGCATTAGGCTCACGTCCATAATGTCTGCTTTGACATAATCTCCCTGCATGACAGCCGTATTATTTTGATAAGAACCAGATATCAGTCTTACCGTATGATGATTGGATTGAATAACAGGGATTTTATCTTGATCCAGATCATTGTATTTTGGATGAGTCATTTTGTCTTTAGCTGGGAGATTGATCCAAAGCTGAAATCCATATATGTGAGGAGAAGGCTTTGGCATTTCCTGATGCAATATACCACTACCGGCTGTCATCCACTGGCAATACTGATCTGTAATCTCACCTTTATTACCAAGAGAATCACTATGCTCAATCCGACCATGAATCAGATAGGTAACGGTTTCAATTCCTCTGTGCGGGTGCCATGGAAATCCTCTGATATAGTCATCCGGGTCTTTCGAATCAAAGGTATCCAGCATTAAAAAAGGGTCAAAATCATATACATCTTTATTCGCAATTACTCTCTGTAGTTTTACACCGGCTCCATCTTGCTGATATCTGCCACTGACAATTCTCTTAATCTTTCTGATCATTTTTCATCCTTTCTGCACTTAAACGACCAGGATGGTCGTTCTACAAATTTCGTACTGCGAGCATCTTGTTTACAGCTGATTTTTTGAAAGCTCACAATACGATGAATAAACATAATCCGCTTAGTTTCATCTTGTTTTCGATAATGAGCTATATTATTACTTTTTTAAATGTTGTTCTATTAATGCTTTGTTTTTTGCTACAAAGGAACTTGCCGGGTCATGTCCGCATTTTCTGCAAACCAGGTCATAAGATGAGTTGATTGCTTTACACTCAGGGCATTCATATTTTTTGGTCATTCTTTCTGTCCAGTCTTCAATAGACATCTTTTTAGCAGCATTCAAATCATCCCATAATTCCAATCTGTGAGGCGCTTTACCCTGAAACTCTTTCAATGCTTCGCATGGATATGTCTCGCATTGAGAACAGAAATCAATTCCTTTATCAGTCGCACAGGTTTTGAAATGGCATTCTTTGCAATGAGATCCAACCCGTTCAGAACGGCAACCAAGACATCTGACGAATTCAATACTTTCATTGAAACGGTTTGCAATCATTTTTAAACGATTTTCGTCTTCTGTGGAACCTATATACAAAGAACAGGCATTACAGAATAAACCGCAGATGGCTGCTTTTTCGAGTAATGGATTTTTCTGATTCATTTTTACTCCTATAATTTTGTAATAATAGAACAGTATAAAAGTTCCTTTCTTGCTTTGTCAATAGAATTTTTACTATTTTTGTATTTCTGCTTGACAAAAACGATTAACTGCTTATATTGTCTTTAGTCATACATTCACGGGGGTGAATGGATTCGACAGGGATAGAGTGGATTATCAATGCGTGCCGGGGAGCTAACCTACCCGTTAAACTGGTTGGAACGCTTAAATGCAAACGAAAATTACGCTTTAGCTGCTTAGTCGGCTACGGTCTCAATGGGATGGCAACACGCTCAGAAGAGATTGTTATACATTGTTGCTACTTTGAACTGATGTCTGTAAGTTCAAGGGAAATTCACAGACTTGGCGGACCAAAGTTTTGATTGCTTTATATGGCCTGCTGAAAACCAAAAACAACTACGCCCGTAGATTTGGTAGTTGACATATCTTTGGACGCGGGTTCAATTCCCGCCACCTCCACCAATTTATGAATTATTACAATAGTAATAACTTACTTTTTAATGAATCATTTACTGATTGAATTGTAATGTGACAGGCTAAATTGCAATTCGTGACAAAATTTTTGCACAACCGGAATTCCGCTTTTCCACTTTTTAGTGAATAATCTTCTCAAAAAACACGATAAAAACCTATTTTTTAAATAATTATAAATACAAATGTCTTAAAATTTTGTGACAATTATTTTGCAATTCGTGACAATTAATTTGCAATTTCTGACAAATAATCTGCAATTTGTGACAGATAAATCGACAAAAAGTGACAATTATTTTGCAATTTGTGACAATTAAATTGCACAAGTGGAAAAGCGATCAGATTTTTTTAATTATGACACCCTGATTGCAAATGAAAAAACGGTTATTGTAATGATAAAAAAGCAAGACCAAACGCAAAAACCGGAGTTGCCTCCGATTCTGCTTTCTA
>Ga0116149_1005456_pt1 | contig 11889 bp, 8 predicted proteins | sample AD_UKC057_MetaG_FD_89787 | JGI IMG/M metagenome (GOLD analysis project Ga0116149, IMG submission 89787) | Active sludge microbial communities of municipal wastewater-treating anaerobic digesters from USA - AD_UKC057_MetaG | ecosystem: Engineered > Bioreactor > Anaerobic > Digestate | place: USA...
AAGCCCAGAACCCCCGGCCGACATGATTAAAAACGCCGTCAAGTACGACCTTAATATTATGCCCGTGTAAAAGACCGCACAGGGACGCAAAATCCTCATTGGAGCCAAGCCGGCTGTCAATGGTGTAGTAATCCCGTGTATCATAGCCGTGCCGGTCGGATTGGAAAACGGGAGTAAAATAAACCGCGGTAATGCCGAGACGGCTCAAATGATCTATCCAGCCGGAAAGTCTGCCGATTCTGTTCACGGGCTTCGAATCCCCGTTCCAGACCGACCAGTCCCAGCTGTTTTCTTCAGGCGCCCCTGTTACCCCCAGTGAATAAAACTCATACCACACTGCATTAGTAAACCACATAAAAACTCCTTTTATTGTATTTCATTTTAATTAATTAATAGAACGAACGTTCGTTCTATTAATTAATTAAATAAAAAAGGCACTTTTCTATTAAGTATGCCTTTTTCTTAGGAAAAAATTCCGTGCATAAACTGCTTTACAATTATGCCTGCATCACTCGCGCTCAATGTTGCTTTATTAAGAATCCAGAGCCCAATCCATGAATTAATCACTGCCAGAAAAGATACGGCTAAGTACTTTTCTTTCATATACAAATTTCCATGAGCATCAGCCATATGAACAAAGAGATTCTCCAAAAAGAAATACTGTTTATCATAATAAGCCGCTGCAATGGAAGCTGCCTCAGAAGAAATAGGTGCATAGGTATGAGACAGCAGCAGCGAATAAAATGTCTTATATTCTTCGGCGAAAGAAAAATAAATCATAACGATCTCTTTTAATACGGGGAAAACATCCTTGTCATATTCGCTTGTGTTCGGTGCATATAAAGTCTTCTCATCAAGCCTGTCAAAAAGGATTGATATATGATAAATCCATATTTCCCTGTAAATTCTCTCTTTACTGCCATAATAATTATACAAGGACGATAACGGCATTACCAGTTCTTTGCATATATCCCTAACGCTGACACCGTCAAACCCTTTTGAAGCAAACATTTTAACAGAGGTATCGAGGATTTGTTTTTGCTTTTCTTCAAATTTTTCAGGGTCTCTAATTCTTGCCATAAGTATTTATAGAACGAACGTTCGTTCTATGTCAATCCCTCATGTTCCTCCCTTTTAGTACTTCATGGTAATATTATTTAACAAAAGACCAAATTTCTGCATATTTATTCATCCTGGATATACTATCTATTGAATAATTGATTTTTTTGACTATAATGTGGTTAAGTGAGTTCTAATTTCACCGTAAAAGGAGTTATGGTATGCAGGAAATTTTACAATTATTACAGGACAATGCGCGCATGTCGATTGATGATATTGCGGCAATGACAAAAAAGTCCGCTGACCAGGTTAAGCAGATTATTCAGAAACTTGAAGATGATGGAATAATTGTAAAGTATGCGGCCATCGTTAACCCCGATAAGGTGCTGGCAACGAGGGACAGAGTTCGCGCTGTTATTGAAATTCAGGTAACTCCCGAACGGGAGCACGGTTTTGATGCAATAGCAGAGCGCATATATAGATTCCCGGAAGTTAAATCTCTCAATCTTATGTCCGGAGGATACGATCTCCAGGTTATTATTGAAGGGGATTCTTTGCAGGATGTTGCCTTTTTTGTCGCAAGGAAGCTTTCAACCATCAATGGTGTAAAAAGTACGAAAACCCATTTTGTTCTTAAAACATATAAAGAAAACGATGTAATTTATGTCGATGAAAAACGTGACCGCCGTGAAGGAGTAACCGCATAATGAATACAAGAAAAGACAAATTTTCTCAAAAAATAGTGGACACCCCTCCTTCGGGTATTCGAAAGTTTTTTGAACTGATAATCGGACGTGACGATATTATATCACTCGGTGTTGGCGAACCCGATTTTTCAACTCCCTGGGTGATGAGGGAGGAAGCCTTTTATCACCTTGAAAAAGGGCATACTTCGTATACATCGAACTGGGGCTTACAGGAATTACGCGACGGCATAGCGGACTATTTAACAAAGTACCATCTTAGCTATGATCCGAAAAAAGAAATACTTATTACCATCGGGGTTTCAGAAGCTGTAGATGCTGTTCTCCGGGCAATTTTAAATCCCGGAGATGAAATTATTATCTGCGAACCCTGCTATGTATCGTATCAGCCGCTGGCGGCTCTGTGCGAAACAAATCTCATTCATTTTGACACTTCAAAATCAGGTTTTTATCCGACTGCAGAAGAACTTGAAAAGGTTATTACGCCAAAGACCAAGGCTATTATGCTTTGTTCGCCCAGTAATCCGACAGGAAGAATGATTCCCGCCGCAGAACTTGAAAAAATTGCAGAGCTTGTAAAAAAGCATGAAATTTGGGTACTGTCCGATGAAGTATATTCAGAACTCGTATACGATGACAGGAAACACTGCTCAATCGGCTCTTTTCCCGGTATGAAACCCTATACCATCGTACTCAACGGTTTCTCTAAGGCATTTGCGATGACAGGCTGGCGTATAGGCTACCTGTGCTGCCCTGATGACCTCATGCAGCAGGTTTATAAGCTCCATCAATATTCCACAATCTGCGCTCCCATCATGAGCCAGTACGCGGCAGCCGAAGGTTTACGAAGCGGGAAGGAAGAGGTTGAAAAAATGCGGGTATCGTATCAGCAGAGGCGCAACCTGATGTATAAGGCTTTTACAGAAATGGGGCTCCCTGTTGCAGAACCTGACGGTGCTTTTTATATCTTCCCCGACATCCGTTCAACAGGACTTACATCAGAAGATTTCGCTACTAAACTGATAAATGAATATAAGGTTGCGGTCGTTCCAGGAACAGTATTCGGTGCAGGCGGAGAAGGCTTTATACGCTGCTGTTATGCAACTGATATTAACAAGCTTAAAATTGCCCTTGAGCGCATTGGACAAATGGTTGATTCCTTAAAAATGTAAGGTATTTCATTTGCATAAAAAAAAGCCCCTGTATGAGCTTCATTACAGGGGCTTTTTATCAGTATTTGCAGTTATTAAATAATAAACTTGTTAACCAGGTCTTCGACAATTCTAATATTTTCATGAGTTTTTTGAATAGCTTACTACCCTCTATAATATAGCAAAAACCTCATAAAACTGCTATAGTTCACTGTACTGGGGGATATTATGATAAAAATAGCAACAATTGCCGGCTCGGATGCATCAGGCGGTGCAGGTCTTGAGGCCGACTTAAAAACATTTGCAGAATACGGCTTGTACGGCATGACAGCGATCACATTAATTGCGACGATGGATCCGGATAACAACTGGAGTCACGGAGTATTTCCTATTGCCGAAAATGTTCTTGAAGAACAATTGAAAACTATATTCAAGGGTGTCGGGTTAAGCGCCCTTAAAACAGGCATGCTTGGTACTAATTATGCGGTAGAACTGTCTGCTCAATACATTAGAGATTATAAAATACACAATTATGTCCTTGATCCGGTTATGGTTTGCAAGGGAGCCGGAGAGGCTCTCCACCCTGAACTGAATGCCGCGGTAAAAGATAGACTGCTGCCGCTTGCAAAGGTTGTTACACCGAATCTTTTCGAGGCAGGCCAGCTGTCTGGTATAGGCAATATTAATACGGTAGAAGAAATGGAGAAGGCTGCAAAGATTATCTGCAGTCTTGGCGCAGAAACGGTTTATATTAAGGGCGGAGCAAAACTTGACGAGTGTAAAAAACGGGGCGAAGCAATAGATGTTTTCTTTGACGGTTCGGCTGTAATGCACCTTACATCTCCCCTCCTTTCTACATCCTGGACTCACGGCGCAGGCTGTACAACAGCAGCCGCGATTGCCTCCGGTCTTGCCCGCGGCTTAAGCGTAAAAGAAGCTGTAATTCTTGCTAAAAAGTTTATAAGCAAAAGCCTCGAAAACTCGTTTCCTCTTAATCAATGGGTAGGACCGGGTAATCCGTCTGCGTGGAGAGCAAAAGCGGGTTTGTTCAACTAATTACAGCAATGAACATACTGGAAGTCTCACATATCAGTTATATGTACCCTCATGCAGAAAAAAAGGCAGTGAATAATGTTTCTTTTTCTCTGGAAAAAGGTTCCTATACGGCAATTCTCGGCCCTAATGGATCAGGTAAAAGCACGCTTGCCCGTATAGCTGCCGGCATCTTAGATATTCAAGAGGGCAGCATTCAAAATTCTGCGGGTACTTTTTTTGAGCCGGTCCGCAGGGTGAGAAAGAAAAACATTGAACCGCAAAGCTCTGTCCCCGGAGGAATTGTTTTTCAGTCACCTAAACATCAGATAATTGCCGGAAAAGTAATAAAGGATGTTCAGTTCGGTCCTGAAAATCTTGGTTTTGTCAAAAAGGATGCTGAACAAAAAGCCCAAAAGGAGCTTCTTGCAACATCCCTTGAACATAAGGAAAACGAAAACACGCTGTCCCTTTCACTCGGGCAGACTCAAAAACTTGCATTATCGGGTATCTTAGCGCTTAATCCCGATGTACTAATCCTTGATGAATCTGTTTCAATGATAGATCCTGAATGCAGGCTTGAAATTCTTGATTATATTGACCGTTTACATGCAGAGGGCAAAACAATTTTAAGCGTTACCCATGATCTTGATGAAGCACTCCGGGCAGACAGAATTTTTATTATGAACGAGGGGTCTCTTGTTTTTTCAGGAAGCAAGGATGAATTCACTGCACATGAACATTTTAAGCAGGATATTTTCGGTACAGAAAACATTACAGAAAGAAAAAATCCATCAAGAGACAAAAAACGAGCTGCCGTAAGGCTCGATTCTGTATATTTCGGGTATAAAGATAACTTTTTGGAAAACTTTTCTCTATCTTTTGAACAGGGAACAATTACAGCAGTAATGGGAGAATCCGGGTCGGGTAAATCCACGATTTTTGAGCTTATTGCAGGTCTTTTAGAGCCCTCAGCAGGTACGGCTGCCTCATTAAGTACGCCGAGTCTTGCCCTTCAGGACAGTGAGGGGGCATTATTTGAAGAATTTGCCGTTGACGACGCAGCCTTTGGTCCCCGCAATAAGGGTTTACAGGGCAAAGCTCTTCTCGAAAGAGTTAAAACGGCGATGAATACGGCCGGGCTTGAATATGACAAATACAAAAACAAGAAAACTTTTTCATTATCAGGCGGAGAAAAACGGAAACTTGCTCTTGCAGGCATTATTGCACTTGATGAAGACATTATGCTTTTTGATGAGCCGACAGCCGGTCTGGACCCGAAGAGCAGACTGCATATTCTTTCATCCCTCCAGTCACTTGCAGATGCGGGAAAGACGGTTATTTTTTCCACTCACCGGAAAGAAGAAACTCATGCTGCAGACAGAACCATTGTTCTTCATAACGGCAGGATAAGCTATGACAGTGATCCCTTTATTTCTTCTTCTAATGACGGTTTAGCGTCACACTCTGTTCCGCAGGCATCCATACTTTCGAAAATACGCTCAGGTATACAAGGGGACTATGCCGATAAAAAAACCATTCTTCATGCTGCTCATCCCGGAATCAAATTTTTTGCTTTTGTTTCTTTATTCACAATAAGCATTGCTGTACAGGACATTTTTCTATTATCCATTATTACTGGGCTGTGTCTGGTGTACAGCTTAACGGCACGGTATCCGCTTTTAAAAATGATAAAACGCATTGCAGCAGTATTGCCTTGGCTTGGAATATTTTTTGTTTTTCAAATGCTCTTTTTTGGTACAGCCGGAACAGACAAAGTTTTTTGGGAATGGGCCTTTATTTCAATCACGGAAGCAAAGATACAGCTCTTTATACGAACGGTTCTCCACTTTTTAGCAGCTGTTATTACTTTTTCGGTATATTTTTACAGTACCGAAGAAAGCGATATTGTAGAAGGCATTGCCTCAGTATTAAAACCCGCTGCCTTACTCGGCTTTCCTGCGCGCCACCTTTGTCTGCTCATTCTTCTGGTATTACGGTTTATTCCGCTCTTACTTGATGAGACATCCAACATCGTAAAAACACAGATTATTAGGCAAGGAATAAAAAAACGAAAAGGCCTGTTTAAAACCATAAGATCTTTCATCCCGCTTTTTGTACCGCTCTTACTGCAGACTTTAAAACGTGCAGAATTACTCACCGAAGCAATCACGGCACGCTACTATCACTAAGCCCGCGGGGTAATCACATTGAAAAGGTAGAATAAGTGAGGATGAACTTCTCAATTAAAGATTTAGTTCCAGAGAATTACGGTTTATCCGTAATTCTCTTAACGGTAGAATAGCAGATTCTCAGTAAATTAATCATTCCGTCGAGAAATTACGCTGCGACGTAATTTCTCGCAACGGTAGAATAAGTGAGGATTTCATCCTCATTTATTCTACCGTAACGCTCTTAGCCAAGTTTCTCGGCTTATCGGGATCATTTCCTCTCTGAACAGCACAATAATATGCAAAAAGCTGGGCTGGAATAACAGAAAGAATAGGAGTTAGGGCATCATCGGTTTCAGGAATAATGAAGATTTCATCCGCAGTCCCTTTGAAGTACCCCGTTTTATCCTGCGTTATGACAAGAGATGTGGCACCCCGGGAAGCAACTTCTTTTATATTTGATGCATTTTTATCGTAGAGGGCCTTTTGAGTTGCAAGACAGACTACAAGAGTGCTTTGATCTACGAGTGCAATAGGGCCGTGCTTTAATTCGCCGGATGCAAAAGCTTCCGAGTGGGTGTAGCTTATTTCTTTTAACTTAAGAGCGCTCTCTAAACTAACAGCGAAATCAAAGAGCCTTCCCATAAAAAAGACCTTGGTCTTATTAAACTGACGGGAAGCAAATTTCTGAATGACATCTTTTTCCTTTACAATTTCTTCTGCTTTTTTGGGAATAAGTGTTAATGCTTTTAGGATCTTCTGAATCTCATCTTCACTCATACTCTTTCTAAGCTGCGCCATTTTAAGAGCTAAAAGATACAGACACATGAGCTGGGTGGTAAAAGCCTTAGTAGAAGCTACCGCAATTTCCGGTCCGGCCCAGGTATACAGAACTGCATCCGCCTCACGGGAAAGTGTTGAGCCGACAGCATTTGTAATTGCAAGAATTCTGGCACCGTGACTTTTTGCAAGCCGGACAGCGGCCAGAGTGTCTGCAGTTTCACCGGACTGGCTTACTACAATGAACACATCATTCTTCTTGAATACAGGATTTCTGTAGCGGAACTCGGATGCAACGTCGGCTTCGATAGGAATACGGGCAAAATACTCAAAGGCGTATTTACCGACAACACTTGCATGATACGCCGTTCCACAGGCTGATATTACTACCCTCTCTGCATTAGCCCAGGAAGAATCAAGTTTTATTTCATCAAAATTAATATCATATTTACCGTCTTTTTCTATAAGGCGGGGTCTCATTGTATCGGTGAGGGCTTTCGGTTGTTCATGAATTTCTTTAAGCATAAAATGCTCATAACCGCCCTTTTCTGCCGATTCAATATCCCAGTCGACATGGAAAGGAGTGCGTATAACTCTTTCTCCCAGTTCGGTAAAAAGGTCAACATGGTCGCGGTATAAAACTGCTATCTCGCGGTCTTCAATGAAGTACACTTCACGCGTATGTTCAAGGAGAGCCGGCACATCTGATGCTATAAAATTCTCTGACTGTCCAAGCCCGACAACAAGAGGGCTGTCCTTACGAACAGCAATGATTCTGTCCGGAAAATCTTTACAAAGTACGCCGAGAGCGTATGAACCTTCGAGACGGTGAAGTGTATCCTGTACTGCTTGAAAAATGTCGCCCTTATAATAATAATTTAAAAGGTGTGCTATAACTTCGGTATCGGTCTCGCTTTTAAAGACAATGCCGTGCGACTGGAGCCACTCTTTAAGTTTTGCATAATTTTCTATAATACCATTATGAACAACGGCAATATGACCGGAAACATCTGTATGCGGATGAGAATTGCAGTCTGAAGGTTCCCCGTGTGTTGCCCATCGTGTATGCCCGATGCCCATGGAGCCTTCGATAATTTCTCCGGCAATTTTTTTCTCGAGCATTTTTAAAGCACCCTTGGCTTTACGGATGATTATTTCATCCTGATCGAGTATTGCAATACCGGCGGAATCATAACCCCTGTACTCTAATTTTTTCAATGCCTGCACCAAAAGAGGTGTAGCCTGTTTACATCCTACATAACCGACAATTCCACACATATGAGCTCCCGTTTCCCCCGAAACAATACTTTTCATTTTATCTTTTTTTTTAAACCGAGGTCAAGTATTTTGTTCTTATTGACTTCACAATTGAAAAAATATATTCTAGATTGCGGAGGATTATATGGGATACACCGAAAAAGAAGTTTTGCAGTTCGTTGAGCAAAATGATGTTAAGTTTATTAAGCTGACTTTTATTGATATTTTTGGCAACTCAAAAAACATTTCTATAATGCCCGATGAACTGCCCCGGGCCTTTTCCCACGGTATTCCCTTTGATGCCTCCGAAGTTAAGGGGTTTATGAAAACCTTTGAAACAGATCTTTTTTTAGTACCTGACCCCTCAACCCTTGCCGTCCTCCCTTGGAGACCCCAGCATGGGAGAGTTGTCCGATTCTACTGCAGCATTGTTTACCCCGATGGACGATCTTTTGAAGGCGACAGCCGCTGTTTATTAAAACAAACTGTAGGAGAACTGCAAAAAGAAGGTATAAGCTGCAGGATAGGAACCGAGTGCGAGTTTTATTTATTTGAGCTTGATGAAAAGGGCAATTCCACGCTAACTCCTCATGATAATGCCTCTTATTGCGATACAGCCCCTCTCGATAAGGGAGAAAATGTACGGCGTGATATCTGCCTGACGCTTGAAGAAATGGGAATTAAGCCGGAGAGCTCGCACCACGAAACAGGTCCAGGCCAGCACGAAATTGATTTTAAGTGCAGTGAAACTCTTACTGCAGCTGATAATCTTGCTACTTTTAAAATGGTAGTTAAGACAATTGCCGCAAAAAACGGACTTCATGCATCTTTCCATCCAAAACCTTTGTACGTAGACAATGATGAGGTGCACTATACAAAAAGCGGCAGCGGACTGCATATCAACTTTTCGCTGCATAAAGACGGAAAAAATTTACTGGAACATAAAGATGAAAATGATTCATTGCATCCCGCTGCGGCAAATTTTATAGCCGGCATTTTATATAGGATAAAGGACATTACAGCTTTTTTAAATCCCGTTGAGGAGTCGTATAACAGGCTCGGTTCTTTTGAAGCGCCGGGATACATAAGCTGGTCAAAACAAAACCGTTCGCAGCTCATCAGGATTCCATCTTCCTATGGCGATAATTTCCGATTTGAACTTCGTTCACCTGATCCGATGTGCAATCAATACATAGCACTTTCTTTACTGCTGAAAGCAGGCTTGGAAGGCATAAAAGATAAACGGGAGCTTCCAAAACCTTGTAATATAGACTTCTCAATAGACAAACCTGATGCATCCATTGAGAGGCTGCCTCAAACACTGAACGAAGCAAAAATAATTGCTGCAAAAAGCACCTTTATTGCTCAAGAACTTCCGGCAAAAATAACTGCTGCTATTCTCTCATAAGGAGTACAGCCGAGACTATGGACAGTATTCTCTTAGCATCAAATACCAGTACTACTCTTTCAATGCTGAGCAGCCTTTTTCAGTTTCAGCAGTTTGAAAAAGTTTGTACAGCTGCAAGCGGCAGTGAATGCAGAAGAATGCTGTTGGAAAACGATTTTGACCTGCTGATTATTGACAGTCCACTCCCGGACGAATTCGGGACGGATCTAGCCCTGCATGCCGCCGATAATTCCGACACCGGCATAATTTTGCTGTGCCCTAGTGAAAAATTTTATGATGTTTGCCCCCAGGTGGAAGACGCCGGGGTTTTCACAATATCTAAACCTGCAGGGCCTGATTTTCTGTATCAGTCTGTTAGGTTATTAACGGCTGCACGTAAAAGAGTAATGAATCTCCAGCAAGAAAATGTAAAACTCCAGAATAAAATTGAAGAAATGCGCCTGGTGGACCGTGCAAAATGTATACTAATCCAATACCTTAATATGACAGAAAACCAGGCGCACAAGTATATTGAAAAACAGGCAATGGACTTCAGACAAAGCAGAAGCACCATTGCCAAAAAAATTCTTCAAACCTACGAAATGTAATTATTCAGCGGCTTCAATGTATATCAGCTTGCTTTGAAAATCCCCCCAGGGATTCCGTATAACAAGTCCTCCGTTCATGAGCATAGAACCGCTCATCACTCTATCTTTATACAGTTTCATATCATCCCCGCTGTTGGATCCTTCAAAAACAACGCGGTAAGTTGTGTTTTCCTGTAAGCCCTGAATCTTTATGATCCTGCTTCTTTGATTTGGCCTGTTTAATACCTGAACATAGGTAACTAAGGCTTTTTTTCCGTCTTTCGAACCAACCTGCCAGACATCAAACTCATGATTTTCACTGTATGATGCGAGGCGGTAATAGTTTCCTGCTCGAACCAAATCATTATATTTATGATAAAGCTCAACCTGATGTTTTATTGAATTCTTGTCTTCCTCCGACAGTTTAGTAATATCAAGCTCATAGCCGAATGTTCCTGCAAGAGCTACATAGCCGCGTGTTTCAAAGGGAGTTACCCTTCCAACGGTATGATTAGGGCAGACACTTACATGAGCGCCCATTGCAGAAAGAGGATACACCATCTCTGTTCCTTCCTGTATCAGCAGTCTTTCTACTGCATCGGTATCATCCGAACACCAGATTTGAGGGCTGTAATACAGCATGCCGGGATCGAATCGTGCGCCTCCTCCGGAACAGTTTTCGAGCAATATATGAGGAAAATCTGTAATAAGACGCTCCTGCATAGCATAGACGCCAAGAACATAACGATGAAATAATTCACCCTGGCTTTCACTGTCAAGAAACACGCTGCCGATGTCGCATAAGGGCCGGTTCATATCCCACTTAACATATTCAATATTTGCGCTGGTTAAAATTTTCTTTAAACTTTCATATACATATTCAACAACGTCGCTTCGTGAATAATCTAAAACATATTGATTGCGCGCGAGCCCCGGTGTTCTCGAAGGAATTGCAATAGCCCAGTCCGGGTGCGCCCTGTACAAGTCTGAGTCCGGAGAGATCATTTCCGGCTCAAACCAGATGCCGAATTTAAGACCAAGTTTATTTACCTCATTTACAAGGTATGGTAAACCGCCTTTAAGCTTTTGTTCATTTACAACCCAGTCACCGAGCGCCATATTGTCGCTGCTTCTTTTTCCAAACCAGCCGTCATCCATAACGAGCATCTCTATACCGGTTTTTGCAGCATCCTTGGCAATCGACAGAAGTTTATCAGTATCAAAATCAAAATATGTTGCTTCCCAATTGTTGATTAAAATTGGACGCTTCTTATCTTTATACTGACCGCGGATAAGATGGTTTCTAAATACATCATGAAAGGTCCGGGACATACCCCCGATTCCTTCATTAGAATACACAAGAACTGCTTCTGGAGAAGTAAAAACTTCACCGGCTTGTAAATTCCAGCAAAAGTCCGAAGGATTAATTCCCATAAGAATACGTGCAGAATTAAATTGATTTACTGAAATCCCTGCATAGAAATTACCCGAGTAAACAAAACTGAACCCGTAAGCATTTCCCCGTGTTTGTGTTGTATCTGCATTAACCAGTGCAATAAAGGGATGATCCTGATGCCCGCTCTCCCCTCTTAAAGAGGAAACAGACGAAGATCCAAATCCAATTTTCCTTCTCTGTATATGCCGCTCACGCGCCCATGATCCGTGAAGGCTTATCATTTCATAATCATCATTGTCCATATCTAGGCAAAGAGACATACACTTGGTTATTTGAATTTTTTCTTTTGAAACATTTTTAAGCTT
>Ga0116149_1005457_pt1 | contig 11889 bp, 4 predicted proteins | sample AD_UKC057_MetaG_FD_89787 | JGI IMG/M metagenome (GOLD analysis project Ga0116149, IMG submission 89787) | Active sludge microbial communities of municipal wastewater-treating anaerobic digesters from USA - AD_UKC057_MetaG | ecosystem: Engineered > Bioreactor > Anaerobic > Digestate | place: USA...
CATCCTCCACGGGCGCTACCACTGCACCACCGAGGACGTCCGCGAGGTCGCCCTGCCCGTGCTCCGCCACCGTGTAATCACCACCTTCAACGCCGAGGCGGCCGGCATCACCGCGGACGAGATCGTCATGCGGCTGCTGTCGGAGATCCGCCCGGAGATCCAGACGCTGTCCTAGGACGGGGGTCGAGAGAATCATGACCGCCACGAGCGAACAACTGGGTGCGCCGAGCGTCTCGTCCTCGGCTGTCCGCCTTTCCTGGCCGCTGCTGCTGGCTACCGCGGGCGTGGGCCTGCTCAATGCCGGTTCGCTCTCGTTGGGAATGGCCTACTTGCAGATCAATGCCCTGGCGTTGGTGACACTGGCCGTCCCGCATCTGCTGGTGCAGGCGGGCATCCTGCTGCCGCTGAGCCTGCTGACGGCCCGCAAGCTGCTCCGCGGGCACCAGGAAGGCTGGGCCTACCTCGTCCTGCTGTTGCTGGCCGGGGCGGTGTTGACCAACATCGGCACGATCCTGGGCTCGTGGTGGTCGGGTAGTTCCTTAGGATCCTAAAGGGGTTGAGCCCGGCCCGCACGGCCGGTCTCTGCCCCGCGGTGAGGCGATGATCGAACGAGCGAATCAACCGGAGTACATGCGGCTGCTGGACCCAGGCGCCCTGGCCAAGGTCCATCGCCTGGAGCTGATCGCCCGCGGCGTGGTCGAGGGCTTTGTCAGCGGGCGTCACAAGAGCCCCTACAAGGGCTTTTCGGTCGAGTTCGCCGAGCACCGCCAGTACGCCCCGGGCGACAACATCCGCGACCTGGACTGGCGGGTGTTCGGCAAGAGCGACCGCTACTACATCAAGCAGTACATCGAAGAGACCAACCTGCGGGCCGTGATCCTGCTGGACGCCTCCGGCTCGATGCGATACGCCGGCACCCAGGCCGCCAAGCACGACGGGCGATATCTCAGCAAGTTCGAGTACGCCCAGTACCTGGCCGCCTCCCTGGCCCATCTGATGATCCACCAGCAGGACGCCGTGGGCCTGGTCACCTTCGACACCGAGAGCCGGCGCTACATCCCCGCCCGCAGCCGCGTCACGCACCTGCGGGCGATCCTCCAGGAACTGTCCAAGACGCAGCCCGGGGGCGAGACCAGCCTGGCCCCCATCTTCCACGACGTGGCCGAGCGCATCCACCGGCGCGGGCTGGTGGTCATCATCAGCGACCTGTTCGACGACCCGGATGATCTCCTCAAGGCGCTCCACCACTTCCGGTACCGCAAGCACGAAGTGCTCCTGCTGCACCTGATGGCCGAAGAGGAACTGACCTTCCCCTTCGACGCCTGGAGCAACTTCGAGGACCTGGAGGTCGCGGACAACAAGATCCAGCTCGATCCGCGGTCGGTGCGGTCGGAATACCTCGAACAGGTCCGCAAGTTCATCCGCCGCATCGAATTCGGCTGCGGGCAGATGGACATCGACTATGTGCAGCTTTCGACGAAGCAGGATTTCGGCATCGCCCTGTCGCTCTATCTGGCCAGGCGGCGCAACAAGGCAAAATAAGATGAAACAGACACCCGGCTGCGGGGACCAGGGACTCGCGATATGATCTTCAAGGACTTGGTAATGTTGTTCGGACTGCTGGCGGTGTCGGTGCCGATCATCATCCACCTGCTCAACCGCCGCCAGGCCCGACGCATCGACTGGGGCGCCATGCGCTTCCTCATGGCCAGCCTCACCAGCCGCAAACGCCACATCATGATCGAAGAGATCATCCTGATGGCCGTTCGGTGCCTGCTGCTGGCCCTGCTGGCCCTGGCCATGGCCCGCCCCTTCCTGCCCACCCGATCGACCATTCCGTGGCTGATCGTCCTGCCGGCTGGGCTGGGCGCCATCATCTGCCTGAGCATCGCCGTCGCCGGCTGGTCGCTGGCCCGCCTGCGATGGGCCATGCTCAGCTCGGCCGTCGCCCTGCTGATGATCGCGGGCCTCTCCACCGCGTACGAGTACTACGGCCAGAACAGAAGCTGGGCCGCCTCCTCCGACGCCAAGGACGTGGCCGTCGTCATCGACGGCTCCAGTTCGATGGCCCTGACCCACGAGGGCAAGACGAACTTCCAGCGGGCCGTCGAGGAGGCCCGCGCCGCCGTCGACGCCTGTGACGCCGGCGACGCGATCAGCCTGATCCTGGCCGGGCCCGTCCCGCGCGGAGTGGTCCCCAACCCCATCACCGATCGCGCCAAGCTCCAGCAGGCCTTGAACGATCTCAAGCCCTCCGGCGGGTCCATGAAGACCCTCGAGGCCCTCAATCTCGCCGCCGCCAGCCTCCAGGAAGGCCAGAACATCGGCAAGCGAGTCATCCTCATCACCGACGCCCAGAACCTCGGCTGGGACCTCGCCAACGGCGACCGCTGGTTCTTCCTGGCCAGCGGGCTCAAGACGCTGACCACCAAGCCCGAGATCGTCTGCCGCACCCTCAGCGTGCCCTCCAGCTTCGAGAATCTCGCCGCCTCCGACATCGTCCTGTCCCGCACCGCGGTCGGGACGGACCGCCCCGTCGGCATCGACGTCAAGGTGACCAATTCCGGCACCACCACCGTCGTCGGGGCCGTCGTCACCCTCACCATCAACGGCGTGGGCGTGGCCCAGGAGAAGCTCAGCGAGGTGCCTCCCAACGCGGTCGGGACGGCCCACTTCACCCACCAGTTCGACAAGGTGGGCATGAACGTCATTACCGCCCAGATCGCCCACGGCGACGCCATGGCCCAGGACAACGTGATCCACCGCGTGGTCCAGGTGATCGACCGCCTCCGGGTGCTGGTGATTGACGGCGCGCCGTCGGCCCGCCCGCTGGACTCGGCCGCCGCCTTTGTCGAGTTGGCCTTCACCCCCGCCAGCCCGGAAGAGCGGGCCCGCCTGCTGGCCGTCCGCAACGACCCCAAAGCCCCCCCGCCGGCGGTCAGCTTCATCCTCGAAAGCGAGGTCAAGGACTACACCCGCCTGGAACGCGACGAGGACTTCAGCGAGTACTCGCTGGTCGTGCTGGCCAACGTGCCGGACCTCTCGCCCGGCCCGGCCGACCGGCTCGTCCGCTTCGTGCGAGAGGGCGGCGGGTTGCTGATCGCCCCCGGCGACCATTGCCAACTCTCCCAGGACGAGACGAACCCCCGGACCTCCTACACCGACTGGAAGACGCCCGCGGGCGAGATGATCGCCCCGGCCCGGCTGGTCCGGCGCCGCCTCACGTCGGACAAGCCCGTCCGCCCGGCGATCAAGAGCTTCAACCATCCCGCCCTGCGCCTGATCACCGACCTGGCCCGCAGCGACCTGGACGCCCTGATGGTCAACGCCTACTGGCAGTTGTCCGTGCCCGCCGATGACAAGAATGTCCACGTAGCCGCCCAGCTTGACAGCGGCGACCCCCTGCTGGTCGAGCGCAGCTTCGGACGCGGCTATGTCATGATGACCGCCTTCACCCTGGACCGGCGCGACAGCAATCTTCCCGCGCTCAAGAGCTTCGTGCCGCTGATGCACGAACTCGCCTACCACCTGTCCGCCCCGCTTCTGGCCCAGCCCAACGTCCAGCCGGGCGGCGAGCTGACCATCGACCTCTCGCCGAAGCTCGCCTCGCGTGAAAAGCCCGCCCCGCTGGACGCCAACGAGTTGGACGTCAAGACGCCGTCCGAGCGACACGAGCCAGCCGCCTGCTCCCTGTCCGGTCAGGACCTCCGTATCCGCTTCACGCGGACGGCGGAGCCGGGCCTCTACCGGTGCGGCCTGACGCCCGCCCTGGCCGAACGGTTCCAGGCAATGCCCACCGAACCCGCCTGCGTGCCCTTCACCGTTCTGGGCGACGCGGGCGAGAGCAGCCTGGTGACCCTGAGCGACGAGGATTGGCAGGCCCTGGGCAAGCATCTGGCCGTCCGGCGCGTGGCGAGCACTTCCGAGTTGAAGGCCGCCATCGTCGGCTACGTCCCGGGCGAGGAATTGTCGCGGTACATGGTCCTGGCGGCGCTGGCGGTGATCTTGAGCGAGATCGCCCTGACGCGCTGGATTTCGGCTCATCGCAAGAGCCACCAGGTTCAGAACGTGGTCTTCGGCGACAATGCCGACGACGCGGCGACCATGCGGGCCAAAGCCCGCGAGATGGTCGCGGTCAAGTAATGTGCAGTGGCGCCTGCCGACAGGCGGGCCGCAAGGCGTTGAGTCCTCAGTGACGCTGGAAGACGCTCAGGCCGCAGGCCTGTTGAGAGTCGCCTTCTGCGGGCGTTGGCCCGACGGCGTACCGGTAGCGAACGGATGGAATCATGATGGGTTTTCAGACATCGGCATGGCTGCTGGCGGCGTTCAAGCATGACCTGTTCATGCCTTCTTCGCCCGCCGTCGTGATAGCGCTTCTGGCGGCGATGGCGGCCGCGGCGTGGGTCGGTCTGCATTTCCTCCGCCTGGGGCGCCTGCCCGCCGTTCGTTGGGCCTTGCTGCCGGTGCGACTGGCGCTGGGCTACATCGCCCTCTCGCTGCTCTTCCAGGTCCTCCAGCGCGGGCTGGTGCTGACCACCTCCTGGGCCCTGTGGCCTATCGCGCTGGGCGGGGCTGCCTGTGTCGAGCTGATTGTCGCGTTCTATCGTCTCGAGCGTCGCACCGTCTCGCGCCGCACCGGCTTCATCCTCATGGGCCTGCGTCTGGCCCTGCTGCTGCTGGCCATCATCATGCTGGCCCAGCCCGTCCGCTCGCTGGACATCTCGCGGCGGCTCCAGCGGTTCGTCGCGGTCCTGGTCGACAACTCCGCCTCCATGCACGTGCCCGAGACGCAGCTTACCGACTCCGAGAAGGTCCGCCTGGCCGAGATGCTCGGCGTGGAGAAACGCCCCTACCCGCTCGACACGGTCCACCAGAAGATCGTGCAGGCCCGCCAGGACCTCGCCGCCCGTCACGAGCACCTCGTCCGGCTTCGCGAGTCCAAGGGCGACATCTTCACCACGCAACTCGCCGACTACGCCGACAAGCTCCTGGAGGCCCTGCGAAACGCCCAGAAGACCGTGACGGCCCAGGCCGACGCCATCGAGAAGACCATCCGGGGCAAGCTCACGTTCGACAGCAAGCTGCTGGCCGAACTGCTGGACATCAAGACCAAGCTCCAGGTCCAGGCCCACCAGCGACTGGACGACGCGGTCAAGATCGCCGAGCACGCCGACTCCGCCCAGTTGGCCCGCAGTTACGACACCCTCAAGAACGCCGTCGCCCAGGCCAGCGTCGCCCTGGCCGAGCAGGAAGACCGGCTGGCCGCGGCGGCCGTCGCGGTCGATGCCGTCTTCCTGAAGGCCCTGCCGGCCGACCGGCGGGCCCGTGTGGCGGCCGTGGCCGACAAGACCCGCTACGTGCTCGCGCGCGACGTGCTCCTGTCGCCCCTGCCCTGGCCCAAGGGGGCCAAGCCCGCCAGTCTCGTCGAACGCATCGGCCAGGAGTACGAGGTCCGCGTCTACAGCTTCGCCTCGACCGCCAGCGAGGTGAACCTCGAGCAGTGGGCCAAGGCCCCGACCACCCAGCCGGCCGACGCTGCGGCGTCCCAGCCGGCCACCCAGCCCGCGTCCGCCCCGGCGGGGGCCCCCTCGACGGAAGAGCGGATGCGCACCGTGGCCGCCCTGCCCGTCGAGCAGCAGGAGACCAATCTCGCCGCCGCCCTCCAGCAGGTCATCACCGACATGAAGGGCAAGGAGCTGGCCGGCGTGATCGTCCTGAGCGACGGCCGCCAGAACGCCGGCGAGAGGGTGGAGATCCTCGCCCGCGACCTGGGCATCCAGAAGGCGCCCATCTGCCCGATCGTCTTCGGAAGCGACCGGGCGCCGTGCGATGCAGCCGTCGTCAATGTCGAGGCCCCCGAGACCGTCTACACGCAGGACCGCGTCTACGTGAAGGCGGACATCAAGCTGGACGCCCTGGCCGGCCAGAGCATCAAGCTCACCTTGTGGGACGGCAAGCGCCAGGTCGACCAGACCACCGTTGACGTCCCCCACGTGGACCGCTTCCGCAAGCAGGTGCAGTTGTCCGACGAGCCCAAGGAAGCGGGCATGCACGCCTATCGCCTGGAGATCGACCCCTCCCCGGGCGAGGTGTTCACGACCAACAACGAGTATCCCTTCACGGTCAGCGTCTCCAACGACCAGACCCGCCTGCTGCTGGTGGACGGGCGCCCGCGGTGGGAGTACCGCTATCTCAAGAACCTCTTCGACATGCGCGACCGCTCGGTCCGTCTCCAGCACGTGCTGCTGGAGCCCGACCGCATCGCCGGGCAGGACCCTCCCCCCGAGATTCACGCCTCGGCCGCCCGCCCGCCCGAGCAGACCGAGGCCACCGCCCTGCCGAAGGACCTGGCCGAGTGGCTCAAGTTCGACGTCATCATCCTGGGCGACGTCGACCCGCGCCACCTGGGCGACCAGCAGATCGACGCCCTGCGCCGGTTCGTCTTCGACCGCGGCGGCTCGCTCATCGTCATCGCCGGGCCCATCCACATGCCCCGCTCCTACGCGGGGACCGTCATCGAGGAGATGCTGCCCGCCACGCTGCCGCCGCCGGCCGACCTGGCCGGGGGCGTACCCATGGAAGGCGCCTTCCGCATCGCCCTGACAGCCGAGGGACAGGACAACGTCATCATGCGCCAGGAGGTCGACCCCAAGGAGAACCTCCGCGTGTGGAACTCGCTGCCGGACATCTACTGGCGCCACCCGATCCGCGAGGCCCGTCCGGCGGCCACCGTGCTGGCGTACGCCATGCCGCCCAATCCGCCCGACGCCATCCGCACGGCCCTGGCCCGCGAGCAGCTCGACCAGGACCTTCACGACCAGCTCCGGCGCTTCCAGCGCGAGCGGGCCCTGCTCATGTTCCAGAACGTGGGCATGGGCAAGGTCATGTTCTTCAGCTTCGACCACACCTGGCGCCTCCGCTACCGCGTGGGCGACACCTACCATCACCGCCTCTGGGGCCAGGTCCTGCGCTGGGCCACCGCCAACAAGCTGCCCGCCGGAACGGACCTGGTCAAGATCGGCACGGACCGCTCCCGCTACAGCCCCCGCACGCCGGTCACCGTGCGGGCCAAGATCGTCCAGGAGGACTTCTCTCCCCTTCGAAGCGACGAGGTCCGCGTCAATGTCTTCAACGAGAAGGACGGCTCGCTCGTGCTGTGGCGCAAGCTCGAGTTCGTCCCCGACTCCCCCGGCGTCTACATCGGCGAGTTGACCGAGCTGCCCAGCGGGAGTTTCCGCGTGGAACTGGACGCCCCGGCCGCCAAACCGCTCCTGGCACGGGACAATGTGGACAAGGTGGCGACGGTCTTTTCGATCGACCCGGCCGCCCCGACCGAGCAGATTGAGCTGGCCGCCGACCGCGGCCTGCTCGGACGCCTGGCAACCCTGAGCGGCGGGCGGCTGGTCGACCCGCCGCAGGCCGCCGCCGTCATGGACGTGCTCGGCACCGACAGCGTGGTCGAACGCGAACATCGCGACTACTTTATCTGGAACTCATGGCCGCTCCTGGTGCTGATGGTGCTGGTGGCGGCCGTGGAATGGATCTTACGCAAAAAGGCAGGCTTGGCATGACGACCCTCTCGCAGCAGGACATCCTGGTCAAGTCCGTTCCTCAGTCCATCGCGCAGACCCTCAATCGCCTCATCCACCGCTCGCGCACGGTCATCCTGCTGCGCGGGATGTCGGCGGTGGCGGCCACCGCGATCGCCGCTTTCCTGGTGGTGATGGCCATCGATGCCAGCTTCACGCTGTTCTCGATGGCGTTCCGGTGGGGCCTGACGCTCTCGGCCTACGCCGTGACCATCGCGGCGGCCATTCTGTTCCTGTTCCGCCCGCTGGCCCACAGCTACACGATGGCGGGCATCGCCAGGCTGATCGAGACGCGCCACCCCGAACTCCACGAGCGTCTCAGCTCGGCCGTCGAACTGCTCACCACCTCCGACGCGCCGGAGTTGCGCGGCAGCGACGTGCTCATCGCCGCCCTGGCCCAGGAGGCCTCCCGCGACGCCACCACCGTCCACCCCCGTCGCGAGATTTCCCTCCGTCCGGCCAGGCCGTACCTGATGGCGGCGGCCGGCGTGGTCGGCGTCCTGTCGCTGCTGCTGGTCCTTTGGCCTTCGCGAACCAGCCTGCTGCTGGCGCGGGCCTTCGCCCCGTACCTCAACCTCTCCAACGTTTCCGCGCTGGACCTGGAAATCCAGCCGAGCAGCGACGTGACCATCCCCGAGGGCCACCGCCTCGCCGTCGAGGTCGCCACAGCCAATCCCTACGTCCGGTCGGCCTGGTTCCTCCGCACCGATGACAAGGCCCAGGGCGAAACCAGCGAGGAAATGACCTTCCAGTCGTCGGCCGATCCCAACGACCCCAAGCGCCGCTTCAGCCTGGTCTGCCCGCCCGCCATCGGGAGTTTCTCGTTCCGCATCCACGCCGGCGACGCGCTGAGCCAGTTCATCCGCGTCACCGTCGTGCCCCGCCCGGTGCTGCAGCGCCTGGACCTGCGATACGACTTCCCCGCGTACACCAAGCGCAAGGTGCAGGTGGAACCCAACAGCCCCGGCAACATCGCCGCCGTCGCCGGCACCGTGGTCACCGTCACCGCCACCGTCAACAACCCCGTCGCACTGGCCGAGTTGGTGGTCAATGACAAGCTGGCCTCCAGCGCCACCCTGAGCGAGGACCGCAAGACCTGCACCTTCCAGTTGACCCTCGAGCCCAAGACCCGAGGGGCCTGGGGCATCCGCCTGATCGACGCCTACAAGAACGAGATCCCCGCCAGCGACAGCCTGCGGGCCATCGAGGCCCTGGCCGACTCGCGACCCGAGGTCCGCGTCACCAACCCCAAGAAGCAGCAACTCCGGCTCAACCCGTACGACAAGCTGCCCATCGACTACCTGATGCGCGACGACTTCGGACTGGCCAGCGCGGAGATGCTCGTCGCCGTCGACGACCGCCAGCGCCCGCCGCTGGCCATCCCGCTGCCCGCCCCGGCCAAGGCCGACGAGGCCCTCCGCGTCACCCAGGGCCAGACCGTCCTCGACCTGGCCAGGCTCAAGCTCGACAACGCCCGGCGGGTCACCTTCCAACTCCGCGCGGTCGACACGTTCCCCCAGGCCACGCAGGAAGGCCTCTCCGCGCGGTACACCATCGAGCTGGACATCAAGGAGAAGTCCTTCCAGATGCAGGTGCTGATGGCCGAGGAACTCCAGGTCCGTCAACTCCTCCAGGAGATCCTCAAGGAGCTGGAGGCGGCCAAGGGCGACTCCTCGCCGCTCCGCAAGACGCTGGCGGCCAAGCCCGCCGCCCTCGATGAGGACTCCAGCGGCAAGGTCGGGCGCATCCGCAAGCGCCTGATGAAGGCCGACTCGCTCATCAAGGACTGCATCCAGGCCGTCGCCGGCAAAACCTTCGCCGCCATGGGCCCCGAACTCAAAGACCTCTCCACCAAACACGTCGCCTACGCCCAGACGCTCGCGGGGCGCATCCTCGTCGCCGAGGCCGCCCAGGCCCGTTCGGAGCTGGCCGACACCACCGACTTCCACATCGACCGGGCCATCGCCATCGTCACCGAGATGCTCAAGCGCTTTGCCGTCATGACCGACGCCGCCAAGAAGGCCCAGGAGATCCAGGACATCGCCGAGCGGGCCAAGGAACTCGCCCGCGAGAAGTTCGAGCAGGAAATGCGGGCCAAGAACCCCGAGGCGGCCAAGCAGAACGACCAGGCCATGACTCCGGAACAGCTTCAGCAGGCCCAGGAGCGCGTGGCCGATCAACTGGCCGAGCAGGTCCGCCAGTCGCCCCAGGCGATGCAGGCGGCCGCCCTCCAGGAGCAGAAGCAGTCGCAGAACCTCGCCCAGATGGCCCGCGAGTTGTCCAAGGAGCAGGCCCAACTGGCCGCCCAGACCCACCAGGCCGCCCAGGCCGAGGAAGGCATGAAGCCCCTGGACCGCCTGGCCGCCGAGCAGCGGGCCCTGGCCAAACAGACCGAGCGATCCAATCCCGAGGCGGCCAAGGAGATGACCCAGGCCGCCCAGGAAATCAGCGCCGCCGACGCCAAGGCCGTCGAGGATCAGAAGGCTGCCGAACAGCAACTCCAGCAGCAGGCTCAGCAGGCTCGCCAGCAGGCAGGCACGAACGACCTGGCCAAGCAGGCGCAGCAACTGGCCAAGGAGCAGGCCGCCGTCTCCAAGGCGGCGCAGGAGCAGGCGAAGGACGTCCAGGCCGCACAGGAAAAGGCCCAAGCCGCTGAGCAGGCCGCGCAAAAGGCCAACCAGGATTACCAGAAGGCCGTCGAGAACCAGCCCAACAAGGATGCCGTCAAGGCCAAGGCCGCCGAACTGGCCCGCCAGGAGAAGGCCCTTGCCCAGCAGGCCGAGAAGCTCCAGCAGGAGGCAGCCGCCAACCCCGCCACCGAGAACACCCCGCAGCGGGCCAAGCCGCTGATGGAGAAGACGGCTGAGAACCTCAACGACATGGCCCTTCAGCAGGCCCAGTCTCACGCGGCACAGGCCGCCCAGCAGGCCCGCCAGAGCGACCAGCAACTCGACCAGGCTGCCCAGCAAGCCCAACAGAAGGCACAGCAGACCGCCCAGCAAGCCCAGCAGGCCCAGCAGCAGGCCGCCACCGCTCAGCAGAATGCCCAGCAGGCCCAACAGCAAGCCGACGCCAAGAAGCAGGCCGCCCAGCAGGCCCAGCAGCAGGCCCAGGCTGCCAGCGATGCCGCACAGAAGGCCCAGCAGGCTGCCCAGAAGGCCCAGGAATCGGGCAATCCCCAGCAGCAACAGGCCGCTCAACAGGCCGCCGATCAGGCCAAGCAGCAGGCACAGGCCGCCAAGAACCAGGCCGACCAGGCCGGACAACAGGCCCAGAACGCACAGAACGCCGCTCAGCAGGCCGCCCAGCAGGCCCAAGCTGCACAACAGCAGGCCGCCGACGCCCAGAAGGGCCAGCAGGCCGCACAGCAGCAGGCCCAGGCAGCACAGTCCGCCGCCCAGAAGGCCGAGCAGATCGCCCAGGCCCAGGAGAAGCTGGCCGATCAGATCCGCCAGCTCGCCGGCACGCCCGAGGGCCAGCAGATGGCCAAGGCCGAGGCCGCCGCTCAGCAGGCCGCACAGCAGGCCGACTCGGCCGAGAATGCCGCACAGCAGGCCGGCGAGAAGATGAAGAACCTCGCCCAGCGCGAGGCCGCCCTCCAGCAGGCCGCCAACGACCTGGCCAAGCAGGCCCAGAATGCCTCGCCCCAGGCCCAGCAGGCCGTCGCCGAACACAACCCCTCCCAGACCATGGAACAGGCTGCCCAGGCCATGAAGGGCGCACAGGGCGAGCAGGCATCCGAGCAGGCCAACCAGGCCGCCCAGAAGGCCCAGCAGGCCGCCGAGCAGGCACAGGAACTCGCCGACGCCCTCGCCGGCCAGAAGAGCGAGCAGTCGCCGCAGGTCGCACAGGCCAAGGCGCAGAAGGCCGAGAACCTCGCCGCCCAGCAGGCGGATCTCCGTCGGCGCACCGAGCAGGCCCTCCAGCAGGCCGCCCAGGCCGCCAAGCCCATGCAGGACACCCAACTCGCCCGCCTGGCCGCCGAGCAGGCTCAGGTCGCCCAGGAGGCCGCCAAGCTCGCCGACCAGGTCCAGCAGGCCGCCCCTCAGAGCGACCGCCTCGATAGCCAGGCCGCCCAGAATGCCCAGGACGCCGCCCAGCAACTCCAGCAGGGACAGGTCGGCAAGGCCGCCGAGGAAGCCAAGCAGGCCGCCGAGCAGATGGAACAGCTCGCACAGCGAGTCAGCGGCAAGGCCGAACAGGGTGAACAGTCCAGCCAGCAGGGCGAACAGTCCGGACAGAAGGGTGAGCAGTCCGCACAGGGCGAACAGTCCGGACAGAAGGGTGAGCAGTCCGCACA
>Ga0116149_1005464_pt1 | contig 11881 bp, 16 predicted proteins | sample AD_UKC057_MetaG_FD_89787 | JGI IMG/M metagenome (GOLD analysis project Ga0116149, IMG submission 89787) | Active sludge microbial communities of municipal wastewater-treating anaerobic digesters from USA - AD_UKC057_MetaG | ecosystem: Engineered > Bioreactor > Anaerobic > Digestate | place: USA...
GGGGGGTGGGGGTGGGGGCGGTTAACAACCCACAACCGGGGTTTTTACCCCCGGGCTTCCACACATGCGGGCACGGGGGGGCGGGGGGGGGGGGGGGGGGGGGGGGGGGGCCGGGGGCGGGGCGGGCGGGGGCCGGGGGGGGGGGGGGCCGGCGCAGCGGCAGGGGTCAGGGCAGCGAGGGCCACGCAGCCGGCTTTGCCGGTGATCCAGGCGACGTCGCAGCCGTAGTTGTTCGGCGTGCGCTCGATGGCGTACACGGAGTGGCCGGTGCTCGTGACGGGGCCGCCGACGATGCTGTGGTAGGCGACGCGGTCGCCGACCTTGATGGATGCCTTGGTTCTCATGCCTGGTCCTCTGCGGTTCTGCCCGGCAGGAGCCAGGCGGGGAGTTCGGGGAGGGTGGCGCCGGCGCGGCCGGGGTGGCCGCCGCCGTTCCAGAGTTTGCGGCAGAGGCGGCCGGCGTCGAGGGTGGGCAGGGCGCCGGGGCCGGGGGAGACGTGCAGGCGCCAGCCGCGGGCCAGGGGGTCGTAGCCCCAGGCGAGAAGGAGCTCGGCGGGGAGGGTGGCGTTGAGGGGGTGGCTGGCGAGGATGTGGGGGTCGAAGGGGTTGCGGTTGATGGCGAGGGCATGGGTGAGGATGGTCTGGCCGGGATCGGGGAACTCGGCGGATGGGGCGAAGCAGCCGGTGGCGTCGAGGCGGCAGTGTACGGGGTAGGAGGAGGAGAGGACGGCCTGGCGGTCGTCCTGGTCGATGTAGCGGCAGATGGCGAGGCCCTCCCAGCAGATGCCGCGGACGAGTTCGTCGGCGGCGCTGCGGGCGGTGACGTAGCGGACGTTGAGAAGGATGTTCCAGAGGTCGTTGTCGGGGTCGAGGCCGTAGGAGCGGAGGCCGAACTGGAGGGGCCGGACCACGGTGTCCCAGCGGTTGCCGGTGCGCTCGGTGGCGGTGTCCCACTCGTTGATGTGCATGACTACTGACGGGGCGGCCTGGTGGGGGTGGAAGTGCCGCCAGGTGAGGAGGCAGGCGGAGGGGGAGTGGTCGGCGGTGTGGATGATGGCGTTGGGCAGGGGGCCGCCGGCGAGGATCTCGCGGATGCGGGGGGTGTGGTGGTCGATCCAGACGAGGAGGCAGCGGGCGTCGAGGCGGCGCATGGACTTGGGGGGCAGGGAGAAGTCGAGCATGTGGACGCAGGCGCCGTCGGGGATGGCGTCGATAGGGTCATCGGGCCAGTTGTAGTCCATGGGGATGAGGATGGGGGCGTCGTCGGCGCAACGGCATTCGCTGGCGCGGAGGGCGCGGAGGGCGATGGCGGCGGAGCCTTTGCCGTCGAGGTCGGCGGCGTGGTAGACGATGTAGTTGGGGCTGGTCATTGGGGTTCTCCTGGGGGAATGGGACGGGCGGGACTCGTGGGATGGATGAGGAGGCTCGCAGGGACGTCGAAGAGGCCGAGGCTGCCGCGGTAGGGGCGGAACTCCAGGGCCACGGGGTTCTGATACTGGTGGTGCCAATGGCCTGGCTCGGCCCAGGCGGAGTAGTAGGGCTTGTAGTCCATGTCGGCGTCGTTCACGCAGCCGACCAGGTCGACCTGGCCGATGATGCCGCCGCGGGTAATCTGTGTGTAGGTGGGCGGTGGGTAGAGCCGCCGAACGTGCGGCAGGCGTTCGTCGATCCAGTCCCAGGCGTGGCACCACTCCGGGAAGGTGCAGCCGCGGGCGGCGTGGATGAGCAGGGGGCCGCGATAGGCGGTGTACCACCTGCGGTTCTCGACGGCCTTGGCGCCCTGGACGATGAGCCAGGCCCAGGGCTGGCGGATGCTGATGGCTTTCATGGGGGGGGCTAGATCTCCAGGGCAACGGGGTTGTCGAGGACGAGGCGCTGCCAGGCGGCGTCGCGCTCGGCTTCGGTGGGATAGACGGCGCGGCCGCCGGGGCTCTGGGGATCGGCGGCGTAGTGCCAGTCTTTGGAGTCGCTGCCGTCGTATTTGCAGACGATGGCGTAGGTGTGGCCGCCGCCGGCGAGGGAGGTCTCGCGCGTGCGGTAGACCGGCATGCCGGGGATGGGGTCGGATCTGTTTGGCCAGGAGCGGGCGTGGAGGCTGAGGCCGGCGACCACGGTGGACTGGCGGTGGGCGATGTCCCAGGCGCGCAGGGTGGCGGCCTTGGTGGGGAGCTCCTCCTCGATGGCGAGGCGCTGCTCGGCGGCGAGGACGCGCAGGATGCGGTGGCCGACCGGGTCATCGATGAGGATGTCGACGCCGGGGTGCAGGGCGGCAATGCGCTGCCAGTTGCGCCAGTAGGCGGGGGTGATGAAGAGGTGCAAGGGATCGTCGACCGGGACGAGGGTGAGGCCGTCGGGGGTGGCGGGCTCGCGCGCTGGGGCCGGGGCGGGCGCGGTGCCCTGGGGGCCGCGGCGGCGGACGATTGAGAGGGCCTGGCAGGCGCTCACCTTGGGGTGGGCGTGCATGTAGTCGGCGACGGCGCGCTGGGTGGCCTCGGGTTCCCTTTCCAGGATGGCGCGCTCGTTGGCGTCGAGCCGGAGGGGCGGGCGCTCGCCGTCGGTCTCACCGATCCGGAAGGGGAGCGGGGCGGTTTCCGGGGCCGGAGCGGGGTCGCCGTCGCGGCCGACGCCGGCGAGCTGGAGGGCCAGGGCGAGGTCCTGGAGGCGCTTGGCAAAGGCCATGACGCGGTTGGCGGCCGCGGCGGCCCAGAGGCCGAGTTCGGCGTCGGTGGCGTCGTCGGGCGGCTCCAGGTCCAGGGGCTGCTCGGAATAGAGGGCGTCGTAGAGGGCGTCCTCGATGGCCCCGGCGGCGTCCTCGATGCGTGCGCGCAGGGGAGAGGCGGGCGGCAGGGGAGCCAGGCCCTGCCCACGGCACCACTCCAGTGCCGCCGTGGCCTGCTCCCTCTGGGTGGCAACGTGTTCTCTTGGGTGGTTCAGGACGGCTGCGGCCGCGTTGGCGATATCCAGCAACGCCGCCGTGGCGGCGGCATTGCGCGACGGGAAGGTGGCGCGGTCGGACAGGCCGCGGGACACACCAAAGGGGTTGGTCTTGTGGGGGAAGTCGACATGGAACGCGTTGATCCACTGGTGGTCGGCGAGCTCGGCGACGAGGATGTAGCAGTCGTCGCCGAGGGCGATCCGCTCGGCATGGTCCTCGGGGTAGCCGCCGGTGGCCGGGTCGGCAGGGGTGCCGTCGGCGAGGCTGAGGTGCTCGATGCCGAAGTCGTCGATGGTCGTAGCCGGGTCGGCGGGGCCCTCCCCGTCCCGGGTTGTCGTCGTCAGGACGGCGGGGTCTGCGGGCGCCTTGAAGCCCTGGCAGGTGCAGCCCTTGGCGAGGCAGTGGCCGTGGCTCAGGTTGTCGTGCTCGACGAGCGGGTGGCCGCAGGTGCATGGATCCATGAGGCGCGGACCGTTCTCGTCGGGCTCGGGGGGCCGCGGCGCCGGGGCGGAGCGGGCCTTGCCGTCGAGACCGATGCGTTTGGGCGGTTGGGCGGGAGGGGTGGCATCGTTTCCAGTTGCCAGGTCGCGGGCCGCGGCGCCGGCGGCGCGGAGCTGGGCGACGAAGGGATGGCTTGTGCCGGTGTGCTGGGCGATGGCGCGGTCGGAGAGTTCGGGCCGCAGGAGGAGGGCGCGCTGGACGGCGAAGCGCTTGTCGGCCTGGGTGCGGTGGAGGCCGTGGTGGAGGTTGGCGCCGGCGGCGGCCCAGCGGGCTTCCTCGAAGGTGCCTCTGCGGATCTCGCAGGGGACGTCGTCCAGGCCGGCGCGGCGGGCGGCCTGGATGCGGTGGAAGCCGTCGACGAGGAGCAGGCCGTTCGGGGTGTCGAAGACGAGCACGGGGGGCAGTGTGGAACCGTTGCGGTAGGCTTCGGCGTAGTCGTCGATGACGTCGTCGTTCTGCCTGAGGCGGCACTGGAACGAGTCGTCGACGACGATGGAGTCGATGGGGCGCTGGGCGACGGTGGGGTCCGGCATGGTGGTCTAGGCTCCTTTGGGCTGGCGGTCGAGGCCGGGCAGGCTGGGGGTGTCGCGGTCGGCGGCGATCTGCCGCCGGCGGGCGGCGTGGCGGGCGCTGGCGATGGAGCGGCAGCGTGGGCAGAGGCCGTCGGGATCCCAGGGGGCGGCGTCGCGGCGGCGGCATTCCTTGCAGGCAGGCATGGGGGTGGATCTCCTATCCTCGATGGGTTCCGAGCAGGCAGCAGATGGCGGCCAGGAGGCCGAGGGCGAGAGCCGACCAGACGAGGGCGGCGAGGAGCTCTCGCCGGCGGCGATCGCGGCGGCTGGCGGCGGCGTCGAGGCGGGGCCCGACGGGGAGGACGCGGACGGGGACTGCGGGTGTGGCCATGGGTTGCTCCCTGGTGGGGTGCGCCGGTCGGTGCCGCTTGCGCGGGCAGAGGGCACCGACCGGCGGCCCGGTCACTTGGCGGGCGGTGTGTCCCTGACGAGGCTGCCGCGGTAGACGGGGCAGCCGACGGTGCGGGCGATCTCGCCGGCGAGGCGTTCGGCTTCGGCCTGGAGGAGGCGCGCAAGGCCGGGGAGGATGATGCGGAAGGTCAGCCGGCTCTCTTTGAGGGCGTAGCGGAAGAGACAGCGCAGCTCGACGGGGGGCTGGCCGTAGAAGACGGGGAGGCGCAGGCGGACCTCGGGGGGAACGCTGAGGGACTCGTCGCGACCGGCGGCGACCTCGGTGGTGGTGGTGTACTCGAAGGAGATATCGCCGTTGTTGAGGCGGTGGGCCTCGTGGACGCGGGCGCTCTGGGTGGCGCGCAGGGTCAGGGCAATCTCCAGGAGCCGGGCGGCGGGGGGTTCGACGAAGTCGCCCTCGTTCGCTTCGATGAGATCGGCGAGTTCGGAGGGGCTGAGGGCCTGGTCGAGGACGCCGGTCCAGGCGGCGAAGGCGGGATCGGGACGCAGCTCGAGGACGGCGGTCCAGGCGCACCAGCCGGGCTGCTGGGAGGTGTGGTAGTCGAAGACGGCCACGGCGCGGAGGAGGCCGACCTCCTGGCAGGAGGGGGCAGAGCCGCCGACTTCGACGAAGCAGACGGAAGCCTCGGTGGCGAAGCGGCGGGTGTGCTCGACGAAGGACTCGATGGTCTGGTGCCGGGTGGCGCCGACGGAGTTGACGGGATGGGGGCCGAGGGCGGCGGGCTCGCAGAAGACTTCGCCGTCGGGGCCGATGAGGGCGACGAGGGTGCCGCGGAGGCGGTCGGCCGCGGGCAGCCCGGCAAGGTGCCGGGTGAGGTCGGCGGCGGCAGTCTGGCGGCGGACCCAGTCGGCAAGGGCGGCGGGGCCTTCGGTGCAGGGGGATTGGTCGTAGCGTTCCATGGGAGTGGGTTCCTTTCGGGGGCTGGGTTCAGTTCTCGTTTTCCGGGAAGCCGGCGTCGGGCGCGGCTTGGCTCATGCGAAGCTGGTTGGGGTTGTGCCTCGTCAACCGCCCGTCGTCGGTGGTGTAGAACATCGAGGGGAGGTGTTCGGGGCGGGGGAGCTTGAGGGCGATGTCGTCGCGCAGGAGGACCTTGGAGGCGTTGCCTTCGGCGGCGGGCGCGACCTTGATGGTGAGGGCGAGGGAGCCGGGTTTGCCGGTCTCGCGGACGGCGCCGACGAGGGCGCCGAGGGCGGCGCTGAGGTCGAAGGCGACGCCGCCGTCGCGGAGGAGGCGCAGGAGTTCGACGGCGTCGATCCTGGGGGCCTCGGCGGCGGCCGGGCGGGTGGCGGTCTGGGACTGGGTGCTCACGGACGGGTCTCCTTCTCCTGGCGGTTGGGTTGGCCGGCGGGCGCCGGCTTGAGAAACAGGTCGTTGTCGTCGAGGCAGGCGAACTGCGGATGGCCGTGCTCGTCGCGCCAGGTCAGCACGCGGGGCAGGCTCTTCTGCTCGGCCAGCTTGGCGGCGTCGCAGAGATCGCCGAGGATCGGGACGAGGGGATCGAGCTGGCGGCGGCGCTGCTCCAGGTCCTCGCGGTCGCGCCGCTCGGGGTTCTGAGCGGCGTAGTGGAGGCAGCGGAGTTCGCGGCGGAGGGTGCCGAGGAGGGTCATGGCATCGGCGTGGGTGAGATCGACGGTGATGGAGACGCGGGGCATGGGTCAGGCTCCTTGCTGGGGTGGCAGCGGGGCGACGCGGGTGGAGAGCATGGCGTGGACGTAGTCGGTGACTTCGCGGCGGTCGTAGACCCAGCGGCTGCCGGTGGGGTCGAGGGTGGGGTGGAAGGGGAAGGGCCCCATGGCGGTCTTCTGGCCGCGGCGCCAGCGGTTGAGCTGACTCTTGCTGATGCCGATGCAGGCCGAGGTTTCGCGCTCGGTGAGGCGGGCGGCGGAGCCGGAGGCGGCAACGCCGGTGCGGAGGATCTCCAGGATGCGCTCGCGGATGGCGGGAGCGACGCCGGGATCGGCGCCGCAGGCGGCATCGACGATGGTGAGGGTGTGCGGGGCGGCGAGGATGGTGCTCATGGGCGGGGGTCTCCCTGGGGTTGGGCCTGAGCGGCCTGGTTCTGACTGATGAGGCTGAGCAGGAAGAGGCGCAGGGAGCTGGGCGGCTGGGTCTGGCCGCGTTCCCAGCGCAGAACGGAGCGGCGGTCGACGCAGAGCTGTACGGCGAGGGACTCCTGGGTCTCGAAGCCGGCGAGCCTGCGGAGTTCGCGGAGCTTGCAGCGGGAGAGGTCGGGGAGTGGCGCGGGGGCGGTCACGGCCGGGGCCCTCCGTGCAGCCGCAGATAGGCGGCCAGGCGCTCGGCGGCGGGGGCCGCGGGGGCGGCAGGGGCCGGCGGCGGCGGATCGTCGGCCTCGAAGGGCGCGACTTCATCGAGGAGAGTGCGCGGGATGAGGACGCGGCAGCGGCTGCTCTGGTGCAGTACCTGGAGGTGGGCGCCGGCGCGACGGGCGAAGCAGAACCAGTGCCCGGCGCGGAAGCGCGGATCGTCGGGGTGGTCGGCGAGCATGACGGCCTGGAAGGGGAACTCGCGGCGGAGACGGCTGTAGAGCGGGGTGTTGTCCGGCATCAGACGAGGCCCTCCTGGATACGCCGCAGGTGTTCGTCTGCGGCAATCTGGCGACAGAGCTCGCCCCATAGTGCGGCGTCGGCCGGCTGGGGCAGCGGGCAGGTGGCCCAGTGGCGGAGGCGGTCGGCGATCCCGGCCTGGCCGGCGACGGTCGGGCCGGCCTCGGCGAGGACGCCCGCCACGCTGAGGCGGCGGCTGGCGGCGCGGGCGCGCACCAGGCCGACCGTGAGCAGGGCGCTGGCGAGGCGCGGGGGGAGGTCGCACCAGGGCACCGCGGCGGCCCAGGCGTTGGGTGCGGCCAGGTCGAGGGGTGTCTGCAGGGCGAGGGCACAGAGGAGGCGGCCGGGAGTCATGGCCGTATCGGGGGCGGCGGGGGCGACGGCCGCGCTCGGCGGGGCGGGCGGTGCCGGGACGGGCGGCCGGCGGCGCTGCAGGGCCGAGACGGGAAGTCCGGTAAGCTCGGCGATCTCGGCGAGCTCGCAGTGCCGGACGGCGGGGTCCGGGTGGGTGTCGATGAGGTCCAGGACGGGGCCGGTGAGCTCGGCGGCCCAGGCGGCCGAACCGGGGGGTTGCGCCGGCAGGGCCTCGACGGCCCAGGCGGCGACGGAGCGGCAGCGGTAGGCGATGGGCAGGCCGGCGGCCAGCAGGTCGTCGGGGTCGCGGGTGCCCTCGGGAGCTCCCGCCGGGATCTCCAGGGCGGCGACCTCGACGATGGCCTCGGCGTCGCGCAGGAGGGCGGCGGCGTCGCGGGTGGCCTTGATGCCGGCGGCGTCGGCGTCGAAGCTGAGACGGACGGTGCGGGAGAGGCCCAGGACGAGGGCGGCCTGTTCGGGGGTGAAGGCGGTGCCGCCGGGAGCGGCGGCGGGGATGCCGGCCTCGATGCAGGCCAGGGCCTTGAGCTGGCCCTCGACGATGGTGATGGGGCCGGGTGTCCGGCGCAGGAGTTCGCGACAGCGGTGGAGGGCGTAGACGAGGCGGCCCTTCGAGAACAGCGGCGTATCGCCGGTGTTGATGTACTTGGGGCCGGAGTCGGCCAGGGTCCGGCCGGCAAAGCCGACGATGCGGCCGGCGGGGTCGTGCAGGGGGATGACGAGGCGGGCGTGCAGGGGGTCGTAGGTGCTGCCGTCGTCGCGCCGGCGCAGGATGCCGGCGAGGACCAGGAGATCTTCGGGAGCGCCGCAGTCGCGGACGCGGTCGGCCACGGCGTAGCCGATGCCCCAGCGTGAGCGGATGGACGCCGAGAGGCCGCGGCGTTCGGCGTAGGCCAGGGCCTCGGGGTTGCCGGCGAGGTTGGCGGCGTAGTGGGCCGCGGCCCGGGCCAGGGCGGCGCGCAGATCGGCGTGGGTGGGGCCGGCGGCGGCCTCGCGGCCCTCGTAATCGAGGGTCAGCCCCAGGATATCGGCCACGGCCTCGGCGGCGTCGAGCCAGGAGGGGAGGTTGTCGTGCTGCTGGAGGAAGTCGACGGCGCCCCTGCCCCCTGCCCTGCACGAGAAGCAGTGCCAGCCGCCGTCGGGCCAGACGTGCAGGGAGGGGGTGCGCTCGCGGCCCTGGCCGTGGAAGGGGCAGTGTACGCGGGCGGTGCGGCCGGAGGACCGCGGGTCGAGGCCGCGGGCACGCATCACCTCCAGCGTGTCGGCTTCGCAGAGCGCGCGGAAGCTGTGTTCGGCGAGCTTCACCCTAGAGATCCTCCTGCTCGGCGGGTCGCGGCCGGGACTGTTGCTCCTGGCTGGCGGTGCGTTCGGTGTGGCGGGCTGAGTCCCAGAGGCTGAAGCGCATGGAAGGGCCGTCGAAGTGCAGCATCGCGCGGCGGAGGGCGCCGTTGCGGTTCTTGGCCAGGTTGAGCAGTGCCTTGTTGGCAGGCTTGGCCGGATCGTCATGGCCGGCGCGCCAGAGCAGCATGACGGCGTGGGCGTCCTGCTCGATCGCGCCGGAGTCGCGGAGCTGGGAGACGCGCGGTTCGCCGCCGTCGGCGGTGCGGTTGAGCTGGGCGAGGGCCAAGAGGGCGAAGCGGCCGCGGCGGCAGGCGGCCAGCCAGGAGGCGCTGATCTGCGCCAGTTCGTCGGTGCGGGTGCCGCCCTGGAAGCCGGGGATGTGTTCGAGCTGGATGTAGTCGACGACGACCAGCAGGGGGCGCTCGCGGGTGCCGTGCCGTTGCGCCAGGGCCAGGGCCATGGCCTGGTACTGTGCCGGCGGGAGGTTGACGTCGTCGCAGATGGTGATGGGGAGCCGCCCCACCTCGGCGTTGGCGGCGCGCCAGCGTTCGACGGTGGCCAGGTGGCGCAGGCCGCCTGAGAGCACGGCGGTGTAGTCGACGGCGGCGCGGGCCGCGGCGATGCGCAGGAGCAGGTCGTCGGCGTCCATTTCGTGCGAGAACACCAGCACGGGATAGCCGAGGTCCGCGGCCCACTCGCAGATGTTGCACGCCAGGGCCGTTTTGCCGTGCGATGGGCGGGCCCCGACGATGGTGATCTTGCCGGGCTGCAGGCCCATGGTGGCCTCGGAGAGGGGCTCCCAGGGCAGCGGGATGCCGGTGACGGCGGTGCCGGAGGCTTTGCGGCGGAGCCACAGATCCCAGTTGCGCGCGGCGCCGTCGGCGGCGCTGACGGCGCGGACCCCGGCGCTCTCGGCCTCGACCAGGATGGCGTGGGCCTGGGCGGCCAGTTCCTGGACGGAGCGGCGGCCGCGGTGCCGCACCAGGTCGGCAAATGCCACCAGCCGCCGCAGGGCCACGGCGTCGCGCAGCACGGCGCAACGGTCGGAGAGCACCTGGAGGCTCTCGGCGTGGGGGCGCAGGTCCTCGATGATGGCGTCGGCGTCCTCGCCGACGCGAAGGAGTTCCTCCCGGAGGTTGACCCAGTCGGCAGGCCGCTGGGCGGCGAGCAGTCGGCGCGCCGCGGCGGCCGCGGCCTGGGTGTCCGGCTGGGTGAAACAGTGGCTCCAGATCCTGCCGAGATCCGCCACGGCCAGGGCCGCGGCGTCGGGGTAGCTGGCCACCGTGGCCAGGACGGCGCGCTCGATCGCCGGCGAGGCGGGGTTCTCGGCCGGGTCCGTCGGGAGGCTCTCCGGGGTGGGTTGCCGGCGGCTCACTTGACCTCCGTTGGGAGAAGCGGGTCATGCAACCGCTCGGCGACCGGCACGTCGGCGTCCCACTCGACCGGGGGCACGAGCGGGCCGTTCTGCGGGCTGATCGGCGGCGGGCGCCAGCCGCGCAGGCGCTCGACGGCCCGGCGGTTGATCTCCTCCTCCTCGGGGGAGAGCTGCATGGGATCGCGGCGGGATTCGGGCGGCGTCCTGCCGGCCGGCGGCGTGGTCCCGGGCGCCGGCATCGAGGCCAGGAGTCGCAGGAGCCCGGTGCGGAGCCACGCCAGGCGCAGGCCGGACCGGGCATTGCGCGCCAGATCGGAGCCGGCCAGTTCGAGCAGCTTCGAGGTCAGTGCCCGGTTGAAGGCCTCGGGCGTGATCGTGGCCGGTGCCACGGCCTGGAGGACGGCATAGTCGGCCGCCGAGAACGGCAGTTGGGCCGACTCCGGCCGGGCCGCCCAGGATGAGGCGAACGCGGCCGCGCGTTCCTGGGCCGCGGCCCCGACCTGGTCATCGGCGGCGGGAGGAAGCCCGTAGACGGTCGGCCTGCCGGCCTGTGCGCGGCGCACGACCCGGATGTCGCACCAGCCTTGGCGGAGCTGGGCTAGGTACCAGCGCAACGTGCGTTCGGGCAAGTCCGGGAAGTCTGCCGCACTGAACTCGGTGCGGCCGGAGGCCAGAAGGGCGGCGTACCAGCGCAGGGCCTCGGCGGTAATGTGCTCTGCCATCGCGAGAGTGATACGGGTCATGATCGTCACCTGCCGGAGGTCGGGCATTCCGCTGGCGTCTCATGTTCCACGACATGCGACCCGTCGACACGCAAGGCGGCGACGTCGGACTCGTCGTACCAGCGACCAGGACGCGCCGTCTTCACAGGCGTGATGATGCCGCGTTTCTGCCAGCGGTACAACGTGATCGGACTGACTCCAAGCAGGCGTGCGGCGGTAGTCTGGCGGATCATCTTGGATGCCTCCTGACCGACGAAGGTAGTCTCGGATCGCGAGAGATGCAAGCACGTTGTGTAATGTTTTGCAACTTCGTGCATAGCGGTGTATCATTGCAATAGGTTACAGCCTGCAAGAGGAGGGCCTTGCGATGATGTTACCCATGACGGAGCATCTGGCAGCCTATCTAGACGCCCTGCCCTTCTCCATGGAGACTCTAACAGAGAGGGCCGGCGGCGGTCGGGCCACCTGGTACCGCATCCGCAGGAACCGCAAGGGCTGGCTCACAGACGCGACCGTGGCCATGCTGGCCAAGGGCCTGGGGATCCCCGAGGATGAGCTGTTGCGGATCACTCTGGGGGCGCCGGCCGCCGGCCGCGAGCACCCGTGTGCGGGGAAGCCCAGGGAGCTGGCCGACCTCTGCCGCGCCTGGCCCCACCTAGACGAGTCGACCCGGTCGATGGTCCTAGCGGTGGCCCGCGCGGCCGTCGAAAAACAGGGACGTGAAGGCAGCCAGGGCGACTCTGCATCGGCTTGACCTGGCGGGGGACTGAGGGATACTAACTGCAGAAGCCTGAATGAGGCGGGGACGTTGTCACGAGCGGGTGATGGAGCAAGGGAGGTACACGGATGCAGACCGGACGGAGAGCGATTAGGTGGGTGGTGGGCGTTTCCCTCCTGGCGGGTTTCGCCGCATGGGCGCAGACGGCGACCACAACGACTGAGCCGTTGCTGAACCGATCCACGACGACGTTCAGCAACGGGACGCGAGCGACCACGACGCACCAGCCGCTGCTGAACCGCTCGACCACGACGTTCAGCAACGGGACGCGAGCGACCACGACGCACCAGCCGCTGCTGAACCGCTCGAC
>Ga0116149_1005466_pt1 | contig 11880 bp, 9 predicted proteins | sample AD_UKC057_MetaG_FD_89787 | JGI IMG/M metagenome (GOLD analysis project Ga0116149, IMG submission 89787) | Active sludge microbial communities of municipal wastewater-treating anaerobic digesters from USA - AD_UKC057_MetaG | ecosystem: Engineered > Bioreactor > Anaerobic > Digestate | place: USA...
AGTGCCTTGTTTCACTGTGCGCGAGTGTGCGAAAAAAAGCGGCGGATTGCAAGGATAAAACCAAACTAAAACCAAACCTGCCCATCTGGACAACCAAAATATGCAATATTTGTTGGATTTTATCGGTTCGGTGCTCGGGTTTGGGAGCTGGATGTCGGGGGTTCAAATCCCTCCGCCCCGACCAATTTACGACCCTTCAGAACCCCGTTTTTATTGAAAAACACCAATGAAAACGGGGTTTTTTGTATCTAAGAGGGGGCGATGGCGCGAAAAGCTAAAATAGGCTCTACGGTGGGCAGAAAACCACAACAAAACCACAACAAATTTTCTGCCGATTGTGCCGCAAATGTATGAAATATGCACGCCCGCTTATGTTTCTTACGTGTCCAGCGAGCCTCATTTTCGAGATCGTTTTCCGTCTGGGGCTGGCTGGAATGGCGTTTTGAGCCGAAAACAGGTCTTGGAAGCCATTTTTGGCCGTTTCGGGTGCCTATTTGCCCCCATAAACAGGATCTTTGACCTTCTCCCAGGGTTACCGCGGATCTCATCATCTGGCCATTATTCTGCGATTCACAGCCCCTTTGGTCTCGATGCGCGCACGCTTCAGGGGGTGTTCTTGGGGGGAACGACAATCAGATAGTCATTCTTCTTGGCTGGAGTGCGCGCGTGGCTGTGCTTTTCCTCAAAACTGACCGTGTAATCCTCAATCCGCAGGGTCAGTAGCATGTTGAAGTCGTCCCTGAACCGAATGAACAACAAGGAGGGGCTGCCGATCTCCCCGAATCCAGCCGTCATCGTGGTTGTCGGGGACACTTGAGGACGTCCGGTGACCCAGACTTTCTGGCCGGACTTCACCGCCAAGGCAGCTTCACGCGACATGGGAACCTTGAGTCGCCCTGTAGCCCGGCTGAACAACAGGGTCTTCTGCCCCTGCTTGTCGTATTCTGGCGAACTGAACGAACCGACCGTCAGGGTCGCAACGCCGTCCGCGCCATACCGGATATCGCCGACCGTTCCGGCAAGGGTGACTTGGACGTTGTCCACGAAGTCACCCGCCGCCTGCTGCGCCCGAAATCGGACATCTTGCTTCTGCGCCGTCGTCGTTGACGCTTTGAACTCGACGCCAAAACGATTCAGGAGGGCCAATAAGCCGTCATAGGTGATTTCCTTTTCGGGTAGAGGCCGGGCTACGGGCGGTTGCTGCGCAGACGCGGAAGGCGGCCGAAAGAACATGGGGCGCAGCGGGGTGGCTTTAGGAACTGAGGGCAGGGCAAGAGTCTGCTGTTGCCCGACTATCTGATTGAGTACGGCCTGTTGTTGTGCCGCAAGCGCCTGTTGCTTGCTTTCGGTTTCTTTAACAAAACCCGAGAAGGTCGCCAGCAGCGCCCCCACCCCCAACAGGAAGATCACACCGCCCACAGCGGCCGGCGCGAGAACAGTTGTCAGAAGAAGCGCCAAACCGCCTCGTTCCTCATCACGGATCAACAGAATGATGGCCAGTGCGAACGATACCAGAAAGAACGGCGAATAGAACGGGATGATTGGGCACAGGACCAACAGGACCATGCCGACGCCAAAACAGATCCATCCCGCAACCCGCATGTTCTGCGACTTCGAGGTTGGATGCGGAGTAGCGACCGGTTGCGGTATGGCCGGAGGCTGGGTCGCTCTCGCACGCGGGGCGGGCCCGGGCGGAGCTTGCTCGGCGCTAAAAACGAATCCCTTGCGGCATTTCGGGCACTTGCTCTCAAGCCCGTCATAGTCGGCAGGGACTGACATTCTTTCGGAACAGTGGGGACAACGGACAATCATCGTGTTGTTCATGACGCGTATTCTCGATGCTTAGACCGTCATTTCACACCTTGGGCCTCAGAAGCACCCGCCTGAAAGTCCTCTTGGAGCATTTTCAAGAACTGCTCTTCGAGCGTGGGTAAGGCGAACAAACGGTACGGACTGAAAATGATTGAAAGAGATCCAGCCGTGTTTCACGAGCATATCACACAGGTTTTTGAGATCCGTTCTGTCCGTCACCGACAACGCAGTTGTTTCGTAGACAAAAGAAGGTTCTTTGTTCTGCGACAGCTTCTTGACGAACGGCAGGAGAACCGCACGGGATCGCCACAGCTGCTTGGCGAGAGCATAATGATCCTTGGACCGCTCACAGGAGTTGAGATCAACAATGTATAACCCATGCGCCTTGAAGAATGCGGCGAGTGGTTTCGTGACTTTGGCCTTTATAAAATCGTCTACGCGGTGCTGATCACGCTCCGCCTTAAGAGTAGTTCGGTGTTCATCGAGAACGGCCAGCGAATACTCAACGTGTGCGATTTCTTTTTGGATCTCTTCAATGGCTCTCATGAGTAACCTCCCGCCTAAACACTGACAATCCCCTTGCAAGCCGGATATTTCGGGCAGCCCCAGAACTGCCCGCCCGCATTCGCACCTTTCCGTGCTGTGCGCATGACCATCGGCGAGCCGCATTTCGGACAGGAGGGCGCAGCGGCGTCCGATGCGGCCATCTGTACATTCTGGATCTTCGCCGGTGCTGTTTGCGCGGGGTGAGCGGTTGTGGCGGTCGGAACCGCAACGGACTCGCCCTTCACGTCACGGATCAATTGAACGAGCGCCTTCCCGTCGATCAGCTCAATCGGCTTGCCGCGCGCGAAACCATAGGACTCCTGCGTATAGACACCCGATGAGACCACAATTACGCGGTCAGCCCGCTCGGCGACCATGATGCCGTACATCTCCCGGACAACCTTGACACCGACTTTGAAAGACCGCCACTGCTTGCACTGGACCAAAATCTTCCGACCCCTGCTTCGCAGAACCAGGTCAATGCCTCCGTCCGCTCCCCCGCCGCCGGTCTCTTCGACCGAGTAACCCTGCCGCCGGAAGGACTCCCCCACCAGCGTCTCAAACTCGCGCCAAGACATGGCGCGGATGGCCTCAATGTCCTTGGCTGAAGCGAAGAGGATTTTTCGCTTTAAGGTTAGCAGTCCGGACACGAACGATGCGGCGAGACAGAGCCACTGCGCCGCAGTCAGAAAGAGACGCAAGATGCTGTCATTCAGCACTGTTGCACTGCCTGGCACGGGTTGCAGCCTGAGATAAATCCAGACTCCAATTCCCAGTATCAACGTTACCCACCAGGGGAACATCAGTAGAAGATCAAATATGCCTTCGTTTTTCTTTCGGCGTGCCATCATGTCCTCTTAACTTTACCGTCGATTCAACTCAGGCATCGGTTTGAGCCTGCTGATACTCCCTCAACGTACGTCCCGCAGCATCCTTCCAATCAACGCGCCCGTTCGAGGCGCGACCGAGCACAACCGCCGACGCCAGCGACGGTGAATTGAACGTGTAGTTCTGAGTGAAGCGCAACTTACCTGACTCGGGAACCAGCACTCCGTTCTTCCGCAACTCCGATCGGGTTCGCCCAACGATAGGAAAACCGCTCAACGACGGTGTTTCACTCTCAGAGGCCAGCGAACCCGACCTCACGACAAATCCTTGAGGCGTGTCGTAGCCGGATGCCGACGCGCCACGACCCTTACAGAAAAGAACCAAGTTGCTCGGTCCGACACCGACTGCGCTCTGTTCAAAGGCGTAGACGCCCAGTACAGGAAGAACGCCCAACATGTTGTGCAAGAAAACCTCCATATCAGCGCGATCGGCCTCTGACAGTGTCGGCTCTGTCGGCTTGTTACCGTTCTCCAAACTCGCGCGCTTGGCAGCGCCTGCAAGGCCCACTAGCTGCGCCTCAAGAAATTGCACATGCGCTTTATTCAATTGGCCAGGTGCCACGAAAAAGACCGCCCGTGTCCAGAAGTCCTTCTTCACGTAGTGGTCTTCGAAGCGCGGTTTGACGGGGTCCCCTTCGCCAACATAAAGCGTCTCACCGTTGCCGTCTGCGGAAGGCCCCAGCAGCAGGTACACACCGGTCTGTTGAAACTCCGGCCGACTCCGGACCTGCGGATACAACGTCCGGGGAAACATCAGCGACTTGCCGGTCCAATTGCTGCGCTCCACCACGCGCAATCCGTCCGGGTCCCCGTCGGCCACAAAGATCGTAATCGTGAACGGCACTTGCTTGCTCATAGGTGGTTCCCTTCTGTTAAACCGAAAGCGTTACCGAACGGGCGCCTAAGCCCGCATAGTCGGAAGGATTGCAGCTTAGGACGATGACCTGAAGCCCGCGCGATGCGCCCAGATCCAACATCCCCTGCATCGTGTTGACGCGGTCGGGATCGGAGTAGGCAAAGGCGTCATCGAAAACGACAGGCAGTGAACCATCATGGTTCGCGGCCAGCAATTCGGCTATCGCCAGGCGCACGGCCGCCGCGACTTGCTCGCGGGTTCCACCGCTCAGGCTGTCGAACGGCATGGCACCGCCCTGTGCCGAGCGCACCAGTTCGATACGCTTGAAGGCGTTGTCCTCAAAAGTAACCACTGCCCGTGCTTCCGGCCCGAACAGACGCTTCAAATAGTCGCCGATCTTTTCCGCCAAGGGAAGCGAGAACCGGTCGGCCAACGCTTGCTGCTCCTGCTGGAAAAGTTCGTCGATCAGCGCGATGGCCTGCGCTTTACGAGAAACCGCAGCCAGATGCTCCTCGGCAGACGCTTGCTTGGCGTCCGCTTGCGCTTGCGCGGTATGAGGATCTTCCGCGCCGTCGGAACGGAGCGCGGCCTGACTGACAGCACGCCGTCGTTCGGCATCCTGGCGCTCCTGATCCTTTGCCGTTATCGCCCGCTGCAGCCGGTCACAGGACTGGCTCAACTGGTCGGGCTGTAAAGCGGACAGCGCCGCTTGGATCTGGGTCAGCGCTTCTTCAGCGCATTCTTTCGCCAGACGAGCCCCCGCCAGCCGCTGCGCACGAACAGCATCCTCACCATGACTGTCCAGCAGCATCCTCAACTGCGCCTCAAAACCCGTAAGCTTTTGAGTGTCTTTCGCAATGTCGCCTTGGAGTGTCTTCAATTGCCCCGTCAAGCCGCTCTGCTCTGCCAGCAAGGCATCCCGTGCCACCTTCATCTCACTCTCAAGGGTTTCACAGTTGCGAAGCGACTTGTCCTCGCAACGAAGACGGGCCTTCGCTTCCGCCAAGGAGTCGGGCCGATCACTGCATCCCAATTGTTCCATGCGGCGAGCGACATCAGCCTCTGCGCTGGCAAAGTCTGTCTCAGCCTCGCTACACTCGTCCGCCAAATCATCCGCATCCAGCGCCGAAACCGCCGCCTCGGCCGCCGTTCTTTTGCGCTCCACTTCCGTCCGCTTGGCCAACGCCTCCGCTGCGGCGGCAACCGTCTGCAGACCATACTCATCCAATGGCCGTTGCAAACGTGCCTGCGCCTCACGCACCTCGTTACGCGCCTTTGTCAGGCTATCGCCGCCACCAGGGTAGATCTTCAAGCTGAGTGTGTCGCCAACGCTGACCTCCGTCGGCTCAACAATTCTCTGGCGCTTACCGACACTCAGTTCCACGCTACCGACACGTACGGGGTTTGGGGCCGCGACCAGCTCAATTTCAGCGGCCATGGCGTTCAGTGCCGCTTGAGCCTGCGCCTGCTTGCTTTCTAAATGCTGTAAATCAGTGAAGGCCTTTTGGTCGATGGCCGCTAGCCGCGACAGCTCCGCCTGATAACCTGCGATTTCCTCTTCGAATGCCTGAACGCGCTCCAAACGCTTTCGCAACTCCGCTTCACGGGCCTGCTTCTCGAACCACCCAACCCAGGAACCGGCCAGCTCCTTCCGCAACCGAGCAACACGAGTGTTCGTCTGGGCCTCATCATACTTGCCTTCCGCTTCAGCCCCGCGTTCGCGACTGCTATCAAGCGATTGAGCAAGGCATTGTTCTTTGTCTCGCTTGGGAGCCAAAGACGCCTGCAACTGGCCAACAGAATCCCTCAACCCGAGGATCGTTTGCTCAACAGATTCCAATGCCTCCTGTTTGTCGGCCGCGTCCTTGACTTCCTGCGACTGACGTTCTTCGGACCGGCTCAACTCTTCAGCTTGCGCAAGCTTCTCATCAACCTGCGTCCTCTGCTCGGACAATTTCTCAAGGTCGCCAGCCGCGCGCCGGGCTGTCGCCACTGCCTCCTCAAACTCCCGAACCGTCTGCTCCAAGCGCGCCAAGCGATCTGAGGCAGCGGCGTGTTCCACGCGCGCCTCTTCAGCTTCCGTTTGCGCACGAGCCAGGTCCGACCCCGTCCTTGCACTTCCGGCCCGAACGAAAATCCGCTCTTTGGCTTCGGCAAAGTGAGCAGCCACCCGGGCGTCGGACTCCGACTGCATGGCGACCCCGCCGCCAAACGCTTGAAGCCGCTGAAGCAACTCGGTCCGCTGTCCGTCCGTCGAACCTGCGGGATCGCGCCCGCTCATGCCCTGCCACACCCACAGGTGCGCCCACTGCACGCCGACGCGTTCCAGAATGTTGCGCCCACCCGACACTTCCGGCACGCCTAGCAGCTCATGCAACCGCGTCTCGGCCTCCTCACCCTGCCATGTGCCACCGCCGCTTTTCGTCAGGTGCGTCGTGCCAGTCGTGCCGCTGAAGCGTTTTTTGAGCAGGAATTCGGCACCTTGGGCGACGAAACGTATTTCCACCTCGGGGTGCCCCGCATGGAGCGTCGACACCATGCTCTTCTGCGCCTCGCCCGTCACGTTGGCCTTCAGAAACAGCCCGCGGTGGACGGCCTCAATCAGCGTGCTCTTGCCGGTCTCATTCGCGCCGCCGACCAAGGTTCGCGACGGATCGAAGTTCACCGTCACATCGCGGTGAATCCGGTAATTCCGCACAGTGGCCGAGATCAGTTTCATGACTGAGCCTCCTGTGTGCATGCCGCATGCAGCTCGCGCAGAGCTATCCGGGCGACCTCCGCCTCTTCGCTGTCTCCAACCGCCCGCTCCACAAGTTTACGTGCCACGCATGCGATCAGTGGATCCCCGCTGCGCTCGGTCAACGTCTGCAGCTCGGCGTCGGTCGGCGCAATCAAGGTCCCGTTCGCGAGCTTCATCCTCAGCAAGCGGGCTCGCAGGGATTCCAGCAGCTCTTCCAGCCGGTTTGCCGCTTCGATGCCGACGGATCCTGTCAGCGACAACCGGAGCAGGTCCTCGTTCGCCCGTGCCCCAAGCAGAGCGGTCAGCCGTTCCTGCAAGGTGTTGAGCGACGCGTCGCCCGCGAGGTCGAAAACCAACTCGCTCCAGTTGAGCCGGGAGGTCGCGACGGGCGTCACCAGCGGAACCGCGCCCCTCCGCGCCTCGACGACCAGAACATTGCCGGGGTCGTGTTCCCCTCCTTTCGGGAACCGGTCAAGTTCCGGCGTGCCGGCATACCACGCTTTGGCTTCGATCTGCTTGGTGCCGTGCCAGTCGCCCAGCGCGACATAATCGATCTCACCGACCGGCAGCCGCGCCAGATCCAGCAAATTGGCGGAAGCGCCGCCGCCTTCCTCGTCATCCGCCCACTGCCCGGAAAAGGTCTGCGTGCTACCGTGGGCCAGTACAATGCGGGGCTTGTCACGCGGAAGACCGGCAAACACATCAGGCGCGCGCAGCCAATCCGTGGGGTCGGCCATCACCGCGCGGCGCAGCAATGGACAAGGCAGTATCACAGCCACGTCCAACTCGACCGGGGCGGCCTCCAGCAGCATGCGCAGATTCGGAGCGAGGGCATCTCGCTCGCGCTGGAAGAACGCCTGTTCCCAAACACTCCCCGGCCCGGCGTGGTCGTGGTTGCCGGGAATCGCGAACACCGGCACCCCGATCTGCCCGATGGCGCTGCACGCCGCAGAGACGGTCGCCTTGTCCGCGCTCGGTGAGTCAAAGAGGTCCCCCGCTACCAGCACAAACGCCGCGTCGTGCTCCCGCGCGACGCCGCCGATGCGCTTGATCGCCTCGATCCGCGCCTGCTGCACCAGCGACCGCTTGTGCGCGTCCCCGATGCCCGCGAACGGTTTCCCGATCTGCCAGTCTGCCGTGTGGATGAATTTCATGGCTTCCGTCCTTCGATACGTCTGACCTCGCGATCAAAGTCGGATAGGTACTCCAAGTCCTGTCGCTTGCGGTAAACCTCGTATTCGCCTTCGGCTTTGAGCTTCGCCTCTAACGCACTGACCTTGCCCTTGTCCTGGAGGATCGGGTAATTCGACAGCTCCAGAAAGCCGTTCAGAAAACTGACCCAGTCGGCCATGCGCATCAGGATTCCACGCTCCGCCCTGTTCTCGGCAAGATCCAGATAGGCAGAAACAATGCGGTTCAGCTCCGTCACATGGGCTTTGTTGAGGTAGTTTTTCGCTACCGTGACATCCGATTTCAGAATCTTGCCGCCCGGCGCGTGTTTCCAAGTCGTGAGCCCCATGTAGACTTTGGCCGCATCTGCTGAGGCGTAGATCAGTTCAGCCGCCGTCTGCCCGGTAATCGCCCAGTGCAACTTGTTCTGAACCGTGGCAAAGAACTCCTTCGTCAGCGGCGCGTCAGGACTGTAATCCGCCGAAAGGGCATAAATATCCGTGATCTTCTGATAAAAGCGCCTCTCGCTAGCCCGAATCTCGCGGATGCGTTCCAGCAACTCGTCAAAATAGTCCTTGCCGAAAACCTGTTTGCCCTGCTTCAGCCGATCGTCGTCCAGCACGAAGCCCTTGATGATGAACTCCCGCAGCGTGGCCGTTGACCAGATTCTGAACTGCGTGGCCTGGTAACTGTTGACGCGATACCCGACCGCGATGATGGCGTCGAGGTTATAATAGCGAGTCTGGTAGTTCTTCCCGTCGGCGGCAGTTGTTTCCAAAATGGAAATAACTGAAGCTTCCGTCAGTTCACCCGACTCGAAAATGTTCTTCAGGTGCTTGTTGATCGCCGGCACCTTGACCCCGAACAACTCGGCCAAGGCCTTCTGCGTCAGCCAGACCGTCTCGTCCTTAAAGAAGACCTCCACCTTCACCGCCCCGTTCGGCGCGGTGTAGAGCAAAAACCGGTTCTGGTCGTTCATAGCTTAATCTCCTCATAGCCAATGCTCATGCTCACCTCAACCCGCTCCTGCCGCACGAGTGCCCGCTTTTGCGCGTCAGCAATGCCCACGAACGGTTTCCCGATCTGCCAGTCTGCCGTGTGGATGAAGCTCATGCTTAGAATTCATCGATTGTACAATTATCAATTCCACATTCCTTGTACCTGCCAATCCGTGACTGTCATACTGTTTTATAGGCGAACAGCGCCATTGCCTTCAAATTCGGGCTCAAAGCCTCATCATCGCCTATTGACTCAAGTTGGCAGATAGCAGCCATAGGTTTTCCCATTTTCTCCGCCTTTGACTTTGAGAACCCAACATTGCGTTCAAAATCCGGCATTAGCACAAGAATATGATCTGCACTACATAGAGAAAATATTTCAGCATTCAAGGCAAAAGCCTTTTTTGCAGACTTCTTCTTATCATCATTCCAATCTGCCGGAATTGGATCTGGAACAGGATCCTCATCATGTATAACACCATAATCAAAACCAAATGCTTGTGCGATCTTAATATACAAGGGCAAATTAAACTTTGACCCCGTGTCAATAATGGAAACGTCATGCCAAGGCAACACAAGCCTCTTACCTAAATACGGAAGAACTACCGCCTCAGTGGCACCTTCCACAAATACGACTCGCCGCGCAAAGAACATTTCACCGCGATCAGGATTAACCCAATGTGCCATATTAAACCGCTGCTTGACAGATGCTCCATCAACACCGGGAAAAAGGTCTGCAGAACACTGCCGTTTACCACTTGGTCCCTTTGAAACAGCCTTTGAGATTATAGCGATCTCTCTGTAATGCTCCATGTCCACAAAGTGCGCCGAGTGGCTACACAACAGTACTTGGTGTCCAGACGTCTCGGAAATCTTGCGAAGATCATCCGCCATTTGACGTTGCGCATGGGGGTGAAGAAACAATTCAGGTTCTTCAATGGCGAATATCACTGATGTCGATGCCGCACGTGCCGACGGTGCAGTTGTCTCAATGGCCGCTGCTGACTGTAGTGATTTAGACCACGATTTTATCAGGGCAAACAACATCGCTCGTTGAAGTCCATGTCCCTTTTGCTCGGCAAGTGTCCTGACTCCATCATCGATATGCAAATCTGTACCAAGCTCAAACAGTTTTTCAATTTGAGGAGGATTGATCTCGATTTCGACATTTACACCCCATCCCGTCAACTCTGTGTCAAGAGCTGCCTCCAGAGCGTTGAGCTGGACAGGACGTTCTTTGTTCCCCTTATTGAATGTTGAAACCAGATCAGAGAGCTGAAACCTCAATGTTCTGTAACGCTCATCGCGCTCTGCCATTTCGGCAATGGCCTTATTCAGTAACTTACCAAGAAGAGTTGTGGATTTAATTTGTGACTCTTGGGACAAATCACGGACAGCAGGAATCAAATAGAATTCAGGGAGTATTCCAGCGGCAACACTCTTAACGCCCATGAAAGGCTTTTCTATGTCTGGGTCGAACTCCAACTTGTCACGATTCGCCTCAAGATAGGTTTCTTGTGCAACTTTAACGGCCTCTTGTGTCGTCTTCCCTGCAAGGAGGTCCTTTAATGGCGTTTTTTCGTGCTCATTTTTTGACATCAGTCTCTTTAGTGTCTCTTTATCCGACTTCAACCACCAGTCTTTTGGCGACATACAATGACCGCCATAATAAGTATCCTCAACCTTGTCTGGCCCGCGCTTTGCGCCACGGCGTATTGTAATTGAATCACCATTCAAGTACTTCTTGAATGTTGTTTTCTCTTGCTCAGTTAAATCTGTGTACGTTACGTCAACCCAAAGGTCATCGTCATCAGGCAGATGACTCGAGAAGTCTGCTAACTCCACTTTTGATTGCCCCAAAGCAAATTCAATTGCCTTCAATACATTTGACTTGCCGTGATTGTTGGGGCCAAGCAGAACCATTTGTGGAAGTACGTCCAATTCGAGATCTGCAATGCTTCGATAGTTGTGGATGTGTACCTTAGAAATGCGCATTGGGTTGTCCTTTCCGTTGCACCCATTCAGATGCCATTCGTGTTACGTGTTTCTTAAATTTACGTACCATACTTCACCGCCAGCCCCTCCAGCGTCATGTTCAGCATGACGGCGTCGTGGGGGATGAGAAGGTAGATCCAGGGTTTGCCGCCGGAGGCGGCCGTGAAGGCGGAGGCGGCGGCGCAGTAGTTCAGCGCGGCGGTCTTTTTCTTTTGCACCGCGTCGGTGTCGAGGTCGCCCGCCTTTTTGGTCTCGACCATGTAGATGGCCGCCGCCGTCTCGGCCACGAAGTCGGGCTCGTAGCGCTTGGTGTTGCGGTCGTAGTAGATGTGGAACTGGTTGCGGGCCGGACGCAGCCACTTGATCACCTCGCCGTCCTGTTCCAACAGGCAGGCGAAGTCTTTCTCGGTCTTGGAATCGAACTTGTAAAGGCTGTGGCAGGCCTTTTGGAAACCGCTGAAGACCTTGGACGGGATCGCGGCGGTCGGCTGGATCGTCTCTTTGAAGTCGTGGATGCTGTCGGCGGTGTATTTCTCGAAGTTGTGCGGCAGGATCTCCACAAACCCGTACACGCGCGGCGTTTCATACTCGGGCTCGATCAGGTAGAAGTGCGGCATCATCTGCGAGTAGATCTGCTCGGCGATGTCGCGCTTGTGGTACTGGACCACGTTCTCGACCGCAGGCTCTTTGAGATAAGTGCGGAACTTGGCGAGCGCCTGTCCGGCCAGCTTGAACAGCAGCTCGGCTTGATCGTCGTAGTCGATCTCAGGCTTGTTGAGCAGCTCGTTGACGATCAGGTTGTCGAGACGGTCGGGCACGATCCGCCCCGATCCGGTGACGCTGTCGACCGCGTTGCTCTGTAGCGCGATGCGCAGG
>Ga0116149_1005476_pt1 | contig 11868 bp, 6 predicted proteins | sample AD_UKC057_MetaG_FD_89787 | JGI IMG/M metagenome (GOLD analysis project Ga0116149, IMG submission 89787) | Active sludge microbial communities of municipal wastewater-treating anaerobic digesters from USA - AD_UKC057_MetaG | ecosystem: Engineered > Bioreactor > Anaerobic > Digestate | place: USA...
CTTGGTCTCGGCCATGACGACGCTCGGCGTGCCCTCCATCATCACTCCGCTCTTGGCGTACTGCACCAGTTGACGGGCGCGCAGGCGCCGGGCTTCGAGGATGTCCTGGGAGAACTGGTATCGCGTGGCCCGTTCGAGCGAATCGGCGTCCCTGCCGATGCTCTCGGCCCGCGTCTTGAAGCCTTCGACCTGCGTCTTGGTCTCATGCCAGGAGCCAAAACCCTTCATCACCGCGCCGCCGATCTGGGAGGCTACCATTGCCGTCGCGAATGCCGCCATACTACTGCCCTACTCTCAGCGTGGCCTCGATCTGTCGAACCGTCATCGGGGCCGGGTCTTCCTGGCGTATCCAGACGGTGGGCTTGCGAAAATAGCCTACCGCCACGTCGCTGATCTCCTTCCAGTCGGTGTAAAGGGTGGTTGACGTGGTGCCTCGATCTACGTCCTGAAGCGTCGCCTCGCTGGCTCCCGCGGTCGCGCCGATGCTCTCGTAGAAATCGACCCATATTTTCGTCACCCGCTTGAGATTGTGCAGCATCGGGCCGTTGTCGCCGGGAACGATCAGGGGCATGGTCTCCAAGGTCGAGGTGTACGGCAGGCCCGCTATGAGGCGGTTGTACCAGTCGTCGAGGGTGATGGTATTGGCATCGACGTTTACCTGGTCGAGCGCTGTGCCGTCGCCCCAGACAGCCAGCGTCTCGCCTTCAAGGTGCGAGAGGTTGACGAACGTGTTCTCCACCCTCTGGACGGTGCCGCCGCTGGTGTAGGCGGTGAAATCGACCGCGTTGACATCGTTGATGTCGTCGGAGTCGTTCAGGGTGAAGGTCAAGTCGGTGCTGTTGGCGTCGTCGATGGTGTAGACGTTGCCGTTCAGTTCCGTCATGCCGCCGACACTGGCGAACGTGACCTGGTCGCCATCGGCCAGAGCGATGCCGTCGCCGTCGGTCGGCCAGGATACCACCGTAACCAGCGCCGGGTTCGTCTGGTTCACGTTGCTGATCGGGACCGCCGGGCCGCCGTCAAAGCTCAAGCCCGAATCGACGAACCAGCAATCGTTTTGGTCGGTGCCCCAATCATGCGGCTGTAGAACCTCGATGTATCGCACCGTATTGCCGTCGATGGTTCTCGCGACCGACCACCAGACCTCGTCTTCGTTGGAGCCTGGCAAGGCGGCGATGGACTCAATCGTCCCGTCCGTGATCTGTCGGCCCCAGGCAATCACTTCCTCGTCTCTCAGGTAGGTCATCGTAACCGCCTCGCCGTCGGCACGGGGACACCAGACAATCGGCTGCGGGCTCTGTTGGAGCGCCATGCCGGTGAGGCCGCCTTCGGTGATGTGCTCGGCCAGAATCGAAACGTCGGGGGCGATGAACTGATCGACATCGTACTGATAGAGGTACTGTCGAACCTTTCGACCGCCCCGTTCGACGTACAGGAGAACGTCGCCGATGCCGACCGGCTGAATTCCCGCCGCCGCGTTCGTCGTCTGGAGCCGGTATTCGATGTTGGTAGGCGTCATCCCCTCGTTGAGACTGCCGAGCCGGCCGACGCCGCCGGCAGTGCCGACCATCAGGTAAGACTGGCTGTGCAGCCACTGGATCGGGTTCTTGCCTGGAAGGGTGTAGATCAAGGCGCTGTCGTCGTTTGTGCCGACCACCGTCATGTCCTCGTAGTCGCCTTCCTGCTCGGCGGTCTGCGTCGCCCAGATGGTTTGCGGGTAGTCGGTCGAACCGCCAAACCACAGGCGTTGCTCGTGAAAGGCAATGGTTCTCGGCCATCCCCGGTAGCCCGACCAGTACCCTTCCTGCCAGATCGCGGTTGGTGCGTCTGACACCGGGTTGTCGAGAATGATTCCGGTCGCAGAGCATGGGTCGGTCACGTTCGTGATCTTGACCACCCCATGATCCAGGTAATCCTTGGCTGTGATTGTATAGGTAGCCTCTCCACTCGTGTAGGAAGTCATTTCCAAGCGAAACAACGCATTCGGCGTCAATTCAGAACCGTGATAGGACATATTGTCGTTATCGGAGGAAGCGACCGAACTAATGGTATTCCATGTAACTCCGCCGTCATAGGATCGTTGCAGCGTAACCAGTCCGGTCCACGTCCCGTTCGTCGTGACCGTATATCCGCCCGCGATTGGAATGACCTCACCAGCTTCATTTGCATCAAGCGTTCCAGTGACACTTGACACCTCTCGCGGATGGTAGAGTTTCCATATCGAGTCTATGTGATCGGCGTCGAACAGGGCGTCGTCAGACACCAGGCTGACACCACGTCCGGCGAAACGCTGTCCCTCGAACTCGCCAATTAGCGAAAAAGCCAGATCGACGCCACCGCTATCAAGATGGTCCCACGCTGTGCCTGCCGTACTGGAAATCCATCCCTCCCCACCAGAAAATGCGTCGCTATAACTACCAGCCCAGAACAGTTTTCCGAAGAAATTGTAAATAGCCAAGTGTGCGACGGTGTTGCTCAGTCGAATTACGATGGCGTACTGCGAGGCAGGGCTGAGGACATAAGGATACTCAAATTCCACAGACACCCATTCGCCTTGTGGACTGGTGGTAATGTCGGAAGCCCGCGTCTTGGCAACCATAAGGTCTGAGCCGATTGGCCCATTAGCATCTGCGGCGCGAAGGCTTACATAAAGCGGGTCGTAGGGTTGATATCTGTCGCGGTAGAGCAACAAATTGACGCCCTGTATGCTGGCCGCATCGGTCGTCGTGAACGTCTGAGCCAGCCACATGTCGCGGTAGCAGTTGACGATGCAACCGCTGTCAAGGAGATTTGGGTCGTTGAACTGGATATCTATGGCCGTATCGTCTGCCCAAGTGGCTTGTAAGGTGGTCGTGTTTTCCCTGATACGAGGCAAGAATGGACCCGTGAAGAAATCGACGTCCGCGATGGTCCAGTCGTCGTGTCCGTCCCGCGTGAGCTTCTGAGGCGGATCGTTGCCATCTACGAGGTACATGGTATTGGCCGTCTGGACGAATTGCAGGTTTTCCAGTTCGTTGGCATCAAAAGGCGTCTCGATCTCGTACGGGTCGTCATTGACATCGAGAACCTGCGCCTGATTGCGGTAGACCCTCATGTACTCGTCGCCGAATTCGAGCATGTAGGTATCCGAGACGGAATATTCGAAGGGGACCAGGCGAACGGCGCCGCTGTTCTTGGTCGTGGCGACGTACTTCGTGCCGGGCCGTCGGATCACCGGACCCTGGGTCAACGGTAGAAGGTTTTCGCAGGTGCGAAGCCCTTGGGTGTACTTGGGGTAGTCGATGCGCCCTTCCATCTTGGGAGACAGTTCCCCCGCGTTGAAGGCGGTCAATGGGACCGTCATCATCTCCTGGGCGCTCGCGATGGTACAGAGCAGACAGAGCAGACAGAGCAGCGTCATCCGCCTCGATGGCTGATCCACGAATATTCTCCTTCCTCAGCTTGGCATCGCCAGCTATCGGCGATGGCGGCGGCGTCGCGGGCTGCGATGGCGAGTTCTCGCATTTCCAGGGTCTTTTTCGGGTCCAAGGCTCCACTGAGGCGGTAGGCGATTTCGCAGGACACGGCCCACCGGAACGCCTGGCTCATCGCGGTTACATCACTGAGGGCGAACAGGTAGTAGATGTAGGCCGAGTCGCCGTCCATGTCGGAGCGCACGTCGGTGAGCAGGTAGCTGCCCATGACCTTGTGGTTGTACCGGGCCTTGCGATTCGCCGCGTCCGTCTGGTAGCCGACGATGTTTTCGTGGCAGTCGTCGGGAAGGCTGAACACATAGGTCCAGTCGGATGCCTCCGGCAAGTCGTCATCCTCCAAGGGATCTCCGCAATCGTCGAACTTCATGGCGTAGTGCGGCTGAACGATGGACAGGAGCTTGCCGACGGCTTTGGGGTACTGGGCCGCGCACTTGACGGCCACGGGGTCGTTTGCGTCGTCAATCGACGTGATGCTCTGGGTCTCGATAGCCCCCGAGAGGAGCAAGAGGGCATCGTTGCACATGGCGGTAATCGTAGCGTCGTCGCCGGGGATGGTGGTCTCCTCGGCGGTCCCGCTCCAGTAGATCGACTGGTGAATCACGGCCTGCGTGGTGATCGCAGAGTCCCAATATTCGACGAAATACCACCCACGGGTCGTAATAGCAGTCGGGAAGTCTCCGCGATAGGAGCCGCCGCCTACGTCGGTCATAGCAATGGCGTAGCTGCTGGCGGCGTGGCTGCCTGCACCAAAGGTTTCAAACGTCTCGGAGGCCACATGATAGAACTGGCCGGCGACGTTGGTGATCCGCGCCGTCATCGTCCTGCTCGCCACGTAGCCATTCACTCGCATCTCATTCATAGCTTAATCTGCCGTCCATGTGTGTCCCGCGCTCCACGTACCCGGCTCCCCGGCTTCAACACAGACATACTCCAACACCCCACTTTCATCTGGTTCTCGAAGGACAACCTTATCGCCAGCCTCGTTTTGTCCGTCTTCGGGATGGCCAGCAGGCGGGGCCGTCAGGGCATACATATCCATGCCGTCATAGACGAATCGCCCGGCGTTGATGCTGGCGCTGTATCGAACTTGAGAATCTCCTGCGAATGGAACCACAACGCGGCCACGATTCAACTTCCGAAGATCTGCATAACTCAAATCTCCTTCCGTTCCTAATGTCGAACGATGAGATAATCTGCCGTTCCACTCCCATTCGACAGTGTATTTGTATGTGTCGTCGAAAAACTCCGCGTTGTACGGGGAAACCGTGCATTCATTAAAGACAACGCGGCCACCCAAACGATAGGAGGTGGGTCGTCCAATGCTTTGAAACCACTTCTTGGACCCCGATACACTTTGAAAGTGGCACGTATTGAATGTGGCAGGAGCATAAGCCACCGTCACCCCGGCCGTCACACCCCCCGGCAATTCAGCATTCCAGATACCAAACCCTTTTGGTGTGATGCCTTCTGTGCGGCCGTTTTGGGTGATGTCATATCCAATCATCTCGAAATGACATGCGTCAAACAAGGTCGGTGCGACGTAGACAGTCCCAGCAACAACAGAGGCTTCAAACACAGTGTCTCGAAATACGACCGTCGTGATCCTACCCACATGAAATGCTTGACGGCAATAATGGATATAGCTCTTGTTGACCGTCAACGTAGTCTGCGTCTGCATCCCTGAATTGTCCGCATACAGACCTATATGGTTGAGCCAATACCCAATCCGGACTCGATTCAGTTCCGACCAGAATGCACGGGTCAAGTTGATCGCCGGTGTTTCGCTGGCTGAATAGAAGATACTGACACGGTCCAACCAAATGTTATGTGCTGATTTAGGGCCTTCTGAGGTATCCAACAGCCCCTTCCATGTCGGAGAGGCCCCTGCAAGACGATCCGCCGCATTCGCGGATCTTCCCGCTGACGATCCCCAGAATACAATCCCACTAATCGCAATGCGCCTGTTAGAAGAATCTCCCCCGGCCTTGAACAAGTAATCATTCACGTCATAGCAATGAACGGCCACGGGGTAGGTAGAGTCCTCTTGATAGGCAAAAGCGTTTCCGCTGACCCCCTGAAGAATCAAAAGATCATCCCACTCAAGCCTCGACGTAACTCGGTAGTCACCAGGGGGCAGGATGACAGGTACTCCATTAGCGGCGTTGATTGCCGCCTGGATCGCCGCCGTGTCGTCGGTCACACCGTCGCCGGTGGCGTTGTACGGGGCCTCCGTCACGTCGATCATGTGCTGCTTCTGGGCGTTCAGGGTGGAGCGGGCCGTTGTGGAATTCGGGTCGTCGAGGACCGTGCGCATGTAGTCGCTGACCGGTATCGGCGTGCCAACCCCCATCGGCTGGCCCGCTACGGCCACTGAGCACAGCACAAACAGCAGCGCTGCATTGCAGATCTGTAGCACGGTCATCGTCGTCTCCATCCCTCAAGGCCGGTTTCGCGCTTCTGCCAGGCTGGTGGTCCCTTGCGCCATTGGGGTTCTCTCTGCCAGCCGGTGGGTTCCTCTGGGTCCTCTGGCTCCTCTGGCTCCTCTGGGTCCTCGGCGGTCGCAAACAACCACGTATTTCCAGTCGTCGCTGCGACGCCGGGATAGTTCGGGTCGATCCGCCATGCATAGGCCGTACCCGCTTCCAGGGTGGGGCTGTAGCTGGTCTCTGCCGTATTGGCAATGAGTGAGCCGTTGAGATACACGTTGTAATCGTTGGCGTCGTAGGCGGCCGCCCAATCGAGGACCGTACTCGGCGGCGGTGCGCGAGCCGCTGCCCCACGTCTCAAAGGCTTCGCTCGATGGATACCAGACCTTCCCATCCCGGGCCCGAAAGACGTAGGCGTCGAGCGTCTGGCCGGATGGCGTCGGAAATCGTAGTTCGTTGCTCATCTATCGTTTCCTCCAGCCCTCTAAGCCTGTTTCCCGCTTGATCCAGCCGCGTGTTCTACGCCACTGGCGGGTCCGTTGCCAGCGTTCGATTGGTTCCGGTTCGGGTTGCGGCTCCGCTTGCGGCTCATTGGGTTCGATGATCGGTTCGGCCTCGGTGTAGAAGGTCCAGACATCCCCCTCCGTCGCACCCGATGCGTTGTTGGGATCTACACGCCAGTCGTAGACGTGGGAGTAGTTCAAAACCGGGTCGTACCATTGCTCCGTGACATTGCCCATCAGTTCGAGCGGACCGCCGGCCAGTCCGAAGTAGACGTTGTAGTTCATCGCCCCCTCGGAGGCGGCCCAGTTCAAAACCTGATCGACCGGAACGTCCCGCTGTTCGTCGGCGGGTGAAGGGCCGGTGGCCTTGGCGGGAGCTTCGCCAGCAAAAATGCTGTTAGGGTCGGCCTCCAAGGCGCCGAGTTCGTCGGCGTCCAGGGCCTTCGAGAAGATGTAGAGGCGCGTCACAGTCATTGCACCGCCAAGCGTGAACTTCGCGTCCGTGCATGTCGTCTTGGGGGTCACGACGGCAGAATGGATGCTAATCACGTCGTTTCCATCGTAGGCGGTGGCTACGTTATCGCTGGTCGCCCAGGTGAAGGAAAACATCATCGGGTCAGCCAGTTCCGACGTGAGCAGATCGTTGAAAAGGTATTGGGTATTCTGGTGGTAGAGCGCACAAGAACCGCTCGTACCATTCCGTGACAGGATCAAGGAGTGATCGTCGGTTGCACTGTGAATCATAAAGATGGGAGCCCATGCACTGGGCGTCCATCCTTCATGCCAGATGCAGAAGGTGTAGGCACTGCCAAAGTCGTTGTACCACGACTGGAAAGTCTGCGTGATCGGCGTATCGAACCCGTCGGCGTCCTCGACGGTCCCGACCATCGTCCCGGTCCCGGCGATGTTGTCCCCGTCGTCGGCGCGGTTGTCGAAGACGTAGATGCCCTCCATGTAGCTGTAGAGGGGGTGCTCCGTGTCGAGCACGTAGCCACTCGCCAGAGAGGACAGAAGCAGGACCAGCAGCATCGAGCGAAGCATCATCGCCTCCAGGTTTCGGTGATGTAGAGCCGCACGCGAATGGACTCAGCGGTGTCGCCGGTGAAATCTTCCATCGTGACCACGAGGCCGTCGATGAAGGGCACGCCCTGGCTGGCGTAGTCGTACCGCACGACGCCTTCGGTCATATCGAGGTCCGTGGCGGAGAACAGCTCCCCGTCCCAGGAATCGGTGATGGTCAGGGTCCATTGGGTGTCCGTGCCCGTGGGGTAGATGTCGATGCCGTGCAGCCAGCCGGAGAGCCCATCGCCGTCCTCATTGGCCAGACCAACCGCGAAGGATTGCGGCAGGCCGGTCAGGTTACTCACTTCGACGGCGGTGAGGCCCTGGAACTCCGTCCCGTAGCGCGCCGTCGATCGGTCGCTGCGCTCTCGCTGTGCCTTGGGCGGGCGCACGGTGATTCCCTCGGCGCTGAACACCGGCAGGCCCGGTGTCCCCGGATCGCCCGGATCGGTGGGGTCGTCGGGAATGTACGTTGTGAAGCTCCAGACATCCCCCGTCGTGGCCCCATAGGTCCCGACGACATCGACACGCCAGATGTAGTTCGTGCTGTCGGAGAGAGTCACGGCGGCGCTGGTGGAGCTGGTCGAGATGAGAGGTTCGAGACTCGACGTGCCGTAGTAGACGTTGTAGGCGATGGCGCCGGTGACCGCTCCCCATCGCAGGTTGATGGAGGTATCGACATTTCTCGCGCCGTTGGCCGGGTACACGGCCACGGCCTTGGCGGGCAGGGCCGTCGTTTCGGCAACGGTGGTAAAGCTCCACACATCGCCCGTGGTCAGGCCCGTGGCGTTGTTTGCGTCGATCCGCCAGTAATACGTCGTTTCGTAATCCCAGTCATACTCCTCGTAGAACCGGGCCGAGATGTTGTCCTGGAACGTCAGATTCGCCGTGGACGTACCAATATAGACGTCCCAGTTGTCGGCGGTGCCGGACCATTCCAGGGCCGTCCCGAGCGAGACGCCCGTGGCCGCGTTGGCGGGGGTCGGTCCTGTAGGCTTCAGGGGCGCAGAGCCCGCCACGTACTCGAACGCGCCGATGTCTGGCGAGGCGCCCCGCCCCAGCCCTCTGACATCGTACCCGCTGTCGGCCGACGGCTGGCCGGCATTGACGGCCGGCGAACTGGGGGGCAGGGCGAATTGCTGATAGGCCGTGGGCAGGACGTGCTTGGTGAACCAATCGTCGAACGCCGGGCCGCCGACGAACACATTGCCGGTCTGCTCGAACCAATCGGCGGTATAGCCGCTGCGGATCGTGTTGCCGGCGCTGCAGACGATCAGGTCGTTGGAGTCCCACGTCCCCACGTAGTCCCCATTGCGGAAGAGGCCCCAGATGTAGTTGTTGCCGCCGTCCACCGTCATGCCGCCGATCTCGACCCAGCCGACGATGAGATTATTCTTGAAGATGAACGAGTCATCGTAGTCGGCGTGCGGCTGAATGACTACGTTGCCCATGTAGCGCCGGGCGAGATTGTCAGGATCGGCGGCGAGGCCGGAGATGAAGGTGCAGTTGACGACACTGGAGCCCGTGCCGATCTGATAGAATCCTGCGAGTCGAGCGTAGTCACGCGGAGCAATGAAGATGGAGTCGTAGATGTCTACGTTGTCGTAGGGACCAAAGGATTCATAGAACCGCGTCGCGGCACTGCCGCTGGTAGCGACGGCGACGTGTCCTTTGACGAGGACATTTTTGCCCCGGAACGATAGGCCCGTTCCGTGGGGATAGTCCGGTGTGCCATCGGGCTTCTTCGCAGGAATGTTCTCGTCCGGGTGGTCCACATACGTGTTGTAGAGAATCTCGATCTGCTCGTAATCGCCTCGCGTGGAAGCGAAATCCCCGAGGTAGATGAAATCCTCGTTGAGGCGGTGGGCAACGCAGTTCTGGACCACCATGTCATCGCGAATGTCCTTGTAGAGGTGGATCGCCCGGTTCATGTCCCAGAACTCGCAGGTGTCGATGAGGATATCGTCGCAGTAGCCGGGTTCGCCGATGACGTAGATGCCCCAGTTGGTCATGGTGTCTCTCCAGCCGTTGGTACTCCAGGTCCCGTGGACTTCGCTATTGCGGAACTTCACAGACTGGCAGTCCTGGAAGATGATGGCCTTTCCACCATCGGGAGACGGACGCTGAATGTAGATGTGGTTGAAGTCGATGAATGCCTCGATGCCATTGACGACGATCCCGCTGACCGTGTGGCCGGTCATGCCCACGATCCGCCACGCGTCGGTCCAGCCGGTGGACGCCCAGGTCTTCGATGTCAGGCTGATGCCGCCGTGGTTGCCGGGCATCAGGTAAATCACGTTGTAGCTCGCGTTCGCGTTCAGCACGGCGTTGTCCAGGGCATAGGCCAGCGTGCGCCATGGGGTGTTGACCGTGACGCCGTTCGCGTCGTTGCTCCCGTTCGGCGAGACATAGTAGGGTCCGTGGCCGCTGGGACCTGGTTCGCCGGGTTCGTTCGGGTCGCCCGGCTCCGGTTCCTCTGGGTCTTCCCCGCTTCCGGTGGGCGCTCCGAGTTCGAGATACTCGATCGTGCCCGATACGATGTTGGGCCCCTGATTGGTCATGGACTGCGCCACCATCGCGTGCGAGAAGTTCTGCGCCCCGCCGGCCGGGACGTGGACCTGGAGCGTATCGACGAGCGTACTGCCGGCCCCGCCGTAATGGGCCCCGGTGCAGACGTAGAGGGTCACCAGTCCCGCCCCGTTGGTCCCCCCGTCGTAGTCGCGCGACAGTGTGAGGAAATACTCCGTTGAGAGCGTGCCCGTCATGCTGTCGGTGTAGGGGTTTCCGTCCACGAGGACGTTGAGGAATAACGTCTCGACGTTATTGACCTCGCGCCAGTAGACGAGGATGCCGTCGTCGCCGGACCAGATCATGTTCTGGTAGTCCCGGGGCGCGTTGGACAGGCATAAGGCCCCGAAGAAGCCCAGGTTGTACGAGGCCGTGACGGTGATCCGCTCGCGCAACAGGAGGTCGCCGCCGAAAAACCCTTCGCCAAAGTCCTTGTAGACGTACGCGCTGAGGTTCGAGGGCAGGGCCGTGACGGTGATCGTGTTGGCGTCGGTGATGGCGATGTCGCTGCCAGGGTCAATCTCGATCCAGCCTGCGGTGAAATCCTCGACGCCAGCCGCCTCGTTCGCCTCCGCGATCGTGGAGAAGTTCCAGCGGTCGCCGGTCGTGGTTCCGTAGGCGTTATTGGCGTCGATCCGCCAGTGGTAGTCTGAGGCGTAGGCAAGATTGGGATCGTAACTGGTCCCGACCTGATTGCCGATGTAGGAGTCGTTGATGTCGGCGTTACTCAGACCGAAGTAGACATCGTAGTTGTCCGCCCCCGCCGCCGCCGACCAGGAGACGGTGGCCGAGAGAGACACATCGTTCGTGTCGTCGGGGGGATACGCGCCAGTGACCTTGGACGGCGGGTCTTCGCTCGGCGCGCCCGAGAGGTCGAGATTCGAGATCGTACCACTGGCCGCCTGCACGCCGCCGTTCATTTTCGACAGGCCCGTCAGCACGTACTGGAAGTCGGTGCTGGCGGCGGAGGGAGCATTGAGCGTTTCCTGCCCCACGAGGGAGGCCCCGGACTCTCCGTAGTAGTTGCCGGTGCAGACGGTGAGCGTATAGAGCCCTTTTTCATACGTGCCCCCATCGTAGTCCCGCGCAAACGTCACGTAGTACGTGGTCCCGAGCGAGACGTAGATGTTGTCGCTGAAGGCGTACCACTCCGAGCCGCTCTTGACCATCCAGAGGAAGAGCTTGTAGCCCGTCGTATCCCTGCTGTAGACGGGTGTGACGCCCGCCCCGCCGTTGACGCTCAGGTGATACCAGTTGTACAGTGCATTGGTGAAGGCGCACAGGCCCAGGAAGCTGTCGGTGCTCGTGTGCGAGACCGCTCCCGGAACGAACTGGAAGTTGACGGAAAAGTCGCCATTCCAGTAGCTCGCCCCATAATTCTTGTACACGTAGCAAATCTGGTTGCGCGGGACGCTCGTGGCCACGAGGGACGTTCCCGAGGGCGCGAGGTAGCCCCCGGTGTCCGTCTCCGTCCAGCTGGCGAAGTTCTCGGTCGCGCCCTGCACCGGCAGGCAGGCCAACAGGGCGATAAGCATACAGGTTGTCAGAGCGCGATTCATGGTGTACTCCATCACAAAAGTGAAAATAAGGGGGCCGCTGTTGTTTGCAGTTACATCAATCAGGCGCGCTGTCTGCTTCCCAGGTGCCGCTGACGGCGATGATCTCCCATCGCTCGTCATTGATCGCCTGAAGAGTCACGGACTGGCCCGCCGAGTCGGTTTTGCACGCCAGATATTGGCCGGCCGTGCCCTGGTTGATCTTGTCGCCAGAGGCGGCCTTGATATACAGATCTTCAGCCGCTGTCGAATTGGCGTCGATGAACGTGTAGGTCAGGCC
>Ga0116149_1005477_pt1 | contig 11866 bp, 10 predicted proteins | sample AD_UKC057_MetaG_FD_89787 | JGI IMG/M metagenome (GOLD analysis project Ga0116149, IMG submission 89787) | Active sludge microbial communities of municipal wastewater-treating anaerobic digesters from USA - AD_UKC057_MetaG | ecosystem: Engineered > Bioreactor > Anaerobic > Digestate | place: USA...
GACGTTGGGTTATCACTTTCTCTTCTCCAATTGGATCAGCAGCGATGGAGCAGACGACAACAACAGTCATCTCGGCGACCCCGGAAAGCCTAACTTAATTTCGCGGTTCCGTGGTCCAACACTCGGGGTCCACCTCATCCCTCACCTAGCAGCCGATTTGCCTAGGAGGCAGCGCGCTTTTCCTATCATACGTTTCTTATACCGCGCTTGCGATCCAGCCGCGTCCGTCCTGGATACACCCCCATGCGGAACATCGAAGCTGGCCCCAACAGACGTCTCGAGTGAGGCGAAAAGCCTAACTCAGTTTCTGGGCTCCGTGGTCCAACACCAAGGGTCGACCTCAGATCACTTCTCTAGTCTATGTGACCCGGCAACAGCGGTAAAGAGACAATGACAATCATCTCAGCGGGTTGCGAGAGTATGAATTGGATCGTCGACATAGCGTTGCACCTGTTCGGGTTCCCTGCAAGCTAGAACAATAATGAGAATTGAGTTGCATCGGCAGCGCGGGTATCGGTGGCAAGCGTCTGATGGCGTTCACGTGGCGGGTTATGTCCTCCTTGGTGAAGAAGTGCTGGACGCAGCCACGCTGGCGCGGTTGATGGTGGACATAAGGGAAGAAGCGGCGTTTGCGGCATTTGTCATGCGGCTTAAAGGATGCTTTGCTCTGGTGAGAGTGACTGGAGATCAATGTTGGATTTGCTGTGACCATATTCGCAGCATTCCGGTGATGTGGAGCGTGTGCGATGGTGAGTATATTGTCTCTGACAGTTACCGAGCCTTTGAGAACAGAGTGGTCAGCACGGAGGCGGAAGAGGAGTTTTTTGCTACAGGCTATGTGACTGGAAGTGAGACCCTCTTCAAGGGAGTCAACCAGATCGGCGTTGGGGAGTGGGTGTTGCTGAGAGACGGCCATGGCGCGAGACGGAGTCGTTACTTCGGGTTTCGCTATTGCGGTAGGGCAGGTGGAAGGAAGGATCATCTTGATGAAATGGCGAATGTTTATGACAGCATGGCGAAGCGCCTGGTGAACCTATTGAGGGGGCGCGCAGTCGTCTTGCCGTTAAGTGGGGGACACGACTCGAGACTGCTTGCATATCTTCTGCATAAACAGGGATACCAGAATGTAATAACTTATACCTATGGACGCGCGCTTAACGCAGAAAGTCGGACGTCGAGGCGCGTGGCTGATTACCTTGCGTTTCGGTGGCACTTTATTGAATACAGAAACCAAGAGCTTCGAGACATGTACTCTAATGCAAGTGAGTATGCAGCCATGGCTGACTATTGCGGCAATGGTTTTACTGTGCCATTGATCCAGGAATGGCGTGCTGTTAAGTGTCTGGCAGAGGGTGGGGAGCTTCCGGAAGGGGCGGTCTTCGTTCCAGGGTATTCAAATGACTTTTTGGCCGGCAGTCACCTCCAAGGTGACTCATACTATAGTGAGGGCGCTGTGCCTGTAATCATCAGGGAGCACTATAGATGCTGGGCGTGGTATAGGTGTCGAAGGGCAGAGCACTTTAGGAGCGCGTTCCGCAAACGCGTCGAGAGGGTTTTGCACGAAATTGGTGCGCAAGAATGGCAAGGAGAGGACCAAGTGGCTGAGCAGTGCGAGGCGTTTGACTATCATGAGAGGCAGGCAAAGCACATTACTAATGCTGTAAGAATGTATGAGTTTTATGGCTACAAATGGTTACTGCCTTTTTGGGATCGCGAGGTAATCGACTATTGGCGATCGCTTCCTGGGGATGAGCGGAGCGGGCGGTCGCTATTTCTGGAGTATACGAAGAAGGAGTACGGGGATCTAATGAGGGTGGCTCCAGTGTTTGCTCCGCGGCTGCACCAAATTAAGCAGCGGCTGCCGAAGAACCGGCTTGTGCTGTGGATTGCTTATGCGTTGAGGTTCCTGATGCAAGCCGTAGCGGCGAAGCGCACGCACTTTTTGAACTACTATGGCTACGTGTCCTGGCGCGAGTATTGGGGCGCCATCGTTGGGTTCGGGACGACGTCGTACTACTTTATGTTTAGTCATCGGTATCTTGACTACTTGCGGCATAGGCTTGCTGACAGCGAAATGTGGGATTCGGGAGATGGCCATGTTCGAGAGTCGACCGAGAAGTGATCGCGCACCTCTACAAGTTACGCTGGCGATTCGAGTTGTTCTTCAAGTGGATCAAGCAGAACCTTGCGTATGAAACACTTCTTCGGCACTGGCGACAGCGCCGTCAAGACGCAGGTCTGGATCGCCATTTGTGTCTACGTCCTGGTGGCGATCACCCGCTGGAATTCGACATCGACTCGAGCCTGTCCCCAATCCTGCAGATTCTGAGCCTCAACGCGTTTGGGCAGGTGCCTCTGGCTGAATTGATTGCGAATACGCAATCCCAAGACGAGTCGTCATATCCTTCTAACCAGTTACTGCTGTGGGGTAATGGCCGGATGTTTGTGATGGAACAGAGGCTTCGCAGGGCTTGATATTAATTGAGGTTTTTGAAGTGTTGACCGCGTGGCGATAACCGCGAGTAGCACCGACTCCTGCCGCGGCCTTCGAGCAATACCATGACAGCGCCTCTTCTTTGCAGTATTCTGATTGTGCTTTGTGGGATCGGTGTAGGCATTATACTGCGACCTCGTAATGTGGTGGAGTTTGCGCTGTCTCCGCCGGGGTTGTTCAGTGCCTATTACGTATTGGTCTATCTAGTCAGCCCAATCTTGATGGCGCCGCAGGAGGCGACTTCGCGGTGGGGCTTAATGTCGGGGGAACTCAGCACAAGTAGTGCCTGGGCTCTTATTTGTGGCTGGGCGTATTATGTGGCGGCGTTGGGCGGGATGAGGGCCACAGGAGCTTCGACTGAGTTCTACGTGCAGGCGGACGCCTGCCAGTCAGCGCAAGGTTCGCCTCGGTTCATGGTGATTGTGGTATGGGCGGCTCTATATCTTGCATATCGAGCGCTGTTTGGAAGTCTGCTGAGCCTCACGGATGTGCCACTGTTGTCCTCTCAGATGACAGATGGCGAGTTGATGTCTGACTCGATCTCGCTGACGGCTGGCACTGGGTACTTGCTGCTGCCTAGGAGTATGGGCCCAGTTCTGGAGATCAGTTTCCTAATTTTGATTCTTGACCGGCGTTCTCCCGGAATGGTGCGTTTTGTGTCTGTGATCGCCTTTGTCGCTCTCTGTGCCAGCAGTGTAGTAGGGTATCTGGCGGCGGGCAGAAGACTTGGCGTGGTTTACTTTGTCATTTACAGTGGGCTGTGTGGGCTGCTATTGTGCGTGCGTAGAGTCAAGATTCATCACCTGCTTTTGGCAAGTTGTGTAGCGCTTGTGCTATTGGCTGTGGTATCCTTCCTGGGGAATCTGCGGACTGAAGTGATGGGTGGTTTGCGTCATGGAGAGGCAAGAGAAAAGGGCGTGACATGGGCGGAGATTCAACGCGAATTGGCCAACTCGATGGGTCACGCCGAGCTGCTTGCGTTTGCAATCGAGAACGAGAGTTCCTGGGAGCCCATGTGGGGAGCCACGTATGCAGCGGCGTTGACAATGCCTGTGCCACGTAAATGGTGGCCGGACAAGCCATTGGGCGCGGGCCCTCACATGGTTAACATCATTCGCCCTGGGAGTTACGTGGTGGGGAAGCGCATGATTAGCTCAGTGACCACGGGCGGTGCCCTGGAGGCGTATATGAATTTTCGGGAGATTGGGGTTATCGTCGTGGGTTTCCTGCATGGAGTCGCTGTAAGTTTGGTGTCACGCTATGGCCGGAGCGTACGGCAAAAGACGGAGATTCCGATTTTTGTTCTGTTGCTGTTGAGTGTCTGCGTGCGGTCGGTCACGAATGAGTTTGTGGGCGAGTTTACCGCGTTGGGTGGAATTTTGTTCTTTGGCGTGCTTGTTCACTGGAGTTCTGGGGCCTTCGCGGCGCCGCGAGACGCTACTCCTAGACATTCGCGTCAGATTGTGAGGCGGTCCATTCTGGCACGGCCGAGTGGTGGAGGCTCAGTTAGAGAGTGATCCTGGTTTATCGGCATTCCGCAAGCTTCTGCGAGGTGTAGGCACTCGGGATCAGGCGAAATTGATGGAGGCAAGAATTTGCCCATGGCGCTGAGTGGAAGCACTGCAGAATCAGGCTAGTGGCGATCGCTCGAGACTCCGCCAGTATACAGAGGGCCGGCGCATGACCAGTTCGCCAGGCGATCAGTGCATTTGCGTGCGGCGAACACAGACCGGCAGCACCGTTTCCGAGGTATAATGCCATGCAACGTCTCTGGTACTCTCTATATGTTGCCATACGATTTCAGGGCATACTTGAATTGCCTGGATTGCGGAGTGTTCGCAGTTGGATCTACGCCAGGGCATTCAATGCCCCCGGCTTATTCGTTGGTCATGGCGTTGTGATGGCTCGGCCACATGTGGGGCGTTACACTCGGCTCGCCATTGGGCGAAACGTACGAATCGGCAGTCATTCCGAGCTTGACTATTCTGGCGGGCTTGAGGTGGAAGACGAGGTCATATTCTCAACCCGGGTTCTCGTATACACGCATTCGCATCCGGTTGACGAAGAGCCTCCGGCGTGGCTTAGTGGCAAGACGCAATTCCATAGCCTCCTGATTCAGCGACAATCGTGGCTTGGAGCTGGGTCCATTATACTGCCGTCGTGCGGGCGTATAGGGCGCGGCGCGGTGATCGGTTCTGGCGCGGTCGTTACGAGGCCGGTCCCGGATCACGCAGTAGTCGTCGGAAACCCAGCGATCGTGAAGCGATATCGCCAATGTGTTAATAGCGTGTCGAAGCCGGGCTCCGTGCTTTGAGGCTGATCACCCGCGGCCTTACACGGAGGGGTGTGTTTCAAAGTACGAACGCAAGGAGACAAATGGCTAGGCTTTAGCGAGATAGTGTGTTTCGAACCGGTTTTACCAGGCCTTGCAGGAATTCACGGTACTCACTTGTAAACGGCGTTTGCTGAAGCAGGAGCGGAGATGCGGCGAGTGAGCAAGGACGCTGAAATCCCCTGTAATAGAGGGTAGATCAGTTGCAATGATCGCGTCCGTCACTGCTATGAGGCTGCAAGCCTGGTCGAGGCCCGGCACGGTGGTGATCAGAGGGCGGCAGCGCTTTCTGGCATGTGGTTGGCAATGCATAGGAAGGTACGAGTGAGAAACTGCACTTGTCGCAGGAGGAGGCAGCTCACCGCCTGGTGAAGATGTGTATACTTTCTGATATTCTGCGCCGTTTGCTCGAAGCTTTTTTGCAGCTCACGTCGGATCAGAGTCCCAGGTATGTCACATAGGATTGTGCTGGTAGTGCCACTGTTTAAGGAGAGGGGGTATCCGCGGTTGCACAAGCTTTTGGGTTTGTTTGCAGCCAGGGAGGTGCAATGCGAAGTGTGGGCGATGGCACCGTGGAGAGGCATGCGGATCCAAGAGCAGGGCTTTTGCGTACGGAGTCTAGTACGATTTGCAGATAGCAGATCAAGACGAGCGCCGGGGGATTATCTGCGCTGGACAGCAGCAGTGGCATTGCAGGCCGTAAGGGCGCCCTCGGGGGGCCTTTACTACGCACTAGGTCTGGACTGCGCTTTGCCATTAGCTCTCACTAGTGTAATGAAGCAGTCTCGTGTTATCTATGATAACAACGACAACTTTGCTTTGCGGTATCGAATGCCACGGCTGCTGGCAGGAGCGGTGAGTGTCATTGAGGCGTGGGTTGCACGACGGTCACTGCTGCACATCGTCCCAGCCCCTAGTCGGTGGTTGCGCGGGGGCCCAAATCTGAGGATTGTCCGCAATGTGCCGAGCCGCTCTCTGGTTGATCAGGCGCTGGAGCTCGCACGGACGCGCGGCTACCAGCGTCCGTCACGCTTTACGCTGTATGTCAATGGGTGGCTTACGGAGGGGAGAGGGATGGGCACACTGATGGCGGCCTTGCAGATGGTAGATGTGAGGGAATTGAAGGTGGTGATTGCTGGTCGTATCGGCTGTGAGGCTGCCTCGGAGCTGGCGGGTTGGCCGTGTGTCGAGTATGTCGGGGAGTTGGGGGTCGTCGAGGCGCTGGCAACGTATTTTCGGACCCATGCAGCCTTTACGTATTACGATCCGAGCGTCCCTATCAACGTTTTGGCAGAGCCAACCAAGTGGGGAGACTGTGTAGTGACGGGCACGGCCTTCATCGCAAATCAGGAGATTTTGGGTGTGGCGGACTATTTGCGAATTCAAGGGTGCTTTTGCACCCCCTACCGGGACGCTGGAGGGTTGGCGTCCCTGTTCCGCCGACTCGTCGAGCAGCCAGGCCTTGCTCTGGCAGCCGGCGCGCGGTTGACAGAGATGGCGACGACGAAGGATTGGGATACGCAGATGGCCGCAGTGTTAGACGAGGCTTGGAACGACACACCGTGACTCGTTGGGCGGACGGGAGGAAGTGCGGTCTGCCGGATATCCCCATTCGTGTAGGGGTTTGCATGGAGCCAGTGGAAGCCTGATCAGCCGCAGTTGGGCTGCCGAGTGCGGCAAGCTGACGGGCAGAGGTGCGTGTTTGCTGATGTTGAAGGTGCTGTGCAGCCAGAGTGGCCGCAGCGGCGAACGCTGCGGATTGCCGGCGCCTCGCCTCTCGGACTTTCAGGATTCGACGGGGTCTGGAGATTGCAGCATTAGGGCCGGCACTATTCAAATTGCTTCGTGTCAAGTGCTTCGTAGGCTTTTGGGGCGGCGGTAGGCGGTGGGATACTCGATATGTCTGAACCCAGTACACTCCTCATCACCGGCGGCACTGGCAGTTTTGGCAACGCGGTGCTTCGCCGTTTTCTGAAAGGCAACGTTCGGCAGATCCGCATCTTCTCGCGCGACGAAAAGAAGCAGGACGACATGCGGCATCTGTACCGCGATGCGCGCCTCAAGTTCTACATCGGGGATGTCAGGAGCGTCGACAGCCTCGAGGAGGCCCTGGCGGGGGTGGACTTCGTGTTTCACGCGGCCGCCTTGAAGCAGGTCCCGTCGTGCGAGTTTTACCCGGTCGAGGCGATCCGGACAAACTCGCTCGGAACCGACAATGTGTTGCAGGCGGCGGAGCGCAACGGGGTGAAGCGGGTGGTGGTATTGAGCACGGACAAGGCGGCTTATCCCATCAATGCCATGGGCATGTCCAAGGCACTGAGCGAGAAGATCATGGTCGCGCGTTCCCGGGTCGCGGGGGAGCGAGGCCTGGTCTTCTGCGGCACGCGTTACGGCAACGTGATGGCGTCCCGGGGATCGGTGATCCCGTTGTTCCTGGCGCAAATCGAGGCGGGCGAGCCGCTGACCGTGACAGACCTCGAAATGACGCGCTTCATGATGACCCTGGATGATGCCGTCGATCTGGTCCTGTTCGCCTTCGAGCATGGGCGTCCGGGCGATCTCTTTGTGCAGAAGGCGCCCGCGGCGACGATCGCGACTCTTGCCGAGGCGCTCAAGCGGTTGATGGGGGCGCCGGATCACCCGGTCAAGGTAATCGGGACACGGCATGGCGAGAAGCTGTACGAGACGCTGCTAACACGCGAGGAACGGGCCCGGGCCGAGGATCTGGGCAATTACTTCCGGGTGCCGGCCGACGGTCGCGACCTGAACTACAACCTCTATTTCACCGAGGGCATGTGCGTGTCGGGCGGGCTCGAGGACTACCATTCCCACAACACAACCCGGCTCGATGTGGACGGGATGATCGAGTTGCTGCTCAAGCTCGGCGAAGTGCGGGAAGCGATGGGGAGGCAGGGAGCAGGGAGCAGGGAGCAGGGAGCAGGGAGGGAAGGGGGAAGGGCAGAGCGGTGAGGGGCACGGGGGGAAGCGGGAAGGGGTAAGGGGCGGAGATGAGAGGTCGGAGTTCGCAGATCGGAGATGGGAGATGGGGGGAAGGGCGGTGCGTCGGTGCGTCGGTAGCCGGTGCGTCAGTGCGTCGGTGGAGCAGCGATGGGAGGCTCCTCACTAATCGTAATCGACTCTCCTGACTTCGTGAAACTGTGAACAGGTCCGGGTTGGGATTAGAATGAGAATTCCGGTCGGCGCCGTGTGACTTGCTGGCCGTTGGACCTTCCCTCTGTGTTCTCCGTGCCTCTGTGGTGGATCCCAAGCGATGACAGTCACCGTCCCGAATCGAACCACGGAGACACAGAGGACACAAAGAAAAGCACGGGTGGTGGCGGTTCAACAGAAGATCGCAAAGGAACGCAAAGAAACTGTTGAGCCGTAGCCTGGCCCTTTGCGTTTCTTTGCGCCCGTCTATGAATTGCAGTCTTCTCTGTGTACTCTGTGTCTCTGTGGTGAATCCCGTACGATGACAGTCGCCGTCCCGAATTGAACCACAGAGACACAGAGAGCACAGTGTTGCTTCGGCAAGGCTGCGGATCGGCGAAAAAGGCCGTGGCGGGCTGGGCGGCAGGCCTGTGAGGTGCCCCGCATGGCGTCGGCGGTGGCCGACGCTGCCGAGGGGGGGATCGGGTGCCCCGCGATGGGGTTCAGCTCGTGTTGATGGCCGCCAGCGCGTGGTGGTAGTTCCAGGGCAGCCAGGCGGCCGGGTTCTGCAAGGCGGCTTTGGCGTGCTGGCGCAGTGCGGCCAGGTAGGCGACGGGGTTGGCGCGGTTGAGCCTGCAAGTCTGGATCACGCTCATGAAGAAGTCGCCGACCAGGGCGCCGCGCAGCGTCTTGAAAGAGAGCGAATTCTTCCGGTGCTGGATGGCGAACTTCAGGCCCTGTTCGCAAATGTTGTTATCCAGCGGGGCGCCGGGGACCTTTAAGAAGCGGGTGAGCGGCTCCCAACGTTTGAACATGTACTTGATGGCCTGACCGAGACCGGAGTTGGGTTCGACGCGCTTCTGCTCGATCTGGTCGTTCATCCACTGGTGGAGTCGGTCCATGACCGGTTGGCTGTGCTCCTGGTGAAAGCGCAGGCGCTGGTCATCGGAGAGTTGCTGTTTGCGGGCTTGGGCATCGTGATGATAGACCAACCTCAACTGCTCGATCACCTGGCGGCACTCGACGGGGAAGCCCTCCCGGACATCGGTGAACTGGCGCCGACCGTGAGTGGCACAATTGCAGAGGATCGTCTCGAACTCCTTGGACCCGTTGCGGGAGAGTCCGTCACACATGTGCAAAGGTGGGCCCAACCCGGCGGCACGGTGTTGCAGGACGTGATCGAGGTTTTCGCCGGCGTGACGGGAGCCGGTGAAGTAGAGCGCGACGCGTTGGCCGGTGCCCAGTTTGGCGATCAGGCCGGTGGTGAAGATGCCGGTGCGCTCGGCCTGGTCGCCGGCTTGGTTGATTTCGCGGCGGAGGCTTTGCACGAGCATGGGGGTGTCATCGGTGTGGAGCAGCGTGCCTTGGGCGGCGGCCTCGATCATGGCCTGGAAGAGCGGTTGGCGGGGTTGGACCGCCGCGGCCATCAGTTCCCATTGTGTGGAGGCGGGCAAGGGGACACCCAGATCTTGCTGCCACCGAGCGGTGCGATACATCGGTACGCCCAGGCCGAAGCGGAGCAGACCGAGCATGTCGCCGACGCTGGGGTCGTACTTGGCCTGCTGGGCGACCGGGGGCAAGGGGGCGGTAAAGACTTTCTGGCAGCGGTTACAGCGCAAAACCTGAGCTTCGTAAAGGGTGGCCCCGAACAACGGCTGGGCCTGGATGCACACCACCTGGTTGGGTTCCCTGGCGCCCAGGGTTCCCGAACAGTCTGGGCAGGGATCGCCGGCGTGGAGGCTGGGATGGGGCAGGGCGACCCGCTGGGCCCCGGTGTAGGTCTGAGCGCTGCGGCGACCGTGACCGCGACGTTTGGGCTTGTCGCCGGGCGGGGTCGCAGGATCTGCCGACGTCGCGCCGGTCGCGGAGGGTGCGGACTCAGGAAAGAGTTGTTTGGTTTTCTCGCTTTTGAACCCGAAGAGCACGCGCTTGAGGCGGGCGATGGTGGTGGTTTTAAGTTCCATCGCCTCCAGGACCCACTGGAGGGTTTGCAGGGCGGCCTGCACGAGATCGAAGACGGGGCTGGGCAGGTGGGCGCGCAACTGGGCCAGGAGTGCGTCCAGTTGGGCGGGACTCAGGCGGATGACTTCAGGGGCGGGTTTGGCCATCGGAGCCCAGGAGGTGTTGGCGGAAGTGGGGCGAGAGGGGATAGACCCAGAGTTGCTTGCGCGAGCGGTTGGGGCGCTGGCTCCAGGTGCGATGGCCCCGACCGGTGGAGCGGCCCAGGTAAAGCCAGTTGGCGGCGCGGTAGCAGGTGCCGCTAAAGCGCCCCGGATCGATGAAGGTCTCCAGCAAGTGGATCGGGTGGTTGTAGAGCGCTTGCCAGTCGGCGGAGAGGACCCGCGCGACGCGGCTGAGCAGATGGCTGGCCAGGCGCGGAACCTTCACCCAAGGAACAATCAGGAAGCGGGTGTTGTACGCGATGAGGTGCAGGCTGCGGAGCCGCTGTTCCTTGGACCAACCGATGAACCGGTCACGTGGACCCAGATGGTGCGGGGCGGAGGACCACGCCAGGCAAGCGATCGGGCGTCCTTGGGCCCAGGCGAGGTACTTGAGATGCTCACCGACGGGTCGGCAGTAGCCCAGATAGTGATGCTGAGCCAAGAGCTGGGAAAAGAGCGCTTCGCCGTCGGTGCGGCGCACTTGCCGCAGTTCCACCGGCCCCAGGGCGTCGAGGGTGCTTTCCAGCGGGTGTTGATCGACGGGGCTGATACTGGGCGTGCGCCGGTGAGCCACCACATTGTTGGGCGGCTTCATGCGCGGGGCCGGTAACACGATCAGCCCGGCACGGTGGAGCGCGAGCAAAAGCCCGCGGCAGACCATGTCGCGGAGGGTTCCGTTGGGCTGGACCCAGTTCCAAGCCCGACACAGTTGGGCCGAGAGACGCCGCCGGCTCAGCCCGGGGTTCTGCGTGATGAGTTCGCGGATGAAGGCGGCCTCTTCCGGACTCACGTCGCGACCGCGATAGCGAAGTAAACAGGGCGCCATGGCCCCGAAGTGTAGCGGGGCGGGATCTGGAACGCACGCACTTTCTCCAACTATTTTGCGAACGGCTTTTATCCAGTGGCCGCCACCGCTCGCCACATGGGCGCGACCGTGGTTTGGGACGGGTCACCGTTCCACAACAGGAGGTGCAATTGATGCGGGTCGATCCGCATGGTGTGAGCCTGGGCACCGGTTGGCCACCAGGCAAACCGACCCACCGAGAGGCGCTTCTGGCAGAGCCAGTAACCCTGGCCGTCGTACACTAAGCACTTGAGCGCCCGGTGGCTTCGGCTTCGAAAGACGATCAGTGCTCCGGCCAGCGGATCGGTAGCCAGGACTTGGCGGCAGAGGCCGGCCAGTCCATCGATGCCCTTACGAAAATCTACTGGCTCGACCGCCAGGAGGATGCGCATCTGCGGGGTGATCTGGATCATCGCGGACGCCTCCAGAAACTCTCCGCCAAGGCGACGACCATGGGCAGTTCGCTTCGCACCCGCAGCGTCATCCGGGCTCCGGTGCCATCGGATAACTCGACGGCAGCTTCGCCACCGGTCGCGCCGAGCGTCGGGGCGACCTGCAATTCAACAAAGGCGGGCGCCCCCTCCGTGGGTGAAGCGCAGCCCGCCGAACGCTGCCGCAGTTTGTAGTAATCGAGGTGAAGCGTGCGCGCCACCAAACTGGCGCCGTGTCGCTCGGCCAGGGCAGCCGCCGATACCCAGACCGCTTCAGGCAGGCGGACACGCCCGGACTGTTGACGGCGCCACCTGGAGAGTTGGTGTTGAAGTTGACGGAGGTCGGTCGGCGAGAAGGTGCGATGGCTCATGATCGGCTCTGCGGTTCAAGTCTGCCGCAGAGCCTACCGCCGCCAGCCAAACCGCGTCACGCACCCTTGCCGAAGCAACACA
>Ga0116149_1005480_pt1 | contig 11865 bp, 10 predicted proteins | sample AD_UKC057_MetaG_FD_89787 | JGI IMG/M metagenome (GOLD analysis project Ga0116149, IMG submission 89787) | Active sludge microbial communities of municipal wastewater-treating anaerobic digesters from USA - AD_UKC057_MetaG | ecosystem: Engineered > Bioreactor > Anaerobic > Digestate | place: USA...
GGGCATCTGGTAGTGCACGTCTCACAGGTAGCACACAGCCAGATGGAGTGCGAGGTGAGGATGGTTTCCCGCTGGCCAGTCTGGAGCAGCCGCATTACCTGACTGACGGGAAAATCGAAGAATGCCGTATACGGGCATCCGGCAGTGCAGTTTCCGCACTGGTAGCAGAGTGAGGGATTTTCGCCGCTTTCTCTTCGCACCTGCTCAATGAAAGCGGTATCGACCTGCTTCGTTATATTTATAGGGTCCATACAGTATTTTCCTAAGAATTTAGAGGTAACCGGCGTAATTAAACAAATTAGAAAAAGGGTTGTCAAGAACAATCTTAGAAAAACACTTGATAACCCCTAAAATTTTCTTCTCAACTGATCAAACAACATCTCTTCTTTTCTGTATTACTATACGCCCCGGTTAAAGCGTGCTTCGATCTGAAAAAGCCTTCAATCGAGATGAAATTAATTACAAGCGCATATTTCAGCAACGCTTACCGCTCCTTCACGCACTAATCGAGGCGAAGAGCTTGTAACATCCACGATAGTCGAAGGCTTGCCTCCGGCGGTTCTGCCGGCGTCGATGATGAGATCAATGTTTTCAGCTAGTTGCTGCAGTACATCATTAGCAGTAGTAGGACTTGGCTGCCCAGAGAGATTAGCGCTGGTGGAGGTGATGGCACTGCCGAATGCCTCCACTACCGCTCGGGCAACCGGATGAGGAGAAACACGAACTGCAACGGTTCCTGTATAAGCGCAGAGTTCCGGCGGCAGGTTAGGCTGAGCGGAGAAGATTAGTGTCAACGGGCCGGGCCAGAAACGATCAATCAATTTCTCCGCAATCGGAGAGATCATTCTGGCATAGCGGGAAAGGTGTGAGCGATCAGGAATAAGAATGAGAAGCGGCTGCGATTCATCCCGTTGCTTCGCGGCAAAGATTTTTCTGACCGCCCGAGGATTCAAGGCATCAGCCCCTAGTCCATAAAACGTTTCCGTAGGATAGGCAATGATGCCCCCGACGGCCAAGACTTCAACCGCAGGCGTAACCTGTTCGTTTAACGGGACTGAGGAATTGATTCGGATTATAGATGCCATAATTCTCGTATCGCATTTGACGGCGAAGAGCCGCGTTTTTACCATTCTGTGCGCTAGCTGATAAAAAGAAGAAGGGGCTTGAGTACTCAAGCCCCTCTAAGGTTCATAAGCAGCGCCCGGAACGTGCGTACCTGCGGTTATTGAACTGCCTGCTTTTCCACCAACTCGCCGGCCAGCGCCTTGCGGATCAATTCATTCTCACGCTGCACCTCTTCCAGTGTCTTGGACCTCACCTCCCTGGGTGGCTCCTCCAGGCCGTACTTCCAGCGCAGGAACCGCATGCCGGTCTGCGGATAGATTGCATAGGTAAGCACGTCGCCGATATCTTTCGCGAGATCCTTAGTAGCCTCCCGTGCTTGTTCCATTTCCGGTTCGATGACATCCGCCGCCCGGCAGGTAATAGGCGTGGTACCGCGCTGATATCCCTTCAGTGCTTTTGCCTGCACATCAGGGTCGATAGGCATCGGCGTCTTGCCATAGAGACCATAGCAGAGGTCCTTTACCTCTTTCGAGATCACCTTATAGCGGCCCATGAGCACGTTGAGTACTGACTGCACACCCACAATCTGACTCGTCGGAGTAACGAGAGGGGGGAATCCCAGATCTTTTCTGGTTCGGGGCAGCTCTTCATATACCTCATTAATCCGGTGCACAGCCTTTGCTTCCCGCAGCTGACTCACCAGGTTGCTGATCATGCCACCGGGAATCTGATGCAAAAGCACGCCCGTATCAATAACCGCCATTTTGGTGTCATCCAGGAAGTGTCGGTACTTGGGGGCAATACTCTCGATATACTCACCAATCTTGAAGAGCTTATCAAGATCAAAGCCTGTATCAAACGGAGTATCCTCGAGTGCTACCAGCAGCGGTTCGAGTGCCGGCTGGGAAGAACGCAGCGCAAACGGAGCGAGTGCAGTATCAACAACGTCGACCCCGGCCTCAATAGCCTTTAAATACGACATGGAAGCCATGCCGCTCGTGTAATGTGTATGCAGCTGAATCGGGATCTTGACGGTTTCTTTAAGGGCTTTGATCAGATCATAACTGTCGTAGGGAGAAATCAACCCGGCCATGTCCTTTACGGCAAGTGAGTCAGCTCCCATGTCCTCCATGATCTTGGCTTTTTTGACAAAGTAGTCGATATTGAAGACCGGTCCGCCCAGACGCCGCTCGGTTAGGCTGTAGCAGAGCGTTGCCTGAATGTGTTTTCCGGCTTCTCTAATGGCTTTAAAGGAGGATTCGAAATTTCGTTCATCATTGAGCGCGTCGAAGACCCGGAAAATGTCCATGCCGCATTCAGCAGCATGCAGAACAAATGCACGCACAACATCATCGGGGTAGTTGCGATAACCAACGAGGTTCTGCCCGCGCAAGAGCATTTGGAGTGGAGTTTTGGGAAACAGTTTCTTCAGGTTTCGAAGCCGGTCCCAGGGATCTTCATTCAGGAACCGGGTAGTAACATCAAAGGTGGCACCGCCCCAGACCTCAACAGAATGAAAGCCTACTGAGTCCATCTCTTCTGCTATGGGAAGCATATCTTCAATCCGCATTCGGGTAGCCAGAAGAGACTGATGCCCATCACGAAACGTAGTGTCTGTGATTTTAATTCGTTTTTTTTGTATTGCCTCGGTTCCTTTTGGTTCCATAATAATGCTCTTCCTTTCTAACAGTGGCTATACCGCATCCCCTGTCTGATGTTCTTGTTACTTGTCATGAATACCTTGATGCCACACCTTCATACAACTCTCCATAACTACGTACTGTGCTTTTTCGATTTGCCTTATCAGCCGCTATCTGAAGCGGCATATCCATCAGCTCGGATATTTCTATTCCGTTACAGACAACTTGCAGCCAACGAAACCTCGTGTTCTTCGCTGCTTTTCAGACTGGTATATTGCCGTGTTTCTTCCAGGGCCTGGTTTCCTGCTTGTTTTCCAGCGCGCTCAGTGCTCTGATAATGCGCTGCCGAGTTTCCCGCGGAGGAATGACGGCATCAACGTATCCCCGAGCCGCTGCAATATAAGGATTGGAAAACTGCTCCCGATACTGTCCGACCTTTTCGTTCCTTTTTGCTTCAGAATCAGCAGCGTCATTGATTTCTTTGCGGAATATTACATTCGCCGCTCCTTCCGCACCCATAACTGCTATTTCTGCTGTCGGCCACGCCAGAACAAGGTCCGCTCCCAGGTGTTTGCTGCACATTGCAATATAGGCACCCCCGTAATTTTTGCGGGTTACCAATGTTATCTTCGGTACTGTGGCTTCCGAGTAACACCACAGCAGCTTGGCTCCGTGACGAATGATTCCTTTCCATTCCTGGTCCCGGCCCGGCAGGTAGCCGGGATTGTCGGCAAGAGTTATGAGTGGAATGTTGAAAGCATCACAGAACCGGATGAACCGCGTTGCCTTGTCTGAAGCATTGACATCGAGGCAGCCAGCCAGAAATCTGGGCTGATTGGCAATAATTCCCACAGTGCTACCAGCCATACGGGCAAAGCAGACCACAATATTTCTGGCATAGTATTTGTGCGGTTCGAGAATTTCACCATTGTCTACAATAACGCGAATGATATTCTTTACGTCATATGCCTTACGCGGATTATCCGGCAATATCGTATCGAGTTTCTCATCAATCCGCTCAGGATCATCGCCATTCACGATAGTAGGCGGTTTCTCGCGATTGTTGGAAGGAAGATAGCTCAGCAGACGTTTTATCTGCTCGATCGACTCGGCATCGCTATCCGAGGCAAAGTGAGCTACCCCACTGTGAGTATTGTGCGTCACGGCACCCCCGAGTCGCTCGGAATCGATTTCTTCAGCAGTCACTGCCTTGATCACTTCCGGACCGGTGATGAACATATAGCTGCTCTTTTTGGTCATAAAGACCCAGTCGGTCATGGCCGGAGAGTATACCGCGCCTCCTGCCGTAGGTCCCATAATTGCCGATATCTGAGGAATCACTCCCGAAGCGCAGGAATTGCGGAAGAAGATCTCTCCGTATCCGCATAAGGAGTCAACCCCCTCCTGGATTCGGGCTCCCCCGGAATCGTTGATCCCGACCAGTGGAGCTCCTGCTTTCAATGCCAGGTCCATGACTTTGCAAATCTTCTTGGCATGCATCTCTCCCAGTGAACCGCCCCGGGCGGTGAAGTCCTGAGAGAAAGCAAAAACCGTACGGCCATTAACGCTGCCATACCCGACGATGACACCATCGGCAGGGATGTCTACCTCGTCCATACCGAGAAATGTACACCGGTGCTGAACAAATAAATCTAGTTCCTGAAATGTGCCGGAGTCAAAAAGAAGGTCAAGCCGTTCACGAGCAGTGAGTTTCCCCATTTCGTGCTGCTTTTTGACTTGAGTAACGCCTCCCATCGCTTGCAGCTCTGAGATCCGCTTCTCGAGATCTTTTAGTTTTGCCGGCTTGTCGATCATAGCATAGTTCTCCGCGGAAGGAATTCAACATCAGAGGCCGCTGCTTGAACATTTTCCAAATTTGATTCAAGAAAGCGCTGCGCACCTGATCGGCCAGTCAGCTACCTAGCTGTGGTTGGTAATCATACCTAAGCTTTTATTTGCGGGAATACAGAAATCAGTGTCTTCACCTCAATGAGCAAAGGCAGCCGATTATATATGAAAAAAGCAGATGGTTTCAATAGGAAGAAAAAATACAAATCCGATAGAAAAAAGTCAATGCTCCTTAATTCATTGCTTGGCGCTCCGTGCTCTTAGCTCTTTGCTCCACACTCCCTGCTATTTTCCGAGACGCGTGCCCGGCTTGAGCGGCCTGCCGCGCAGAAATTCCGCTATCGGTAGTCGCTTCCTCCCTTGAAGCTGAACCTCTGTAACGATCACTGCCCCTTTGCCAGCAGCAACCATAATTCCATGATCATTCACGGAGACAATAGTGCCTGCTTTCTCGGTCTCAAATGTCGGCGCCGGCTGGACAGCAAAAACTTTGAGAAGTTCTTCCTGCAGAAACGTGTACGCGCCCGGCCACGGATTCATGCCGCGAACGAGGTTGTGAATGACGTTTGCCGGCTGAGTCCAATCAATAAGGCCATCTTCTTTCTTCAGAAGCGGAGCATAGGTAACTAACGATTCATCCTGGCGCCGGGGAATGATTGCTTTGCGCTTCCAGCCTCTGATGGTGGAGGCCAGAAGCTCGGCTCCGACACGCGCCAGGCGGTCGTGGAGCGCTCCGGCTGTTTCGTCAGGATCGATTGCCACTTCCTGCTGCAGGAGAATATCTCCGGCATCAAGATCCTTGTTCATCAGCATGGTCGTGACGCCACTGGCGGTCTCTCCGCGAACAAGTGCCCAGGTAATCGGTGCGGCCCCACGGTATTTCGGCAGCAGCGAGGCATGAATATTGATGCATCCATGTCGAGGAATATCGAGAACCTTCTGGGAGAGGATCTGCCCGTAAGCAGCCACGACGATGAGGTCGGGGTTGCACTGCAAAACCATATCCAGAGATCGGTTGAGTTTTTCCGGCTGAAATACCGGGATCTCATGCTGCTGCGCCAGGGTCTTGACCGGTGTTTGCTGAATCCGAAGACCTCGCCCCTGCGGCCGATCCGGCTGCGTGAAAACCCCCGCTACAATGTCTTCACCTTCCGCTAGTATCTTAAGGCTAGGACAGGCGAAGTCGGATGTTCCCATGAAAACGATGCGCCACGATTCACTCATAAGCTGATGTCGTCGAATATGGTTAGAGTTCTGAACTCCCGGAATCGTTGTTCCACATCACAGAATGAAAGGGTTCGCAGCCGTTCTACACTGAATTTCTCTACACAGAAGGAGGCCATGACACTGCCGCAGATGACCGCCCGGCGAAGCGAGCACTCTTCAGCGCTGCCGCAGCGAGCAAGATAACCCATGAATCCGCCGGCAAACGTATCTCCAGCTCCCGTCGGGTCGAACGTCTGCTCCAAAGGATACGCTGGGGCAAAAAATGTGGAAGCGCCATTGAACATTAAAGCGCCGTACGTTCCCTGTTTGATGACCAGAGTTTTCGGCCCCATTGTCAGAATGGCGCGAGAAGCGCGAATAAGGTTAAATTCTTGAGAGAGTTCACGAGCCTCTGCTTCGTTGATAATGAGAATATCGATTTTCCGTAACGTCCTTTTCAAGGCCTCGAGCTTGTTTTCAATCCAGAAATTCATGGTATCGCAGGCAATCACTCTAGGGCGATCTACCTGGCTCAGCACTCGCAGCTGCAATTCAGGATCAATGTTGGCCAGAAACACATACTCCGCGTTGCGGTACTGAGGCGGTATTTCAGGGCTGAAGGTCTGAAATACATTGAGTTGGGTGTCAAGGGTTTCAGCATCGTTCAGGTTGTAGCCATACCGCCCTTCCCAACGGAAGGTTTTACCATCCTCATGGTGCAGTCCGCCCAGGTCGATGCCTTGTTCTTCCAGAAAAGCAATATGATGATCGGGGAAATCAGCTCCCACAACGCCGACCAACGAGACGTCAGTGAAGAAACTAGCTGACAGAGAAAAATAAATTGCCGACCCTCCCAGAACGCCTTCCACTCTGCCGAAGGGTGTTTCGATTGTATCCAATGCCAGTGACCCGACCACCAGAATACTCATATGTTGTATTCTCCTCTAACAGGGTTTATTCAGGTTGCTGCGCCTGCCAAAGCTCCAAGCCTTGGGGGGTGCCTTGATTCAGGGAGAGAGAGTGAGCAGTAAGCAATACGTTAACCACCTCGCCCGACTTACCGAGAGGCTTCAGTTCGGTTCCGTTCTCCTTGAGGATAACTCCGCCGGCATTACCAACTCTCAAGCTTATTTTTTCAGTAGCCTTCCAGGTTATCGAGTTCCCGGAGAAAAGCATGACCTGGAAAGGCTTGCTATCATCGATACTCACCTCCATCCAGGTTCTGGCTTTGCCTTCCACCACGAGAGCGAACGGGGTAGCTGGAGGTGGAACTGGTTGCGGCTGCTCGATCAGTTTTTCAGGATCGGCTGGCTCTGGAGCTGTTTGCTGACCGGTCAAGGCTTCATCTTGCGGTAGGATTTCTGTACCTGCCGGGCCTTCTCGCGTGGTTAAATCCTCACCCGGCGCTTCCAGCGCCGGAAGAACAGGTGGAACTAGCTCAACCGAAGCCAGTTCAATCGGAGTCGATTCCTTCGGAGCCGGTCCATTAGGGGTGAGGGCAGATTCGGGAAGCTTCTCTTCAGGAATCGATGGCGGCACAAGTATCGAATTCTTGCTCAGCAGCGGAAGATTTCCACTGGTTACAAAATATATGGCTAAAATCACGAGGACTAAAATCAGAATAACCAAAAAGAGAAGAAGCGGCAGGTTGTGCCTCTTGGCCGATGGTGCCGGTTCTTCCCGATGTTCATCAGCGTTGTGACCGGTCTGGTCATATAGAGCCAACGCCTTTTTTTCGTCAACCTCGAGAAATCGAGAATAAGCTCGGATGAAGCCTCTGATGTAGACCGAAGACAATGTCGGATCATAGTGATTGCGTTCAATGGCTTCTAAAACTTTTCTGTTGATTTTGGTTGCCTCTTCTGCAGCATCGAGCGAGATATTTTTGCTTACGCGTTGTTGCCGCAGAAACTCACCCAGTGTGCTCATGAGCTTGTTTCCTCGATATGTGTGTTTTAGGAAAAAATGGTGCTACTTGCATAATCCGGATAAAAAAATCCGTACGCCCTGCAACGGATCGCTTTGCCACAAGTATAGCACTCTGAATCAGTATGTACTACACTCCTAATTAATAACCGACACTTACCGTCGTGAATCGAACGTGGCAACACTGCAATCTTACACCTCAGACCTTGAACCCAAGATCCTTGTTTCACTTTTTAGTGATGGTGTCTTAATGGCGTTCAGTCCAGAATAATCAGTTGCCCTTCTTCCCGATTTGTAGTTGAATTTATGAAAGGGGGTGGGCGGCAATGCCCATATGCAGGTAAAGGGTATACTGAAACGTCCTTACATTAGCAGACAACAACAAGGAGATCAAACAATGCTCGTGCTAACATTTGTTATTGCGGTTGCTGCATTGGTTGTTGCCATCCTGGCGTATCAACGGGCAGCAGGAGCCAAGGACATGGATGCACAGCTCAGCTCGCTCAGAGCAAGAACAGCCGATGCTCTGGCTAAGATGGAACGATCCCTACGGAAACAGGGACCCTGTGAAGGAGGAGATGATAAGGGACCGCTCGAATAGCACGAAAGCTGAAAAAGGCACATTTTTGTCGACGTGCCAGCCGCTTGAAAGGGAGACCCGGGCTGAGGCGATAGAGTTACTTCTCCTGCCTCTCAGGTTCAAAAGCTCGGTTGGAGAGAGAAAGCGTTCATGGCCTCTTCCCCGAGCCGAAATCTGCCCGCATGCTTCTGCCCTCACCACGGCGGGCGCAGGCACACTGAAGAAAAGAGGTAATCTTTTTTGCATGTATGCATTCTCATGAGGAAACGACAATGTACCTTTCGCTTATCATAACATTTCTGCTTATTCTTGGGATCACGATTTTTGCTCTTCAAAACAGTGTTCCTCTCGATATCACCTTCTTCATCTGGCAGTTTAGAACTTCGCTGGTGGCAGTCATCTTCGCTGCCTGTTCAGTTGGACTCCTCATTGGTCTAGTGTTTACTCTTCCTAGACTGACGAGAAAACACCTGCGGGAGAAGAAGCTGATCAAGGTGGCACGGGATCTGGAAGAACGGTGTGCCGTGCTGGATGGTGAACTGACACAGGTCCGGGAAAGAGAACGGACAATGCCTGCTCCTGGCGGAATACCTACCGGATCCGGAACAGGAAAAGCAGGATAATACTACAGCTGATCACGATAATGCTTCTCGTATGAAACTCGCATGCAGCATATCTCCACGGTGAGCAGGAGATGATGCGCCCTGTCGCTTGCTGAAGCGCTCTTGAGTCGTGAACTCCCCTGAACCCCTCTTTAAAAGAGGGGAGACATTGGGCAAGGCAAAGAGCATAGAGCGAAGAGCCTGCAGCAGGAAGCAGGGTGCGATGTTTGCACCAGCTGATGGCCAGATGCCCCTTCTTGAGCAAAGAGGGGACAAGGGGAGTTCGGTCTTACAACCAGTGCGTTTTGTTTCTTCTGCCATCAACCTGGGCCCGAAGCCTGCCAGAGGCTTGCTTCTTACTCCTAACTCCTTAATCTTTACTTCCTCACGCTGATTAGTTTTGCCTGATGATTACAATTAGTGCTATACTCGAACAAAAATTCCGAACCGGCAGGAACTTGTTCGGCTCGGCCACGTCCTCTGTATCTGGCTGCAGGCGCGGCCGTCACCCTGGAAGGCTTTTACTATGAAAAATGTCATGTGCGTGTTCATGCTCGGTGCCCTTTTCCTAGCATATCCTTCGTCAATGAGTGCTAAAACCAGTGGCGACTATACTGTCCGGAACTATTATGCGGTCATTGTGGGTATAGCTGATTATCCGGGCATGATTAACGACCTTGCTTACAGTGATCTTGATGCGATCGGGGTCAGGGATGCTTTGCTGACCTATCCTCAATGGCAGGCCACGAATGCGGTTCTTCTTCTCAATAGTTCAGCTACCAAAGCTAATATCGGAGCAATGATCGCTCAACTCGGTGCTAAGACAAGCGCCGAGGACGTCTTCTTTTTCTTCTATTCCGGGCATGGTTCGACCATGCCTGATATGATGCCGTTTGATGAGCTGGATTTTCGGGACGAGACTCTGTGCGCCTACGATTATGAGATCCGCGATGATGAGCTGAGCGCCTGGCTGGGAGACATCAACACCAACAATGTTATTGTTATCCTCGATTCGTGCCATAGCGGCGGGCAGATAAAATCTCCTGCCCCTGCCGGACTGCGGGCAAAGGTCTGGCCTTCGACTGCAGGGACTGTTCTGGACGGTGACGGCTTCGATGCCGATCTCAAGAGAGGATACCGAGCCAAAGACATGAGCACCCGGCCGGGCTGCATTATCATGACCGCCTGTCGGGCGGACCAGTACTCCTTTGAGTCTGCTTTGGCCCAACACGGGCTATTCAGCTTTTTCGTCATAATGGCAATCAGCGATTTTCTTGACGGGAATGGCAATGGACAACTTTCAGCAGAAGAAATCGGGTTTTCCATTGTGTGGAGCTTCTGGAATATGTATACGACCTATCCGCGCGTGTACTTCTTGATGCCCCAGTTTCCCCAGTTCTACGATGATTACCCTTCCGGAGCTTCAGCTACTGCTGAACTGCCAGTCTGCTGGCCTTAACTCGTGAATGGTAGATTGGTTAAATGGAAAATTGGTCAATAGAGAAATGGCTAAAGGGACAAATGGTTGAATGGAAGCATGGAAAACTCTTACCATTCAACCTGTTTCCCATTCTCCAGTGTCCCACACTCAGTGCGGCTTCAGGACGACCTTGATGCAGCTGTCCCGCTTTTTCCTAAATATTTCATATGCCTGAGGTGCATCGTCCAAGGGTAGATGGTGAGTGATAATGAAGCTCGGATCAATTTCACCATTCTGAATGCGTTCGAGCAGCGGCCGCATGTAGCGTTGAACATGGCACTGGCCGGACTTGATCGTCAACGATCGGTTCATTACTGATCCCATCGGAAACTTGTCGATAAATCCGCCGTAGACGCCGATCACCGAAACCGTGCCGCCGTTGCGGCAGGCCAGTATCGCTTCGCGCAGTGCTATAGGACGGTCGGTCTCCAGCATCATAGCTTGCTTGACTCGATCATAGGCGTAGATAAGGCCAGGTGTATGTGCCTCCATGCCGACTGCATCGATGCAGGCATCAGGGCCGCGTCCTCCGGTCATTTCTTTGAGTACATCCAGAAGCTCGACTTCTTCGTAATTGATCGTTTCCGCCTCAACCTGCTCCCGGGCCATTCTGAGCCGATCGGAAAACCGATCGATACCGATGACACGCTCAGCACCGAGTAGAAAGGCGCTCTTCATTGCGAGCAATCCTACCGGGCCGCAGCCCCAGACAGCAATGGTGTCGCCGGGCTGGATCGAGCACATCTCGGCACCCATATATCCAGTCGGAAAAATATCCGAAAGAAATAACACCTGATCGTCGCTTAATTCATCCGGAACCTTGATCGGTCCGACATCGGCAAACGGCACTCGCGCGTATTCCGCCTGTCCGCCGGCAAACCCGCCGAGCAGGTGTGAATATCCGAATACGCCGGCAGGCGAATGTCCCCACAGCTTCTCAGCCATCCAGGCATTCGGGTTGGAATTCTCGCATACGGAGTACAAACCCTTCTGACAGGAGAAACACCTGCCGCAGGCGATTGGGAAAGGAACGACTACCCGGTCTCCTTTCTGGAGGTTGTGGACGCTTCCCCCGGTCTCTACGACTTCACCCATAAACTCATGACCGAGAATATCGCCGGACTCCATCGTTGGGACAAACCCGTCAACCAGGTGAAGGTCGGAACCGCAGATCGCGGTTGACGTAATTCGCACGATAATGTCGCGCTGATCCAGAATCTGCGGGTCAGGAACGTTTTTTACCTGTACATCATTTTTGCCCATCCAACAGACAGCTTTCATAGGGCCTCCTTTGTTTGAGTGAAGAGTAAAGAGCGAGGAGCGAGGAGTGAGGAGAAGACGCCCTCAATCCCAGCCCTGTTTCTCGCGCGGAGACGCAGAGCTCGCCGAGGGAAGGAAGGATTCGTCGTTGTGAGGAGCGATGCGCGTCAGCTCATGGACGCAGCGCGACGTGGCAATCTCATTGGATCATCATTGTTCTTCACCAAGTAACACGATGGGCCTCAGACGCTACTACCC
>Ga0116149_1005492_pt1 | contig 11851 bp, 7 predicted proteins | sample AD_UKC057_MetaG_FD_89787 | JGI IMG/M metagenome (GOLD analysis project Ga0116149, IMG submission 89787) | Active sludge microbial communities of municipal wastewater-treating anaerobic digesters from USA - AD_UKC057_MetaG | ecosystem: Engineered > Bioreactor > Anaerobic > Digestate | place: USA...
CGCCCTGCTTGCGGCCATCGGCGGACCCTTAACCGAAGACGACGCCCGCCGCCTGATCCTGAAAAAACTCTATGATCTGGCCGCAGGCGAACTCAACCGCTATCTCAACGCCGAAAAACGCGCACTGATTGCCGGTGTGGAAAACCTTTGGGATAAGTACGCCGTTTCCAGCCGGGAACTCGAAGCGCAAAGAAGCGAGACGCTGAAAACATTGGATGGGTTCCTGAAAGGCCTGGGTTATCTGGAGGACACGGATGGATAATGCCCTGTCAGCGTGGCTGACTGTTTTATCTTCCCCCTTTTCAAAAGGGGGAGTGAGGGGGATTTCTTCACAAAATCAACTGCAAAATCTTCCCTGCCCCCTATTTGGAAACTGTGTCACAATGCATTTTTTGTCACTCCGGGCAAGCGAAGCGCGAACCGGAATCCAGTATTTTAAATTGATCGCCGAACCGCTTTACCTGACCAAGTGCATTAATCTAAAAGTAATGACCCTGCCCGAAAAGCCCAACAGCCGGTTGCAGAAATACCGGCTCTCTAAAAAAGGGAAAAAACCTCATCGCGAATTTGGCGAAGGTGGGGAAGTAAGATGAGCGCTGTGGAGGGGTGGAAAACAGAATCTCTTGGTCGGATTGCCAATATTACTATGGGACAATCGCCTGATTCAAAGTATTACTCTGAAGAAAAGAATGGATTGCCTTTTTTGCAGGGCTGCGCCGAGTTTACAAGCAGATTCCCTAAACATGCTTTATATTGCAGCCAAACCAAGAAAATCGCAAACAGCGGAGAAATTCTTTTTAGTGTGCGAGCGCCCGTTGGAAAAATAAACATTGCCGATTGTGATTACATTATTGGCCGCGGACTGGCTGCTATTTCAGGCGCAGAAATTGATCATGTGTATCTTGAATACTATCTCAAATATGAAGAGCCAAGGTTTCGAAACGCATCCCAAGGCTCAACTTTTGAAGCCATTAATTCTTCTGAATTAAGCAAATGGCTAATTGAATATCCAATTTCAAGGGCCGAGCAAACCAAAATTGCCGAAATCCTTTCGACGGTGGACCGGGCGATTGAACAGACCGAGGCGTTGATTGCCAAACAACAGCGCATTAAAACTGGCCTGATGCAAGACCTCCTCACCCGCGGCATCGACGAACACGGCAACCTCCGCTCCGAACTAACCCACAAATTCAAAGATTCCCCACTCGGCCGGATTCCAGTGGAGTGGGAAGTTGACGAGTTGGGAAAAGTTGCTGCATTTGTGACAAGTGGGTCGCGCAATTGGGCACAGTATTATAGCACTGAGGGAACACTGTTCATAAGGATTGGAAACTTAACAAGAGATCATATTAATCTCCGATTCGAAGATATTGTCTATGTTGTTCCGCCGCGGACAGCCGAAGGTAATCGCACATCTGTTTCGACAGGAGATTTACTAATTTCAATAACGGCCGATTTAGGAATCATAGGTGTAATACCTGAGAACTTTGGTGAAGGATATGTCAATCAGCACATCGCATTAGTTCGGCTCACAAAAGAAAGATCTAATCCAAGGTTTATTGGATGGTTCCTGTCTGGCCATTCTGGGCAGACCCAGTTTGCGAAACTCAACGAATCGGGTGCTAAGGCCGGATTAAATTTGCCAACAATAAAGAAACTACTTGTACCAGTGACAAATCCAATTGAACAGGCAACAATTGCAGAGATTCTTGATGCAAATACAAATAGGGTGACGGCTCTTTATGCAAAGCTTAAAAAACTTCATGCTATCAAATCTGCCCTCACGCGAGACCTGCTCACGGGCAAGAAGCGGGTGATCATCTGGAAAAGCAATATAGGTACTAAAATATGAATCTGTTCCATAGTAAAATTCAACCTTATGCATATTTGGAGATCATTAATGTCCCTTTCAGGCACTACTTTACCCAAGCCTAAGAACTGGCAAGATTTTGAACGTCAAACCCGCGAGCTATTTGCCTGCGTACTGAACGATCCAAATACTCAACTAAACGGCAGGCAGGGGCAAGTGCAAAATGGTGTCGACGTCTTTGGATATAGAAATAAGGATATAAATTGCCTCGTTGGAGTGCAGTGTAAAGAGAAGTATAGAGATGAGGTTACCGAGGGTGAACTTCGCGACGAAGTCAATAAAGCAAAAAAATTCACCCCTAAATTATCTGAATTCATTCTCATCACGACTGCCCCGAGAGATCAAAAAATCCAGCAATCGGCGCGTCTTTTGACAGAAGAATTAGCTAAAACTGACCATCCTATTCTCGTATGCGTTTGGGGATGGGAAGATGTCGAAGAGAATGTTTCTAAATATGACCAAGCATGGAAGGCATTTGATCCAACCTGGAATCCATTCGCAGAAAGAGTTTATGAAAAATTAACATTAGAGATAGACGGACTTAAACAGACTATCAATAGACTCGCGCATGAAACTAGGACGCCGTCGTCTATTCCAACGGGCCTACTTGTAGAGAAGGACAATGAAAACACACCAAGGCACGGACAAATATCCGCTTTGCAGTGCATCATTGACGACGGCCATGTTCATGCAGCCATCAAACAGCTCTCGAAGCTTAGAAGTGATGAATGGCCGGTTGCAAGCCGTTCTGAACGTTACAGAATTCTTGTCGCGATCGCTTCTGCAAAATTGAAATTAGGGGAGTACGATGAAGCAGGGACTCTGCTTCTGGATGCATATAACGAATGTCCCGAACACAAGAATGCGCGGAAAAACCAAGCAACAGGTCTGCTCCTTCTGCAAGATCATGGGGGCGCAGCAGAAGTGGCGCGGGGAATTTTGGCAGATGACAAAAATAACGCAGACGCTGCCGGAATGCTTATACAAGCTCTAATAAAAGAGAAAGATTGCGATGATCCCCTCCGGGACATTCCAGAGGAACTACGAAAAACTGAAGCGGTATTCGTTGGGCACGTGCATTTTTTGAGATGTAGGGATAATCCCGCCTGGCTAGACGTCGCAAGGACGGCCGTAAGAAAATATCCCGAAAGCCACTTACTGAAGCTGTTAGCCGCTGAAGCAGTGCTTGATGAGCTTGTACGCAATGATCGCGATGCATTAGCAGGCGGCATTCTGAAAAACATTACCACTCAAGAAATTGACGCCGCGGTTGAAACACTATACGCTGAGGCGCGCCAAGCCATCGATAAAGGATACGCCCTAATTCCTTCGATAGCTCACAATGCAGCAATGGCGCTTCGGTTCTCCGGCGATCTAGTGAAGGCAAAAGAAATTCTCGATACAGCGATAAAACAAAATCCAAGCGACGAAAACCTTAGGCTTCAACGCGCGCTAATTGCTTTTTCAGAGAACGATCCGGCTGGTGCGATTGCCGTTTTGCCAGATAAACCAAAAGACCCAGAGGCAATTGGTATCCTAGCTGAAGCACTGGCTGCCACAGGCAAGCCGGATGATGCACTTTCCTTGATCGATAGTATTGATCAAAGCATACTTCCAGACCATGTCAAAACGGCGTTACTGGGTGTGCGCATCCGTTTTTACATAGCTCATGGTGAAAGAAAGCTTGCAATCGATACCGTCGCACAGTGTGTTGCAAAGGAGCCCGCAAACCTCCATCTTAGAGCTTTGCAGATACATATGCATCGTACTGCAGGAGACGATGACGGCGCAAAGACGGCCTTTGAAAAAGCTATTGCAGTCGTCAACGACCAAACCGGCCTGCAATCACGATTGATGTTAAGTTTTGAAGCAAGGAAATTGGGCCTCGATGATGCGATAGTCGGTCTACTAAGAAATTATGTTGCAACGGATCGTGAAAATGAAGGACTTCAAGTCCTTATCGCATCTTCAATCAATTCAGGCTTATGGGTTACCACGCGCGAAATACTGAGTTCCATTTCGACCAATCTTCAGGGAACAGAATGGTTTCTAAGAGCAGATGCAATTCATGCAATCAATACTGGCGACCCTGCGGCAGACGAGAAAATCTCCCGATATCTGGCAAACTGGCCTAACGATGTCCAAATGATACTGGCACAAATTGGGATCTGGCAAAGAGACGGACGCGATGTCGACATACGGCGATTGATACAAAATCTTAATTTATCTGATCTGGATGGTCCACCTGGGCAATGTGTTCGAATTGGTGCAGCGATTACCCACTATGGAGATGCTTCGAGAGGGCTTAGATACAGCTATGCGGTCCTCATGAACCATTGGGACGATCCTAAAGCTCATCTTGCATATCAGAGGCTCATATTACTGAATGACAGGATAGGGGAGGCAATGGCTGCGCCAACTGTTGTTACCGAAAATACGGTTGTTTGTCTCCTTGTTGATGGGCAAGAACGGCGATACCGCATTGAAAAAGAACATTATGCCTTTTTTAAAGACGAGCAATTAAACCCCAAAGATGATCTTGCCCTGCTCCTTATTGGTAAGAAACAAGGCGATTATATCGCTATTCGAGAAGGCATTGGCTCAAAAACAGTTCAAATTCTCTGGATTAAACCCATTTTCCTCGATGCCTTACACTGCTCCTTAGACCAATTCAGTGAGCGATTTCCCCGCGCAAATGGTCCATTAAGATTTAAATTCGATCCAGCAGCGACCGATCCATTGGAAGATATACGGCCAATTACAAAGGAGCGCGCCGAAGCGCATGAACGTATTCTTAACGATTACCAATCAAAATGCTTGCCACTTTCTTTCACGGCCGCACTCCTAGGAATAGATCCGTTAGATGCTTGGAGTGGCCTACCATCAGTCAATATAAAGTTCCAAGTTTGTCGCGGTACTTTCCCTGAGCGCAGAGAAGCACTTTTAACAATAGAGAAGCACGGACGAAAAGGATGCGTACTTGATGCAATTACGCTCTCTGTTATTCGTCGTCTAGGCGTTGAGAAAGCCGTTGCTGAGGTATGCGGGCCGATCTATACACCACAAACGGTTATAGAACTCCTGGCGATCCGTGCACATGAGGCGCAACAGGACATCGGGAAAAAGAAAGGATTTATGGCTTGGCAGAATGGCCGGTTGGTTTTTCAAGAGTATTCGGAAGAAATGATGAAGCAAGTGGCGGATGAACGCGTTAAAGAGCTTGCATGGGCAAAGAGACGGACCATTATAGCACCTGCCATACCAAAGAAAGATTTTTCAGAAGAGACTCGAAAGATAATGAACATGCTTCGCCGTAACGTTTGCGATCCCGCTATTGCGACTGATGGTAATGATCTTTTGCTTTTATCTGAAGATATGGGCTATCGACTTTGGTCGGTAGCAACTTTCTCAGTACTAGCCACATGGTTGCAACCTGTCCTCATTACAGCACGCGATGAGGGGCACCTGACTAGAGCCGAATACTGTGAAGCAATCAATACACTCGCATTAAGCGGCCATACCTATATATCTCTGGATAACGATTGTTTGATTCATCAAGCACGTAAGAATGATTTCACGTTAACCACCGAATTGTCTCGCCTTATCGATGTAATAGGGGGGCCATCGGCAGACATTTATGCAAATACCGGTGTGATGGGCAGCTTTATCGATAGACTTTTGAATGAATGTGCCGATGACTTCAAAGTTAAAAGAATAGTGAGTGAAATTTTCACGTCCGTAATGAGGGGGCGTGATGAAGATCAACGTAAGCTTATAGTATTAATACTGATGCAGACACATAGAAAAAAGGAATTCTTATTGGAACATGCATTGGGTTGGCTTATTGGGCACTCACTTGGGATGCCATATTTCAATAACCTATTATTGATGCAAAAGAATAAACAAGGCCGAGATTTTTACAGATAGATATCTCTGGTGGATTTTGAAACGTTTTGCTTTGATAAAGCATTATGGCCTATACGGTGAAAAAGACAGATAATAATTAAACAGCAAAATCAGTGAACTGGCGCAAAGGATATGATGAATTTCTTATCCCGGCATCGTGGATTAAAAACGAGTGATTAGATGCTATATTCCACATGACAAAGATAGGCTGAGCAGATTATGAATGACACACAAAATATAACAAAAAACAGACTGCCCAACTTCGTCTCGACGAACGCAACCACGCAGCAAAACCTTTTATCAATCAACGTTGCGGCCCGATGAGACCGGTTATTCTAACAACTGAAAGGAGCTTGATCGTCCATGAGCCCCAAAGAATCGCAAAGTATTGAGTGGAAAGAATCCTGGCGCGATGAATATATCCGCTGGATTTGCGGTTTTGCCAATGCGCAGGGCGGCAAGTTGATTATCGGTAAAAACGATAAGGGCACTGTCGTGGGCGTCGCCAACGCCAAGAAACTGCTGGAAGATATCCCCAACAAGATCAAGGATATTCTGGGAATTGTTGTTGACGTCAATCTGCGGAGAGAAAAAGGTAAAGACCTGATTGAAATTATTGTGGAACCTTATCCCTATCCTGTGAACTACAAAGGCGAATATTATTATCGCAGCGGCAGCACCAAGCAGGAATTGAAAGGGGCGGCTCTGGACAAGTTCCTGCTGGAAAAGCAGGGCAAGCGCTGGGATGCCGTGCCGGTGCCGCGGGTGGCCATGGGCGATTTACAGAAAGATGCTTTTGAGCTCTTTCGGAGCAAAGCCGCCAAAAGCGGGCGCGTAAGCGATGAGGTTCTGGCGGAAAGCAACGCCTCTCTTATTGAAAATCTGAACTTAAAGGAAGGCCGCTACCTCAAACGCGCCGCCCTGTTGCTTTTTTCTTCCGACCCGGAAAAGTGGGTGGTCGGCGCGTATATTAAAATCGGTTTTTTCCGGACGGACGCCGATTTGCTTTACCAGGATGAGATTCACGGCAATCTGTTTGTCCAGGCGGAAAAAGCCATGGATCTGTTGCTGACCAAGTATCTGCGGGCAGCAATCAGCTATGAAGGCATCAACCGGGTCGAGCGGTATCCCTTTCCGAAGGCGGCCTTGCGGGAAGCGCTGCTCAACGCCATTGTGCACAAGGATTACAGCGGCGGATCGCCGATACAAATCAGCGTGTATGAAGACAAAATCTATTTCTGGAATGACGGCCAGTTGCCTGATCAGTGGACGGTTGCGCAATTATTGGCCAAGCACGCTTCCAAACCGTTTAATCCTCTCATTGCCAATGCCTTCTTTCGGGCGGGAATGATCGAATCCTGGGGGCGGGGCATTGAAAAAATCCGCCATGAATGCAAAGCGGCCGGCGTTCCGCTTCCTGCATATCGCTCCGATGCGTCAGGGCTGATGGTGCAATTCACGGCCCAAACAAAAATGTCAGAGAAGACGCCGGTGAAAATGTCGGAAGAAGTGTCGGATAAAATGTCGGATAAAATGTCGGAAGCAATTATTGCTTTGCTCAAAACCGACAAAACGCTTTCAAGCGCCGCTTTGGCTTCCAGGATCGGCACATCGAGCAGAACCGTCGAACGCGGTCTTCGAAAATTGCGTGAATCCGGCATCATTGAGCGGATTGGCCCTAAAAAGGGCGGCCACTGGGTCGTCAAGGAGAAAACATGACGTCGGATAAAGCTGCCCGGCAATTGAAACTTGATGAACGCAATCACGTCGAAAAGCCTTTCCTTGATCAACTCTCCGGCCTGGACTGGGAAATTCTGGACTTCACCGATCGTGAGCAGCAGCCAAAAGACAGCTACCGCCGGAGCTTTACCGATGTGGTGATGACGGACGTTTTACAAGCTCAGCTCAAAGTCATCAACAACTGGCTGGAAGACGATCAGGTTGAAGAAGTGGTCAAACAACTTACCGCCGGTTTTCCAGGCACCGGTCTTATTGCCAACAACCGTCATGTTTTTACCCTGCTTCTGGAAAACACCAGCGTCAGCGTTAACCGCAGAACAGGAGAGAAAAGCCCGACGGTGCGGTTTGTGGATTTTACCCATCGGGACAATAACCGCTTTATGGCCGTCTGTCAGCTCAAAGTGCGCATTCTGGGGACTGAGCACCATATTGTGCCGGACATCGTCCTTTTTTTAAACGGCTTGCCGATTGTGGTAGTCGAATGCAAATCTCCCAAGGTCAAAGACGCAATTCCCGAAGCCATCGATCAGTTATTGCGCTACAGCGAGCAGCGCGGCGCCAAGGGTGAAGGCAGTGCGCCGCTTTTTTATTCAATCAGTTCGTCATTGCCACCTGCCGCCAGGCTGCCAAGTTCGGCACCATCACCACCCACAATGAGAAATTCTTTTTCCGCTGGGCCGATCCTTATCCCCGCACCGTGGATGATCTTGAGCACGGCGCAAGCGGCCCGAACGATCAGCAGCGGCTGGTGGCCGGGATGCTCGACCAGAACAATCTGCTGGACCTGATCCGCACCTTTACGCTTTTTTCAACCAACGACAAAGGAGAAACCATCAAGATCGTGGGCCGCTACCAGCAGTTTCGCGCCGTCAAGCTGGCGGTAAGGCGTCTTCTTGAGGGACAAAGCCCCCGTGAGCGAAGCGGCATCATCTGGCATACCCAGGGATCGGGTAAATCACTGACCATGATGTTTATGGTGCGGGAGATGTACCGCCACGCACAGCTTTCGCACTGGAAGGTGATTTTTGTCACCGACCGCACGCAACTGGAATCTCAGCTTACGGAGACCAGCCAGAGCATCGGTTTCACGGTCAAGGTGGCCGACAGCATCAAGACGCTCAAAAAATTGCTGCGTTCCGATTCTTCCGATCTGGTCATGGCGATGATTCACAAATTCCGTGAGGCGGATTTGACGGAAACTTTCCCGGAACTAAACCCAAGTCCTCACATTCTGGCGATGACCGACGAGGCGCACCGGTCGCAATACGCCATGCTGGGCGCGAATCTGGACCGCGGCATTCCCAATGCCGCCCGCATCGGTTACACGGGAACGCCGATCGACAAGACCGAGCGTGTTTTCGGCGACTATATCGACAAATACACGATGCGCCAGTCCATTGATGACGGCGTGACGCTGGAGATTGTCTATGAAGGCCGCACGCATAACGCGGAAGTGGCGGATAAAAAGGCCATGGACAAAGCCTTAGAGGATGTATTCAGTGATTACAACTTGCAGGAGCGTTTGACTGTTCTGGGGTACGGATCGCGCGAGGCTTATCTGGAATCTAAGACGACCATCGAGGCCAAAGCCAAAGACATGGTGAAGCATTACCTGACGCATGTTTTTCCCAACGGCTATAAAGCGCAGGTAGTGGCCACATCCCGCGAGGCGGCGGTGCGGTACAAGGAATATATCGATGCTGCGCTAAAAGAAGCCATCGACGCGTTGGAGAAAAATAAGTTCCGTCATTCCGGGCTTGAACCGGAATCCAGTATAAAAGATACTGGGTCCCGGCCTTCGCCGGGACGACGTCAGGATGGTAAGGACGACGGATGGAAACTTACAGGTGTTAACCTTGACCAGCTCAAAAAGCTGAAGACGGATGTGATCATTTCCGGCAATCATAACGACCTTCCCCCTCTCAAAACCTATTCGGACTCGGCCAGGCATGATACCAGCATCAAGAGTTTTAAAATGGCCTTTGGCAGTCAGGAAGAAAACGTCACCGGCGACATGGGCATCCTCATTGTCAATAATATGCTGCTGACCGGTTTTGACGCGCCGGTGGAACAGGTCATGTACCTGGATAAAGTTATCGTGGCCCACAATCTTCTCCAGGCGATCGCCAGGGTAAACCGTGTGGGCGGCGACGGCAAAGACAAAGGCTTTGTAGTGGACTATGTAGGCATCGGCCATCACCTGAAAAAAGCGATTGACACCTATGATGAGCGTGAACAAAAAGAAGTGATCGACACCTTGAGCTTTCCCGAAGAAGAATTACGGGAGTTACAGGCGTCTCATGTGTCCATTCTGGCCCTGCTCAAAAAGCACGGGCTCACCGATCTGACGGACCATGACGCCTTCTTTGATATTTTTTATGACGAAGACCTGCGATTTGATTTCATGACGGCCTTTAAAAATCTGACCCGTTGCTTAAATCTTGTTTTCCCCGCAAAAGAAGCCCTGAACTATATGACTGACTATAAAGCGTTGGCCGAAATCAATGTTCTGGCGGGAAAACATTTCCGGGATGAGCGCCTGAGCATGAAAGGCATTCCGGCCAAGCTACGGAGCATTACGGATGTTTACCTGGAATCGAAAGGCATTGAAGTCAAGATCGAACCCATCTCCATCCTTGATGCGGATTTTGAAAAGGAAGTTGACAGGCGAAGCCGGACGAAGACCAAAGCGGCAGAGGTGGAACATGCCATCCGCCATCATCTTGATGTTGAGTTGATCGATGATCCCGATTTGCAGGCCTCATTTGCCGAGGCGCTGGCGGCTATTTTTGAAGAATTCCGCAACAACTGGAAAAAGATTTATGAAGAACTGGAAAAACTTCGCGTTCGTATTGTTAATGCGGGCAAAGAACCGACTTATGGACTCCACCGCAAAAAACAGATGCCGTTTTTCCGAATGTTGACACGGGAAATATTTGGCGACGGAGGGGTGGGGCAACTCGAAGCCGTTCCGGTTTCTGAGCCTGACCCTGTTTATGGCATGACGCAGGAGGACCGGATCAGCTATCTCGTCGATCTGACCCAGCAGGTATTTCTGGTCGTGGAGAGGGAATTGAAGTTGACCGGATTCTGGGAAAGCATCCCCGCGCAAAATAAATTGAAGGCGGATATCCAGGCAACCCTGCTGTCACCCAGATTTGCCAAATTGCCGGCCGTGGTGAAAAACCGGGCACAGATTATCTCCCGCATCATGGAAATGGCCCTCAGAAAAAATGACATCATTCTTTACGCGGAGTAACGTGGATGGATCTGGTTTACACCCTGCAGAGATCGGCTAAGCGCCGTAAGTTAACCATATCCGTTGAACGTGATCGCAGTGTTGTGGTGCATGCCCCCGCGGAGATGCCTGAAGAAAATATCCGGCGAGTGGTCGAATCCAAGCGACAGTGGATTTATGAAAAGACCGGTCATCCTCAGAAATATCATAACCTTCCCCATCCGCCAGGCAAGGAACTGGTCAGCGGCGAATCGGCCCTTTATCTGGGCAGGCAATATCGCATTGAAATCGTTAAAGAAGGTTTATCCGACATTGAATTCGTCCGGCGTTTTCTGATTCCAGCCACAAAAATTGAAAAGAGGGTGGAAGCGTTACGCCAGTGGTACATCAACCGGGCTAAAGAAAAAATCACCCCCCGGGTTAAAATCCATGCCCGGGCGCTCGGCGTTGATATTGCCTCAATCAAGATTGTTGACAGTCGCTTCCGTTGGGGCTCCTGCACGTTGAAAGATAATGTCAACCTAAACTGGCGATTGATCAAAGCGCCTATGTTTGTCGTTGACTACGTTATCGTCCACGAACTTGTCCATCTGATGGAGCCAAATCACACGCCCAGGTTCTGGAATATTGTAAGAACGCAAACTCCGACGATGGAAAAAGCCAAGGCCTGGCTCAAAGAAAATGGGCAGTTACTGGAGCAGGAGATATGAGTGCCAGAAATATAAAAGGGAGAATCGCTGGTGAGCCGCCCCGGTTATAAGGTTTGGTTAAATGGCTTACACTTAATCGCTCTTTTCCCTGCTTGACACCCCTGCATGTTCGGTATTACAGATTTTCCCAAATCAGTCGTTTCTTGCTGATTGTCAAAGTTGTTGGAGGAAATAAGCGATGGAACAGCCCTGGTTCAAACATTACGCGAAGCATGTGCCCCGGACGCTCGAGTATCCGGAGGCGCCCGTTTATTCTTTTCTGCAAAAGACAGCGATGGCGCATACGGAATATGTCGCCATGACGTTCAACGACGCGGATACGACATACGCCGAACTGGCGGAGAAGGTTGACCGATTCGCTTTGATCCTGAGTGGGCAGGGTGTGAA
>Ga0116149_1005494_pt1 | contig 11849 bp, 13 predicted proteins | sample AD_UKC057_MetaG_FD_89787 | JGI IMG/M metagenome (GOLD analysis project Ga0116149, IMG submission 89787) | Active sludge microbial communities of municipal wastewater-treating anaerobic digesters from USA - AD_UKC057_MetaG | ecosystem: Engineered > Bioreactor > Anaerobic > Digestate | place: USA...
CCCCTTGAACTTATTTAAAAATCCAGCTTTGTCCTTATCTAAGGAAGCGTTTAATGCCTTGAATTCATTATTAAATTTGGATAAACCAAAGTCTGTAATTTTTAAATTACCATTTGCATCAACCATTAAGTTGTCAGGTTTTACATCTCGATGAACTTTCATTCCTTTGGATATGGCTTGGTTCATTCCATAACAAAATTGAGCAGTCCATTTTACTATGTTCTGATTTGATGTTCCACCTTGCTTTAAAAAATCAGTGATTGTGTTTCTTCCATACTCGTCAGGTGCAATGAATTCTGCACCAATGAAAAGCTTTTCATTTATTTCGTCTACGAATAAGGCTTGAACAATATTTTGGTGAATACCAGTAGAAACCCAAACCTTAGCTTCAGATCGAAATCTTTCAATGGAATTATAGTTGTCCTTTTGGAATGTTTTTAAAACAAATGGTCGTTCATATTTCCTACTTGTCACCAAATAGACAACACCCATTCCAGATTTCCCTTCTCCACCAAATATGTCTTGAATAAGAAATTCACCAACTAATGTGTCTCCTTTTTTAAGAGGTCTTTCGTTTGTCATGCTGTCTTTTTAAAATTACAGGTAACGGTCAGGGCTAAGTTTAGGCGGGGATCAGACCACTTTAATTTGCCCTTTCCGGGTTCTATCCAAAGTTAGCGTTTTTCATGCTGACAGATTAACCCCCGCTTAAATTTAGCCTTTGTTATGACCTGGCGCTTATTGCTTTCGCGGTGAACGAATTTTACCGTTAAACCTGGTTTGGCGCTGCCTTTGACCTAAACACTCCGGCAGATAGTAGCCGGTAACCGACCGGAAACCCGTCCTTTCCGCGTAATTCAGTTTTGGGGACTTTCATTCAAGGGTTGGATGGTCCTTGCAGGCTAAGGCCCTATATCTGAAACAGCTTGGAATTTTCTTTATTATTCCCACGTGAACGGATCCATGGTTACCGGAATGCCGCCATCAGTTTCAAAGGCAGTGACAAACCAGAACGACCTCGCGGCGGGCCAGTTATATTCTTTTTCGTTGTTTGAAAAAAGGCCGTTGATCTTTCGCTATCGCTCACAGTTTAAGCAACGGGTTTCAAAGAACGTAATGGAGGAAAGTATATCAGTTTTTGATTGGTTTCTGCGCTTGGGCATAACGGTAAATTGTATGGTGCGTAGCGGGATTATCCCTACACACTTCTTTACCGACACCAAAAGTACAATAACCCGATGAACTTTCAAAATAGCACTTTCGCCCGCTATGCACTATACAAAATGTTCTCTGCTGGGCATTCTTTCAGCCCGATATTCCTTTTTGTAACGCACTGCACCGATTTTGTTTTTTTGTGTGGGGGCAATCCTTAAATTGGCTTTGCCATAGTGGGTAGGGGATTTGGAAAGCTCTTCCCGCATACTTCGATAGTGCTGATGGCTTGTGAGGTATGCGGGATGTGCTTATCCAAATGTGGGTTAGCTTTTTACTTTCTTTCCAAGTGCTTCGAGTAGTTGCGGTTCGTCTTCGAGGGCTATGGCTGCTATTTTGTAGAATGTACGCATCCAAAGGTCGAGGGCTGTAAAGGCTGCATCCTTTTCTTTGGTGGCATTTTCGGATTATCCCACTTCATCTTTGTATTCTGCATATAGTTTTTTGATTTCGGGAATCATTTCTGCTCCGTGTGTGAGTTGCTCGGCTGTTACTTTTAGCTGTGCGAGTTTGTCTTGTAATGCTTGGTCTGCAAGGACTTCTGTGTAGAATACGTTTACTACCTCTAACCAATGTGTGTAGGTGCTTGGTATTGGTTTTTCGAGGTCTAAAAGGATAAGTGTAGCCGGGTCATTCATAAATGCTACTTTGGCTATCTTTCTGTGACGGCTATATAGCTTTTTTAGTTCTTCTCTCTTGTTTTTGAAGTTGAGCGATGCAATTGATGTTTCGTTTTCTTCTCTTTTGTTAGTATCGTATTTGATTTGGGCTGCGTTTAGAAGGTCTTTACCTTCTTGGATTTTTGCATCATCGTAACCTACATCTGCAAGTGCAGCTTTGATTACGGGATTGTCTTCTACGTTTTGGAATGCTACTTCGCATTGCTTCAAAAAGTCTGTTTCTGTTCTTGTTTCTCGTGCCATAATTTTAATTTTTTAATGATTAATGTTGATGAATATATTGCATAATGTTAAAAATAATGCCGTTTTTTGATATTGTGTAAAACGAATTGCGTTTTTACCTATCGTTTTTACGCTTTTCCCCTGTTAATTTGGGTATTTCCCCAACAGAATTGTACTTTTACCCATCGGTTTTGCATAATTCCCCAACGAAACAGGGCTTTTCCCTATGAATTTTGTATGATTCCCCAGTGAGTGTGTGTGATTCCCTTTCATTTTTTTGATTTTTAATGATTCGTTATATTGTTTTATAAAGATTTTTCATACAACCTTGAGCGTTTTTTTTCTTTGTATTCATAGCGTGACCATTGATTTAGACTTGCGTGATTGCTCTCTAACACTTGCGTTGTCTCCATTATCTTAACCTTGTTTTTTACAATGCCTTGATAGAAGTCATTAAATATTAAAATATTTACCCCTTTCTTTTGATAATCGGGATGAACGCCTATCAGCAGTAAGTCTAATATTCCGTTATTCTTACTGTTTTGTAAGAAATGTAAAAACCCCAATGGAAATAATTTGCCGTTAGCCTTTTGTAAAGTCCTCGAAACAGACATCATCGCAATACCGAAAGCAACCATTTCATCAGCTTCATTGACTACTACACTCACAAAGTCGGGAGTCAGAACGGATATAAAGTTCTTTATTAACTTCTGTTTTTGGGGTTCATCAAGAGGGACTGAACCGTAAATATTGGTATGGCAATTGTTGTACAGGTCAAAGATGCGGGAGGCATATTGGCGTATATCTTTGTGGTTTTTAATATTGAGTGTTCTAACTCCCCATTTTTCGGATATTATTTTTGAAAATTTGGCGACCCTTTCCGGCTTTTCATCGGGAACTGTAACTTGAAGTTCTAACCAATCACAGCGTTTGGTGTAGCCTAAAGCATCCATAAATTTGGGATAATAAGGTTCGTTGTAGTTAGAGGACTGACAGGCTAACTCCTCAAACCCTTGCACCAACATCCCGTGACGGTCTAAGTTGTTATAGCCAAAGGGTCCCACAACGGTTTTCATTCCTTTATCCAATGCCCACTTTTCTACTGTTGACAACAACAGGGAGGCTATACCCTGACTGTCTAAGCAGTCAAAATGGGTAAAACGGGCTTGTCTTTCTCCGCTCTTTTCATTGTAAGCTCTGTTGATTATTCCTGCAATACGCCCAAAGGTTGTAATCCCCTCTTTTGCTAACCATAGCTGCACATCACAATCTTTTGCCATCGGGTTTTTAGGACTAAAAAAGTCACGTTCCATTTTATCTAATGGCGGAGCATAATACTTGTTTCCGGCATACAAGGTGTGATAAAATTGTATAAACTCATTGAGTTGACGCTTATTGGTTACTTTTTCTATTGTAATCATAACTTTAGTTGAAAGTTTGTAAAGTTCATAAAGTCGAAAGTTGTCAGTTTTTATTCTTTATTCAAAGGCGAATCGGGTTCTTTTTCCATTTCGTGCAGCAAGATACGGTCAGCTACTCCGGGAAAGTTTTTACGCAACCAAACCACCATTCGCCCTTGCGGGGTCAAAATCAAATCACGTTCCCTTTTGAATACCGCTTTAGCAATAATCTCGGCAACACGGCTACTTGACATCATCTTTCCTTCATCACGAGGCGATTCTGCTTGTGGATTGCCATCTTTGTTTAATGCGGTTAAGCGTATGTTGGAATTGGTAAATCCGGGATGTACAATCATAACATTTAGACCTTTTCGCTTGTTCTCTAACCTCAAAGTATTTAAAAAACCATCCATAGCGTGTTTTGATGCAGCATATCCTGTCCTGCCGGGCAATGGGGCTAAACCCGATATGGAGGAAATGCCAACAACTGTTCCCTTGTGCTTCAGTAGGTGTGGCAGGGCAAATTTGGTACAATAGACCGTGCCGTAAAAATTGGTGTCCATCAGTTCTTTAATCACTTTCAAATCCAACTCCTCAAAATTCGCCCGCATAGAAATACCCGCATTATTGATTAGGACATCAATCCTGCCAAAAGCCTCTATTGTTTTATCTATTAGTTTTTTGCAGTCTTCTATTTCTCGTATGTCAGCTTTTACGCATAGTGAGGGATGATTCCATACCGCAATTCGATTCATTTTCTCTATCTCCTTTTGTACTTCTTGCAACATCTCTAAACGGCGGGAACTTAAAACTACCGTTGCGCCCATTTGGGCAAATTGCAGGGCACAGGCTCTCCCAATACCAGAGGAAGCTCCTGTAATGACAACTACTTTTCCGTGAAACCTTCGGTTGTTGGGATTTACATTGGGGACTTCGGCAACCTTGGGCAAAGGAATTTTGTATCGCTGTAAAAATTTATTGCTGATGTTTAATCTCATAGAATTATTGTTTTTAACGTAAATTACATCTTGATCGTCTTTTTAGTAGTAAAGCTAATAACACAGCTATAACCATTTCTCAAATTTTTTAAAATTTCTATTTATCTCCTTTTGTAAGGAGTTTATTTTAGCCAGCGTACTTGTATTGGTTCTTTCAATGAGCGATTCTACACGCTGAACTATCAAATCATAATTCTTCATTAAGGTTAATGCTATCTCTTTTCCTTCATTAAAAAACTCTTTGGTTGCTTTTAATGGCGATGTCTTTTCATATTTTGTAGGGTGTTTCAAGCCATCCAAAAGCACATATTTAATTCGTTTCCCTTTTGCTTGATAATAGAGGTTTATAAAAGTTTCCACTCCAAACCGAATTTCTTGAATGTCATCAAGTATCGGCACAATGTCTCTTTTTAAAAGCGAACGTTGTCCGGTTAGCGATTTAAAAGGGTTAATTCGGTAATCAATCAACGTTTCGGAAGGAGACCCCAATACCATATCAGCTTCTTTGTTGATAATGGGTTGCAACAACAACTCGAAATGCTCCTTTTTTATGTTTGACACATCAGCATCAAAGAAGATAATTACATCATTGGTAGCCCTTTCCACGCCATACACCATAGCCCAACTCTTACCTTTGTTTTCTTTCAAAGATTCGTGTCTAAACACATATTCTGAGCATAATTCGCTTAAAATCGTTTCGGTATTATCCGTAGAACCATCATCAACGACTATTATTTCCGCATCGGGATTATGACGGCAACAAGAAACCAATACATTTTTTATTGTTTTCTCCTCATTGTATGTGCAGATTATGATACTTGTTTGCATCTGTTTTATAATAATAGTTGTGTGACTTCTTCTTTAAATTCTTCGACATCGTCCACAACAGCTTTAATGACTTTTTCCGATTTGTGAAATGCCAAAACGTGGTATTTTGACAAATCAGGACTGCGGTAAATATCAACGGAACTACCATTCTTGCGGTAATCCATAATTGTCTTTTTCATTACAAAATAAGAGCCGATTATTACATCAATCAAACCGGGAATAGATTTGTCTTCATTGTCATAATCTTCCATTACATCAATCGCAATTTTAAAATCGGCTTCGGTCAATAAATCGAAGGGGACGGAATTGACCATTCCTCCATCTATGTACAGATTGCCTTGATATTGATAGGGTTGAAAAACGCCCGGAATGGATATGCTTGCTCTGATGGCGGGTACTATATCACCACTATCAAACACATACTCTTTTTGATTCCAATAGTCGGTAGCCGAAATTTTTAGGGGTATTTTTAAATCCTCAAACCGAAGTACAGGCAGGTTTTTGGTCAAAAAATCCTCTATCTTTTTGCCTTTGACTAACCCAAACTTTGAGAACATTGCAGGTGTGATGACTTTTGGCATATCGGATAAGCCAAAATTAACGGCAAGTTCGTGAATCTCTTTTGCAGGCATACCACCTGCATAAAATGCTCCGAGAAAAGCCCCCATACTGGTGCCGGAAATACAATCAACGTTTACTCCGAGTTCATCAAGTGCCTGTAAATATGGAATGTGGGCAAATCCTTTTGCACCACCACTTCCAAGTGCAATTCCTATTTTCATAATTTTTACTTTGTAATTTTTATTTCGTCCCGATGACAGGATTCGAACCTGTAACCTCCTAATACTTCAAGTTATTTAACCAAATTAAGGAACTCTGCCAGTTGAGCTACATCGGAAATTATTTTACACTAATAATAGAGTGTTTCACTTTTCAACGTTACCATTATTTTGCCTTCATTTTCGTACAGCATCACTTCATTTTCTTGTGCCATTAACCATCCCAATGCGATTAAAATATCATCATTTTTCATCTGTAATTCATTGGCTATTTGATCTATACTGTATTCATTTCCTGTGTTAAGAAGTAGCCAGATCTTATCGGCATTATTTTCTATATGTCTTTTTTTAAGCATAGGATTCTTTTTTTTAGTTATACACTTGCTCCTTTACATACTGTGCCCATTCATACTGTTTTTTTGTATTGTCGAAACTGTTATAATCAATAGGTTTTCCAATTTTCACTTTGATGGTTTTGTTTCTTTTGTTAAAAATTTCTCTTGGTAGTAAAACCAATTCTAAAGCTGTTTTTATGCCCAAAAATGACCGTATCATAAAAATGGAATAAAATAACCGAGAGTTACGTCCATAAAAATAGAAAGGTACGATGTTGCGTTGATGTTTTATAGATTTTGTAATGAATGACTTTTGCCATTCTCTATCCTCAATTTTTCTTTTCTTTACTCTTGAAACTAAACCTGCCGGAAAGTGGGTGATTGGGATATCTGATGCATAAACTTTTTCTAATTCTAACAAATAACTTTTGGGATTAGTCCCAAAGACATTAACAGCAGCTATAAGTGGTCTAATATGAGGAATCAACATAAATGCTTCATTTCCTATAGCCTTAAAATTACCATACTTACTTGCTACAGTATTGGTCAGAATAAGACCATCTATAAATCCAAAAGGATGATTAGCAGCAAAAAAACATTTGCCATTTTCAGGCAGATTTTCAACGCCTTCAATTTCTATTTTGAGATTGAGTTCCTTAATCACTTGGGGCAGAAAATGAATGCCTTCACATTCGGCATTACGGTTTAGAATTTCGTTTAATTCATCCTGCTTTATGATTATTCCCATTAGACTAATTATACACTTTGGTAAGCTTTTTAAAAAAACTGAATTACTTTCTTGTATGTGTTTATGTATATCTATGTACTTTGTTGTTGTCATAACAATAATTGTTTTATTAAATGATTCTTTATTAGTGTGATATAAGTGTTTGTTTGAGTGAATTTTCTTGAGCTACTCTTCCTGAAACCTTAAATGGGAATCTCAATTATATATTATTTGAAAATCTCTTATCAATAGAGAACCGTTCAGGGTATTTGGCTGTAACATTTTTATAATAGTCATTAACTTGTAGCATTATATCATTAAATTTTTCCACACTAACAATTTCCCCTTTTATGCCAAGTTCCTTTTTTTTATAATCAATAAACCCAACAACAACAGGAACTTTTGCATTTATTGCCATATAGAAGAAGCCTTTTTTCCATCGGTCAGTTTTGGCACGCTGTCCTTCTGGACAGATGACTAAGTGTAACTTATCGTTATTGTTAAAAAGTGTCACCACATCGTTTATATATTTGCTGTGTTCATAGACAGGCCAAAAGCCTAACAAACGGAAAACATATTTTTGAGGAAAACGAAATAACTCCTTTTTGGAAAGAAATTTATAATTGGTATGTGTGGTCATCATATATAATTTCCCCAGAAAACCATCAATATAGCTTGTATGAGGGGCAAAAATGACAACACTCTTTTTATGGTGTGGAAATTCACCTACAATTTTCCACCCGAGTATTTTAGTCAATATAAATGTTGCTGTATTTTTCATTTTTACTTGTAGTATAACTTGTTTTTCTCTAATACTTTCACAAAATGTCAGAATTGCGCTGTTTCTCACTTACAGAATTGTGTGAGTTATCGCCTCTTTTGTCAAATTTCTACCCAACTCAATGAGTTCTTTTGCTTTGTGAAAGTCAAAGGTGTTTGCAGAATCGTGGGGAATGTTAATAAGCAGGTCGGGTTTGTGATTTTCGATACTCAGTTCTGCTATTCGCTGTAACATTGCTGACGAAGACCTGTTCAATAATGAGTAGTACCCCACACTATGTTTGTCTCCGCTTGACATTAGAGCAGATAGATTTCTTTTTAGCCCTTGCAGGTAGCCTTTGCTTGAATTTTCTTCTTCGGGAATGTCCGGCGTTAATTCATTGTCGCCATACAGGTTTACCACAACAAGCATATCTCCGCTATTGCGTTTAATGTGTTTTATGGGAACAGGATTGAGGATTCCTCCGTCTATAAGTATAGTATTATTTTCTTTGACAGGGGTAAAAACCGCAGGAATAGCTATGGAGGCACGAGCTGCATTATAAAAACTTCCGTGATTAAAAATCACTTCTTTTTTATTGAGAATATCGGTTGCCACAGCCGTAAATGGGATAGGCATATCTTCAATATTCATATCGGGGATAAATTGCTTCATTCTATCAAAAATACGTTCCCCTTTCAACAAACCGTTGCCTTTAAGCGTGAAATCCATAAAGCCCCATACCTCTTTTTTGTTAAAATCACACACCCACTTGCTATACTCCTCTAATTTTCCCATAGCGTAAAGACCACCTATAACCGACCCGATAGATGCCCCTGATACAGAGGAGATATTAAAACCTTGACTTTCCAATTCATTAATGACACCTATTTGGGCAAGTCCTCGTGACCCCCCACTTGAGAGAACTAATGCTATGTTTTTTTTCATCTTTGTTGTTCGATTTAGATAATAATTCTCATTTAATTTTTTGGTGGCAAAACTATAGTAATATTACAGTCCTATCAAGTCCTAAAGTCTGAAAGAAATGTTCTAAAGGTCGAATTTTAATGATGTAATAATCCAATAAAGTAGATATTGATTACTTTTGTGGATAAAATATAATCAATAAAATGGAGAATAAGACACTTTTCAGTATTTCAATAGAAGAGTTACTTGAAGGTGAAATAGGTGTAGGTTTAGGGAATGATATTATTGCAAGTTCTCAATTAACGGAATATATTGATTTGCTTGGCTTTCCGTTGCGAGTTGATGCGTTGGTGTTTTTTGTATGTACCAAAGGGAACATCAATGCCACAATAAATTTAACCGAATGGAATGTTACCCCCAATACCTATGTGGCAAGTCTGCCCGAAAATGTAATTGGGTTAAATAGTGTAAGCGATGATTTTGAGGGGTATGTCATCCTTTTCTCTATGGACTATTTGAGAAAAATCAGTATAGACCTCAAAGATGTTTTGCCTTACTATACCTATATCCGAAATAATCCTTGTTTTAATGTTCCTCCAAGCAATGTGGCAAAAATTACACGGTTTTATGATTTGTTATACAGTTCGTTGACAGATGAGAAAAGTAATCGGCAAGATGATGTAATAAGAGGGCTGGTTATATCCATCATATCCAAAATATCAGATGACTTAGATGTGTTCGGATTGCAAGGCACTTCGGTTAAAACCAAAAGTAAGGAGTATTACTTTTTGAAATTTATGGATTTGTTGCTGCTTCATTTTAGGGCAGAACATAATGTTGGCTTTTATGCCGGCAGGTTGGCTATTACCCCCAAATATCTATCCTCTCTAATCAGGGATATTAGCGGTTTGTCTGCTCCACAATGGATTAACGATTATATCGTGGTAGAGGCAAAAACATTGTTAAAGTCTTCGGATATGAATATCAAACAGATTGCCGAATATCTGTATTTCCCAAACCCTTCGTTTTTCAGCAAGTATTTCAAGCAGCATACAGGGGTTTCTCCTAAGGAATATCGGGGAGGTTAAAAGGTTATGAAAATGAAACTTTATTGTTGTTATAGGGAGCGTTGGCAAATTGCTCTCTTTTGCAAATTTGGGTCGTGGGGTGGTTGGTGTGATTTGCAAATGTGAGCAATGTGGGTAGGCTTTCCAAACTGTCCCGAAGGGCAGAGGAGGGGAGGAGAAAAAAACAAAATCTTCTTTAGCCCAACTATTCTTTTATCTCACATTGCTTTTGGTTATAAACAGATTTTTTATTGCAAATTGTCTCGTTTTTGCCTTGCAGAGAACGTGTTATCTGTGTACCAAAGTTACTCATTATTTACCTTTTTTTGAGTTATCAGGTAGCTAAAGGTAAATATAAAACCTGATTCTGTTCATAAATCATCAAACGGACTACGGATATTCTGAATACTATGTGTCGTTACATGGGTGTATATCTCTGTTGTCCGACTGCTCTTATGACCCAACAAAGCCTGTATGTATCTTAAATCAGTCCCGGCTTCCAGAAGATGCGTCGCGTAACTGTGCCTCAATCCATGTAAAGTGATATCCTTCTTCTTTATGCCTGCTTTTTCATATGCAGTCCTGAATACCTTCTCCAGACTTTCCGGACTGTACTGCCTGCCACTATATTGCCCCTCAAATAAATACTTTACTGGCTTGTAATGTAAGAGATAAAGATCCAACATCTGCAATAACTTATCCGTTAAAGGTACAATCCTGTCTTTAAATCCTTTCGATTGCCTTATGTGCATCAGCCTTCTGTCCTTGTCAATATCCGATGGTAATAACTCGAGAACTTCACTCCTGCGTAAACCACATCCGTAAACCAGACTTAACATAGTCCGATGCTTTTCGTTAACCACTGAATCAAGTATCCTCTTCACTTCTTCTTTGCTCAGAACATTCGGTAAACGATGCTGTGGCCTGGGCCTTGATATTTCACCCGGATCTATCACTGACTTGTATATCTTCCCGTAAAATTTCTTTATTGCACTTATCATCTGGTTCTGAAAGGAACGGCTCAGGTTGTTTGGCAAAATGTATTCATCAACAATCCTTACCAAATCTTCTGAAGTGAACTCTTCAGCTTCCTTCGGACTGATAAATCTCAGAAATGTTGTTATCATTCCGGTATATGTCCTTATCGTTGATTCCGGATACCGGTTTGATTCCATCCACCTCCTGAATTTGTCAATATCAGCCTTCCCTTTCTCACTGAGCGGGATCCGCCTTATTTCAATAGAAATATCAGGCTGCGAAATTTTTTCTTTTCTTTCATCAGCCTTTTGTACACCGATATTTTCAGGATGATGAGTTCTTAATCCTGAATCATCAAGAACAGCTAATCCACTATACAATCCGGCAAGATCTTTAAATAATTCTGCATCATCCGGAATATGCCAGCTATACAGACTCTGACTCCATTTTGATCCCGGAATGCTCCGCGTTATTTTTATTAATTCATTGTCGTAGGGAAACCTCAGGGTAACACGATTTTCTCCTTTGTGCAAAACCCTTTCACAAATAATTGTTTTCATTTTTACAGCGAGTTAATTATATGTAAAATAGCACTATATAACTAATAACCGAATGTCAGATCATTCTGCGCCCTGAATATTTCAATGTATCAATTGCCATTGTTTTCAGAGTCCGTGTGAAAAAACTTCCTTTCATCGTCTTATCCTTAAATCCCACACCAAGCTTCGCTGATTCAGTTATGCGAAGGCGAAGAGGGAGACTTAATAAATTACTGATGCTTTCAAAGCCCCCCCTAGGGGGGATGGGGGGTATAAAAGGATTTGTACACAGCCTCTTCAGCCAACGGACTATTTTTGGGATTTTTAAAAATCCATCTGATCTTTAGCCTCATTCCCCAGCTTTATAACCATAATCCCTCCCTTTACCACATCTGCA
>Ga0116149_1005497_pt1 | contig 11845 bp, 7 predicted proteins | sample AD_UKC057_MetaG_FD_89787 | JGI IMG/M metagenome (GOLD analysis project Ga0116149, IMG submission 89787) | Active sludge microbial communities of municipal wastewater-treating anaerobic digesters from USA - AD_UKC057_MetaG | ecosystem: Engineered > Bioreactor > Anaerobic > Digestate | place: USA...
AGCGTTGGCAGACAGACAAGCTCTATGGCAGGTTTTGGTTGTGCGTTGGCTTGTGCGACCTGCCATTGTGCTTGGCTGTGTGGGTTGGCTTTAATAACTAATTTTTGCATTGTCAAGAATTCTTTTTACATCATTAATTTTCAATGCCACATTTTCACCTTGATATTGAGGACCACTACCACCAACTAAAATTCCTATTACTGTGTTGTCATTTTTCAAAATACATGGGCCACCACTATTACCTGGATTTGAAGTCGCATCGAGTTTGAATAAATTAAAACCTTGAAATTTGTCACTATTTATATTTCCTTTACTTATTGAATAGTCCCCATTTGGATAACCAATTAGAATTACCTCATCAAGATTATTAACTGCATCGGATTCACCCAATTGTAAAGGGTCTATTTCTGTAATTTCTGCCACTTCTAAAACAGCAACGTCTGTTAAAAAATAGTCCATTGGAACTTGTCCATTAATGGGTTGAAAACTTGAAGGCGAGATGTACTTTATTTTGGCTTTTACATTCAATTTACTTTTTGATTGTTCGAAAAATAATTCGACTTCATCACCGACTTTATTGTTCTCAACAACGTGTCTTGCAGTTAATAAGATTGTCGGACTTATTAAAAATGCAGTGCCCACGCCTGTTGATGTTACAACCTTAGCAACAGGTTCTTGAATATCGGAATTAAATGCAGGTTTGCCTGAAATTAAACCAAAATTGAAAAGAAGATAAATAAGAAATGGTAAAAGTATTGTACCAAAAAATGAAAAAGTAACAACCTTAATTTTCTTTAGGACAGAAACTCTATTGATTTCCTGTAAAGATTTTGTTATTCCTAAAATCATAACTTTAAATGTGTTTAGTTAAATAAGCGTTTCTACCATTATTCCATCTTTCCTGTGTCATTGTTGGATCTTCAATGTTCTCAGGTAATTTTTCATATGATTCTTTTAATAGCTCAATATATTCAAGCTGGCGTACTACATCAAAATTTCCTTTTTCATCATAGAAGAAAAGGATATTTTTTAAATCGGGTAACACACAAATGTTGTCTGGATGGTTCGGATAATAAGTAAATGGTGTTTGTGCATTAGCGAATGATTCGATTGTTTCCTTAATTGAGGTTTCTTTTGATCCAATAATAAACCTTGGAATGTTAGGATCAGGGTCTAAAACTTTCTTAATCCTCAAAAAAGGAGAAATTGCCTTTTTAGCTGTCATCAAACACTTTGCAACATTATGTTTCAGAAAATCAGAAACGTCATAATCTTCCACACAGTTAGATGACTTTATTCTATATTCTCTTAAAAAGTCAACATATATTTCGTCCGAGAACTTTTTATTACTCTTATCAGTAAGATATTCTAGTAGATTACCCGCCTCTATTATTTCGGACATTGAACGAACTGCTCCATAAGTTTGTTTAAAATTATTACTTGCATTTTTACATTCTTGCTCAAATGAATTTGAAGGAAATACACGTTGTATTGGAAGCGTTGTATCTTTAATATCAGTTTCTATCTCTTTAAGTCTATCAGGAAAATTTATTTGAGCATTAGCAACTGTTGTTGGTTTTTTAGAATCTTCCTCCGCACTATTGCTTGTAACAAGTGCATTACATTTTTTAATCACTTCATTGAAAAAATTGATTTTTGGTAAAATGTGAGTTGTCCCTTTTAGTTTAGTATCTGTTTCTTTAATGTGCTTTACAATATCAATTAAAGGTTTTATTGAATGATGGATTTTTAGTAATTCAAAAATCGTAAATAATCTATCTTTTAAGACATTGTTTTGTTCAAGAATACTTTTGTAGGTTTTCTGAGATGTATTCAATGCGAGTTTTCTTAACTCATTATCCCAATTCTTTGGTTGCGAAGATAACCCAATAGATTTCCAATAATTTAATGTCCTTTCAATTGCTTCAGTAATATCTTCAAGAACATATTTTGTATAATATAAACTTTGGGTGCTTTGTAGAGATGTATCAACAACATTGTAAATCTCATCTATTATTTGATTGCGAGCTGATGAATTATAATTATTAGAAACTAATGCATAAAAGTTATCGTTTCTTTCACTGGTAAACATTGAAATGATGTAATCAATACTACTTCCTTTAATTTCATTTCTATTAATCCGTAAAACATCCTTTTCAATTTCAATTAGCAAATCATTTTTTACAACATTTAAAGAGGAGAAAGCACGTTCTAATATTTTATCCCAAACTACAGATATTTCCTGCTTTATTGAGGCTCTATTAATGCCTCTTTCTTGACCTCCTGAATAATAATTACTATTATTTATTAGTCTTTTAATTAATTCTATACTTGATTCGACTGAAACAAATTCTTGGATTTGATCTTTTGGAAATTGAATGGCAGATAATCCAAATGTACCATATTTCCCTATTCTACTATTACCAAACCCATCAACTAATCTATTGGCACGTTTTTCATAAATACCAGCAATATTTAAAAACAAAAACATACCTGCCATTTTAATTAACCCACCCAAACTACTTATAGCGGGTGAACCATCTTGATAATCTCTACTTATAAATTGAACCAACTGAAAAGGAGGTACTTCAAAATTTTTCAAGTAACCACTAGGCCACTTTTCATTGTAAACAGTTTCGATTTTATTAAAATGCTCTAAATCTTTAAAAGCACCGTAAGTATTTCCTAACCTAACTTCCTCTCCAAAAAGATTTTTTGGTCTATTAGGAATCAAGAAAAAGCCGTACAAGTTTTTAATATTTGGTATAATATCTCTAACAATATACGCTATGTCAATAAAAGTACCAGAACCAGTACCGCCAGTTAAACTACCAGTAATAAAAACAGTAGTTTTAGATTTTTCTTCATCATTATTAGCAATATTCTCAACTCTACTATATGCACCATGAATAGCATCATATGTATTTGTGAAGTTATTTCCTTGATGATGTTTGCCCCAAAGTGCTAGTCTACCACATGAACGCATTCCACCAGCTCCTTCACCTGAATTAATTACAATTTTTGAATCGGGAAGCCAAGTAGGATTGTTACAGCTTTTCTTAATAAATTCTACCATCTCACCAATATCCTCAAGGTTGATAAAAACTCTATGAATGTTATTACCTATTGGAGTGCTTTTGGGTTTTTCCGATTCGTTAGTTTCGATATACAGGTATTCTGTATTATCTGGCTTATTAGCAGTTCTGTATGTGTCATAATAGAACTTTTGCACTTCCTGTAATACATGTAGACCTGTTGAGCCTAATCCGATTAAAATTGTTGGAGTTGCCATAATATTTAATTTAAAGAGTTTACATTAATGATTTTTTTCAAAGTATGGCGTTTAATAAAAAAGAAAACTATCAATGCCACATAAATAAATATCTGAGGTAACAACCCAAGATATAATAAGCCTGAAGCAAAGTTCAAGTTCTCAACACCAAGCTTATAGAGAAAGATGAAAACATAAGTGTTGTAAAGAATGAAGAAAACAAACAAAGTCCAAAGAAAAGCTAATCTCAATGATATTTCTTTTCGTTGCTTACTCTTTTTGAACAATAGCTTGGAAAGCACAAAATAAATGACATAAATTATAATGCCACTTAACGCAACAAAGAATAGCAAACTGATTAAAGTCTGCTCAAAACTGCTGTAAACTGAATTGAAAAATATATTTTCCATAATTTTAAAAATATCCTGAATTATCAGAGTTAGTATTTAATGTTGAACCACTTGAAAAACTGTCATTATTTGACATAGAATTAAGTTTCTTTATTTTATCATCTTGCGTTTTCTTCCAGTACCAATATCCACCACCACCGAGTGCAGCTGCCAATAATAGCCACAAGAACCAATAGGAACCGCCAGAATTTATTTCAATGGTTGTTGTAGCTGATGATGCATTAAAATTAGCACTATCGGAAGAAACAGTTATTTTCCATTTCCCATTAGAAAGATTAGAAACATTGTAACTATTGCCTGTTGCTGTAAAGGTTTGCGTTTTCTCGCCTGATATACCAATCGGGCTAACTCTAATCTTGTATTGAGCATTCTTAGGTGCATTTTTACAGAACCAACCAACAGTAATTTTATTCTCTTTATGAACAATCGGTTTTGAACTTGTGCCACCTTTAAAAGTTGTTAGTTCAATTTTTAATTGTTCTGGAATTGTGTCAGGACACCCGAATTGATTAACCTTAACCCCTTTGGGTGTATTGGGACAGTTATCAATTAAATCTGGAACACCATCACCATCTGAATCAGTTTTACCACCATAACCACTTAAATTTATCTTTTGAAAAAGAACTGTAAACGCATTTCTTTGATTGTAAATAAAAAGAGAGCCAGCAAATGTATTCGTAATGGTATTTAGTCTATTCACCAAATTTTGTTCAGTAGTTGTGTAATTTGTAGTACTGCCTCCGAAATCATCACTTACGTTATCAGAAACTAAAATAATAGAGTATTCTTTGATATTATTTTGGTATGCAATATCTGCACATTTTGCTTTGGCTAATGTTAAATAAGTTCGATTATCAGTTGGATTTGTTCTAAATTCATTGTTGATAATACTCAATACTTCATTTGAATTGTTGACTTTATGCACAGTTGGGTTACTATTTGTAACTGATCCTTTATCTCCAAAATGCAATATTACAAAATAACCTCCTGATGAAAAATTAAATGAAGGTGTTGTGCCATTTGTCGAAAAGAATGATGAGCTACTGTATTGACCAGTCAAAACATCACTAACCAATTTCTTTGCATTAGTTAATTCACTTTGGTAAACTGATTTTGAAACATCAACTAAAATAAAAACGTTTTCTTGTGCATTTGCTTGAAAAGCCACAATAAACAGGAGCAAGAGGTATAAAAGTCGTTTCATATTATACAATTTTTTTAGGTTCAATAAAAAGAGCAATTATCGTCAAAATAGAGGTAATAATTATTACCCAAATGACTAAATACCAATTATTCTTAAAAGAATTCAGCGTTGCATCCAAAGCATCGAGATAATCCTGTTTTGTATTTGTAACAATAAAAGTTTCGCAACCCGCATCCTGAAATTTCTGTAAAAAGGGATTAGTTGCAGCGTCAGAATAGTCAATAATGAATGTTTTATCAGGATTGTAATAACTTGCAAATTCTTCATCGTCAAAAAAGAATTTGCTTGAGGAGATAGAATTGCCGACATTATCATCGCCATCAGTAATAACTATTAAAACTTTATTTTTATAGCTATTATTTACAAGAGTGCTTTTTGCATAAAGATATGATTTCCATATTGATTCACAGATAGGTGAACCCCATACTTGGTTGGTTATTTGATTTAAGCCCCCTTTTGCAGAAAAAGGGTCAGTGTAATGAATCACATTTCCTGCCTGTAACTGAGAATAATTTTTAACTGCAAAAATCTCATTTATTGTATTCTTGCCACCTGATGAACCTTCGCCCAGACCTTCTAATGTAGTCAAAATGATTTCATTATTCTTGCCCAGATTATCAAAGGTTTCTGATAATGCTTCAATGGAATTTTTGCTTTCCATACTGCCGGAATTATCAAAAACAATAGAGATTATATTCTTTCCAGTATTTAAGGCGAACAATAGAAATAAAAAACCCATTAATAAAACGAAGTAAAACAATTTGATTCTACGGTAAGATTTTTTTGTACTTGTAATTGTTTCCTCTTGCTGAATGGGTGTTTTTGGTTGCTGTGCGATTTCTTTAATATCTTCATTTGTAAAAAAACTTCTTAATGCACTGAAAATAATTATTGGAATTATTAAAGATATAAAAAGGCTTATAAGCAGTGAAAGTTGAATCGGATTTTCAACAAAATAATTGGTTGCCCACCAAAAACAGAGCAAACCTATTATAATTGTTGCTATTAATAGGGAGTTAACAATCCAAAATTTATGGATGCGAAAAACTGTTTTTAGTTTACTTTTTCCTTTCGGAATTATTTTTAATCCGATTGTAGTGAGTAGCCAAATCAACAAAATAGTACCTATTGGATATATCCAGAATTCAAAGCTGTCGAATTCTGCCACTTTGATATATTTTCCGAAAGCTTTAAAAAGTTCTTCCATAATTATGCTAAAATTACATTAGTTTCTTCATTGCCAAACCCATAGTTAATAATTTCAAGAACAGAATCCTTAGTAATGTTCTTTATATTTTTATATGGTAAACTGCACGTTTGATTTGCTAATTTGGTAAATGCTGCATATTTTTCATAATGCTCAAATAATGGGACATAGTTCAAATCAAGTCCAATTGTTTTTGACTTGCTATGAAGTTCTGATTTAAAACTTGTAAAGAATTGTTCAAAATCTTTTACAGCAGATGTGCTGTCATTAGTGAATTTGGAAAGATTGCTAAATTCTTCTGTAAGTATAAAAACACTACTTGTATATTTTTCAAAAACCTCTTTAAGAAGTATCCGTTTAAATTCTTTACTTTTTTCTTCGTTGTTTGGTATTTGTTTTAAACTCCTTATCAAATCAATATTTGCAGTTGCCTTGCTATCTTTTATTTCGTTGATTACACCAACCCAGTGATTAGTTTTACTGGGAATGTTAGAATTGAATTTAACAAGGAGTTGTGAAACTATCGAAACCAATTCCGAATCAGAGTGATTTAATTTTTTAAAATACTCAAGCGCCTTTATATAACCTGTTTGGCAAAAGTTATAATAATCATAAGTTGCTTTTGCATAAGGTTCGAGGTAGTCAACAAAAATTACTTTTTCTGAATATTTAAGATACTCACCTTCTATTTCCTGTTTCTTTTTATGAACTTGAGTTAATTCATTATTCAATTCATTTATTTTTTGATTACCATGTTCTATATCTTTATTTAATAATGTGATTTTACCTTTGAATGATTCAATCTCTTTTTGCAAATTCTCAATTTTTTGAGAGGCTTCTTTATTGGATGCCAATGATTCTATTTTATTGAGAATTCGGCTTTCCATTCGTTGGATTTGAGATGAAAGCTCACTTGTATTTTGAGTTGGCTGGAAATTATTATTTACAAGTGGTTGCTCAAAATCCCTCACAATATTATCATCATTGGAAGATTCATCAGTATTATAACTTACAATAAGAAATTCACCCTCAATGTTTTTTTGTAGTTTTTTTCTTTCATGGTCATCCATTTTCGAATACCCCTTTAATAGCGACTTATTGAATTTTTCTAAATCGTAAAGGGCAATATTATTATTCCTTGCAAAGTCAGATAATCTTCCTCCTTGAAACTTTTTCTTAATTGGTTGTCTTTGCTTTTTCTTAAAAAGTGGTAAAACGAATCTGTAGATTAAATACAATACAATTAGTAAAATAATTCCACCAATTATATACTGCCACAAGGTTATTTTACTTAAAAAACTATTGTCCACAACGGGTTCATCTACAACTTGAATTTGTGTTTCTTCAATGACAGGTTTGGGGATATCACTTTCATAAAAAACAATGCTTGGAAAATTCGGAATGATAAGTCTGAATGACGAACCACATTCTTTTATACCGATTACCTCATTACCTTTTGTAACAAATGGAACAATATTATTGTCTGCTTTAACCAATTTTATAGTATCCTTCCCATTTATAAACTTTGCCACATTTACTTGGTAGTTAATATTATCTGAATTAATTATGAAGTTTAACTTATCAGATATTAGTGATAAATCACCAATGGTAGCTTTTTCAATTTTTGAACTTCCAAGGTCTATTGTATCTTTCCCAAACAATATTTTATTTTCTGAAATTTTTTGGTAGATTTCACCTTTAAGAAATTTGCGACCATTAATTTGTGCAGGACTAACAAACTTGATATAGTTCTGAGCCATTGTACAAAGGGCTGTCAAAATAAAAACTGTGGTTAATGCTAAATATCTCATATTCATATTTGTTTCAAAGTTTAAAAATTAATTAATTATCCAAGTGTAATGCTCCTCATTCGCATCAGCAATCTCCTGATCAGAAACAACTCCTTTTTCTTCTAAAACCCTGTTATTTACAAGTTTTACTTTGCACTCAACATCGTCATCCTCTTTAACAATCATTTGAACTGCTTCAATTTCCTGAGGGATTCTTATACTGGCAATTTTTGAAAACTTATGTTTTTGATTTTTTGCTAAAATCTGATTGGCATCCTTTCCCATTACTTGATAAAAATTGACCTTACCACCATCAAAAGAAAAATTTGCAGATAAATTTTTCACACCTGCAACTTTGTCAATTTCTGAATTGTTTGAATCGAATTGACAGCCCATTTGAATTAACTCAATAAATTCAACATTAGTAGTATCAGCTGTTAATGTTTGTTTTATCCCAAATGAAGCGTTTGTTTTAAGGTTATTCAGGCGAATAGAATTCTTGTTAATTCCATACCAACATGCACCATGTGCAACAGCCGTTTTTGATTCTTCAATTGCAAGTGTAACTTTAGCTGGGGTACTATTTTTTGATTTAAGTTGCTTTTCAACAGTTTCTTTAATATTAGGGAAAAACGTACTTCTACCCGAAAAAATAACTTTGTCGATTTTACAATTATCAGATAAATCAATTACCTCATTAACCGCATCTTTTACATTATTATAAATCAAATCAATAAAGATAGGATGACTGAAAATCTTGTACTTTCCTTTCGAGTCCTTTTTGAAGTTTTCGTAAAATTTGCTTTCTTCAGAGAATTCTATTGAAACTCCAAGCACTGGTTTTAAAAAATCATTTAACTGCCGTGTAGTTATTAAAGTATCAAATCCTTTTTCATAATAATCTACAATTTGTAACTTTATTGATCTGGCAGCTTCAACCAAATCCTTTTTATTTTCTGTATTAAAATTTATTGTATTCAATTGTGGATATTCATTTGCGAACTTCTTTATAAATTTGAGAATACAATAATCTATTGTGTCACCCCCAATACCGTATCCGATTTTCCCTAAAAAATCAATATAATAAACGGGTTTTTGGTTTTCTTCAATCTTTGATGCACTAACAATCGTAGCATTGATAGTTGCTCCTCCCATGTCAAAAACTAAAATATTTTCATCTTTAAACTGATTGTCACCATTATTAAAGCGACTGTAATTACTTAAATAATAAAATAAAACAGCTTCCGCTTCATATACATATCGTACTTCCTTGAATTGTTTCAAGTAACCAAGACAATCAACCATGTCTTGAATCTTGCTAATAGTAAAATTGTTAGGAATTGCAATTACTGCTCTTTGAGGGTTGAAAACGCCATTATGTAAAAATTCAGGATTGTTCAGTTTGCTAATGAAATAAATAAGTTCCTTGTATAATCCTTTAACAAGTAAAGAAGATAATTCCTTGCCAGTAAGCTTCAATGTATTGTTGTTCTTGAAAGTAATTTCCTTAATATCTTTAAAGCCAAGAAGTTTTTTTATTGATTGATATGAAACTACACTCTTAGAACCAAATTTTGTCCTTGCATTTGTGCCATATTTATAAAGTTCTTCAGGTATTTCGCCATTGTTACCAATATAGTTCTCTGTTATCTCAAAAATTAATTTTGAATCAATTACTTTATGTTTATATCTATCCTCACTAACAGAAATATTTTCAGCATGATTACCTATCGCAACACAAGAACCAGTTGTGCCTGGGTCAAAAGACACCCATAAATCACCTAAATCATTACCGATATGAAATTTGTAATCAATAGTTTCTCTTATCTCAGATTTAATGAATAGTAGTCTTGTTTCTCTTATTAAAACTGAAATTGTGAATTTTATTAGTTGTGGTTCTGTTAATTTTATATTTATATCATTCTGTCTTAAGCTGATTACAAATTTCAATTTGTTATGTTTCTCTGCTTTTAATGACATCAGATTCCCTTTTGAGAACTCTTTAGTAGTGTCAAAATTTGGCTTTAAGAATAAATCAAAACCTTCTGGAATATTTTCGTCCTGAATATTGAAATATATTTCCGGGTTCCAGTTAAACAGATAATTGTTTGATTTATAAATAACAAGCCCTTCAACAATAATACTATCAGATTGAGCATCCCAATGTTTGTAAGGAGTTAGAAGTTTACCGTACTTCTTATAGTTTATTGTTTCAAAAGAATCTAAGTAGCCATTTACTGCCAACTTGATTTTCTTAGGTTTGCCAATTACCACCAAATAAATAATAATTAGCAACAACACGATTATCGGGATCACATAATACATAATAATTATTGTTGTTTTCGTTGTAAAAATAATATTTTCTTTCTGTATCATTCTTTTTGTACTATAAATAATTTGTAAAGGTTTTGTTTCTGGCAATAAATAGTTACAAAAAAATGTGTATTCCAGTTCAAGTTGAGTATAATTATTTACCTTTATATTTTGATTTAATTCTAATAATAGGAGAGGAATTAAATAAGTATCGTTTTTACTATCATAGCATATTGGATTTTTATCATTTGCAAAATTTGATTTCCAAGTTCCATCGGGCAGCCGACCTGCAATATAATTATTGAAAACTACAACTTTTTTCTCATCATTATAATAGGTTATTTTTAAAGCGATTTTTTGAGGTTTTAAATTATCATTATGTGTAAATTTAATTCTTGTTTCAGATAGTTCATATTTATCTGAATTATATCCTTTTTGTTTCATCTTAACATCAGAATCTACAAATATAGAAATGTCTTCTGGCTTTTTATTGCCAGTTTTAGGTTTAATTTTATATCCCTTAATAGATATTTGATTATGTATTTCTGGAGTTGTAAATGTAAAATCAAAATAATCTAACTTATAAAAGTATGACGAAATTAGATCAAAATATGACTTTATTGTTGCAGGTGGGCTGTTTGTTGGTAAATCGTTTTGGTATGTACCATAACCATATATTTCCTGTAAACGCAGATAGTCTAGTTTATTTGACAAGTCTGTACCAGAGGTGAAACCAGAAATCATAATAACAACATATTCTTCGGAGTATGTCTGATCTCGAATTTGTGTTAATACCATTGGAGAGACGAAATAAGATAATGCAACACCATTTCCAAAATCATTTGGTTGCTTTTTTTCTAAAAACACATCCTCAAGATATACTTTGATACTATTCCCGCGTTCCCTATATGCACTCCAATTGAGATTTTTATTTTTCAAAAACATTTCATAAAACAAATTATTGTTTTTACGAATAATCGGACTAACTCCATAGTTTGAAATTTCCTTAGTTTTTAATTTACCAAATTCTGATTGAGCTATCCCGAAATGAAACAGTGAAATTTCATCTTGCGATGGATCAAAAAACATAAGGTTATTATTTTTTTCTAGTTTTAGGTTTGTTTGATCTGAAATACATTTAACATTGAGCTCATTGCCTTCAAACAAATCAGTAAGGAGGTTTTTTAGCTCTGGGGTATTCTTTAAATTTCTTTCAAAAACACCAGTTGTTTCTAAAACAATAATGAAATGGCGTCTTATCTTGCTCTGGGCACTAACGCAATGATAAGAAAATGTGAGAATCAATAATAACAATATGAACATAGGTAAAATTTGGCTCTTTGACTTTTGCGAAGTGTTTGCTTGTGTGTCGGGCAAAAGGCAATGTGCCAAATGTGGGTCGGCTTTCTTCTTTTCTTTCTTGCGGGTCGGCAAAAAACTAAATCTTTTTCCTGTCATTGTCATTTCTTTTTTCATTATCAAACCATTTTCTCTGTCATTGTTGTTGTCTCTGTCTTTTCTTCGCCTTGTTGGTAACGGTTCGCAGCTATGCCCAGTAGCCGTTTTGCGGGCTTCGTCACTGTCCAACAGAACAAGGTTTCTGCGGGGTACACGGTTTCAAATTGCTCTTTCATAGGCTATTGGGCATAG
>Ga0116149_1005515_pt1 | contig 11814 bp, 11 predicted proteins | sample AD_UKC057_MetaG_FD_89787 | JGI IMG/M metagenome (GOLD analysis project Ga0116149, IMG submission 89787) | Active sludge microbial communities of municipal wastewater-treating anaerobic digesters from USA - AD_UKC057_MetaG | ecosystem: Engineered > Bioreactor > Anaerobic > Digestate | place: USA...
CTGGCGCTGGCCATGGGTTTGGCGCGGCCCCAGGCGACCGAGTTCTCGTTTATGCTGGGCTTGCCGACTCTTCTGGCCGCGGCGGTCAAGGAGTTCATGGACTTCCATGAAACGCCGCCCGGCTTCGCCATCGACTGGTCGCTCGTCCTGATCGGCTCGATCGCCTCGGCGATCACGGCGTTTCTTTCGGTGAAATGGCTGCTCCGCTTCGTGCAAAGCCACACCTTCAACGGATTCGGATGGTACCGAATTCTCGTGGGCGGCGCGATTCTACTGTTTGCCCGGTGAAGACCGATAGAAGTCGAGTGTGGACTCGAGCCCCTCGCTGAGCGGAACGCTCGCCTCGAATCCGAAGCCTGCCTGCGCCGCGGCAATGTCCGCCTGCGAATGGCGCACATCGCCAGCCCGGGCGGGTTCGAATACCGGATCGAGCCGCTGCCCTGTCAATGCGTTCAGACTCGATACCAGGTCCAACAACGACACCGAGCGCCCGCCCGCGATGTTGAAAACCCGGCCCGCCACCTGCGACGCCGGGGCCATCGCCGCCCGGATATTCGCCCGGGCCACGTCGGTGACATAGACGAAATCGCGCGATTGCAGCCCGTCGCCGAAGATCGTCGGTCGTGTCCCCGCCAGGAACGCCGTGCAGAACCGCGCGATCACGCCCGAGTAAGGGGAATCGAACACCTGGCGCGGCCCGAACACGTTGAAATACCGCAAGCCGACCGTCTCGATTCCGTACAGGGCATGGAAGAGTTGGCCGTACCGCTCGCTGGCATACTTCTGCAGCGCGTACGGCGACAAAGGCAACGGCGGCAGGCCCTCGTGTTTCACCGGCTCGGGACCGTCGCCGTAGATCGCCGACGACGAGGCAAACACGAACCGCCGCACCCCGGCATCGCGCGCGGCCGCCAGCAGTTCGAGCGTGGCGGTCAGGTTCTGACTGTTCGTCTCGGCGGGGTGATCCACCGAGTACGGCACGGACGCGATCGCCGCCTGATGAAAGACCCAATCGCATCCCGTTACGCACCTGCGCACGAGGGCCTGGTCGCGTATGTCTCCCTCGACGAACTCGAGGCGGTGCGCCGGTTGGCGCCAGTCCAGATTGGCGCGCAGCCCGGAACTGAGATTGTCGAGCACAATGACCTCGGCGCCCTGCTCACAGAGCGCCTGCGCCAGGTGCGACCCGATGAATCCCGCGCCACCTGTCACCAGCGCGCGCACAGAAGAAACGAACATAGAAGCAATAATATGCGCGCTAGGCCCCGACCGATGCCCGCGCCTCGGCCGCCAGCGGGGTGCTTAAATAGCGCTCGCCGGTCGAGCAGGCCACAGTCACGATGAGCTTGCCCTTGTTCTCAGGACGCGCGGCGACTTCGAGCGCGGCCCAGACATTCGCGCCTGACGAAATCCCGGCCAGGATCCCTTCCTCCTTCGCCAGTCGGCGCGCCATGGCGAACGCATCATCATTCGTAACCCGGATGCACTCGGTGATCTGGGGCGCTCCCTGCGCGTCCTTCAGATGCAGGTTCTTGGGCACGAATCCGGCGCCGGTCCCCTGAATCTTGTGCGGCCCAGGCTTAAGCGGTTCGCCCGCCAGGGTCTGCGAGATGACCGGCGAGTCCTTCGGTTCGACCGCGATGGCCTGGAAGCCCGGACGCCGCGGCTTGATGGCCTCGCAGCAGCCTGTCAGTGTGCCCCCCGTTCCCACGCTTGCCACAAAGAAGTCGATCAGGCCGCCGGTATCCTCCCAGATCTCTTCCCCGGTGGTCCGGCGATGGACTTCCGGATTGGCGGGGTTCTCGAACTGCTGCGGGATCCAGGCGTTGGGCGTCTCCTGCGCCAGTTGCTCCGCCCGCGCAATCGCCCCGCGCATGCCTTCGACCCCGGGTGTCAACACCAGGCGCGCCCCGAGCATCGCCAACAAGGTCCGACGTTCGAGGGACATCGTGTCGGGCATCGTCAACATGAGCTTGTAGCCCTTGGCCGCGGCCACAAAAGCCAGAGCGACGCCCGTGTTTCCGCTGGTCGGTTCGATGATCACGCTCTCGGGTTTGAGCACGCCGCGACGCTCGGCGTCCTCAATCATGGCCACCCCGATGCGGTCCTTCACGCTCCCGAGTGGGTTGAAGAACTCGCACTTCACCAGAACGGTCGCATCCAGTCCAGCGGTCAGGCGATTGAGGCGCACCAGCGGCGTGCGCCCCACAGTCTTGACGATGTCAGTGTAGAATCGGCTCATAACATCCATAAGAATCGACAGAACCGTCCTCAATCTTGCCGACACGCTCCGACGCAGCAAGAAGATTCAATCTGGCCCGCATGTTTCGTGATGTTGTGACCACGGCGAAGCGGACAACTCCAAAATGCGGACCGCTGCGGGCCAGAAAGCAAAACCGCGCCAGGTTCGGGAGTTCGAGAAATGCAGCACACTGTTGGCATGGCAGATCGTCTTGAGGACCGGCACGATGCCCTTGGATCCCATTCTGGGCGCGGTTTTGCCACAGCGCTGAAGTTGGTATTGCCGTTATGGGCGGCGGCTGCGATGGTGCGCGCATGACTGCGCACTCGACTGACTTCTCGCCGGACCGGCGCGCCCCATCAACACGATCAACACTGTCCCGACGTGCCTGGTTCAAGACGACCGCCAGCGGGCTGGGTGCTGTTGCCGCGGCCCACGCATCCCCTGCCCTCCACGCGGCCGCAGCGCCGCCCGTCGAGCCGGATTTCCGCATCCGGCACGGGCGGATCCGCCAGTCCATCATGGGCTGGACCTTCGATCCGATGCCGGTGCCGGAACTGGCGAAGCTCTGCAAGGCCATCGGCCTGGTGGCGATGGAAGGGATCGACGCGAAGCATTACCCGGCGATCCGCGATCTGGGCCTGGCAATCTCCCTGGTAGGCAGCCACGGGTTCGTCAAAGGCCCGTTCAATCCCGACAACCATGATCATTGCGAGCGCAGCCTGCGAGAGGGCATCGACCTGGCGGTTCAGGTGCAATGCAAGAATGTGATTACGTTCACTGGGATGAGAGAGCCGGGCATCAGCGACGAAGCCGGTGCACGTCACTGCGTCGATTTGTGGAAACGCGTGATGGGCTATGCGGAAGAGAAACGGGTCAACCTGTGCCTCGAACACCTGAACACCCGCGACGACACCCATCCGATGAAGGGGCATCCGGGCTACTTCGGCGACCACGTCGACCTCTGCGTCGATCTGATCCGGCGCGTCGACTCGCCCAACATGAAGCTGCTGTTCGACATCTACCATGTGCAAGTGATGGACGGCGATGTCATCCGCCGATTGCGCCAGCTTAAGGACATCGTCGGCCACGTGCACACGGCCGGCGTTCCGGGGCGCGGCGAGCTGGACGACGCGCAGGAACTGAATTATCCCGCCATCATGCGTGCGCTTGTCGACCTCGGCTACACGGGCTACGTCGCGCAGGAATTCATCCCCACCTGGCCTGACAGAATCCTGGCCCTGCGCCACGCCGCCAAGGTCTGTGACGTCTGACGTGTCGATCTCTGGGCAGGGCCTCGTGAAACTTGGCCCTCCGAAATCTCCTATCACCTCCCCCGCCGGCGATGAATTCAGCCGGCGGCCAAGCGCGCGACCATCTCGAAAGGCTGGAGTTCGCCACCGGCTTGGGGCTGGTAGACAGTGTGCTGGACTTGATCGACAACCCTGACCTTCAGGCGAGCCTGTTGGAGACCAAGTTCGACCTTCTCTAGAAGGCGCGCTCGACGAAGCCGTAACGCTTTACCGCCGTTCCCTGGAACTGCGACCGATGCGCAACAGCCGTACCGCTCAGCGCATTCTCGAGCTGACCGGCCAGCCGGTGCCGCGCGAACTCGATCGGTTGGCGCTCAATGCGGACGCGGGTGTGAATTAGGGTCCGGCTTTGCCGCAGTCCTGCCCGGTGGTGAGCGAGCGCCAAATCTGCCACGCCGAATCCGCGTCGAATCTGCTTGCGGTGCCGCTGCATCAAACCATAGTAAGTCCCTGATGGCTGACGCCTGTGAAAAAGCTCCGGGAACTCACCGGATCCAGGGCTTCGAGCGGAGATGGCCACGGTTGCCCCCATAGCTCAAATGGATAGAGCGACGGTTTCCTAAACCGCTGATCCCTGTTCAATTCAGGGTGGGGGTACCACGTCCCGGCAACTGACCTGACAAAGCAAAGAGGCATATGAGCAATGAGACGCGAAGAGGACTCACGAGGCGGCAGTTTCTTGCCCGAGGCGCGGCGGGCGCGGCGGGTGCGGCGGCACTGCCGTTCCTGATCCCGGCGTCGGTGCTGGGACGCGACGGGGCCGTGGCCCCCAGCGACCGGATCGTGATGGGGGGCATCGGCATGGGCGGACGCGGCGCCTACGACTTGAGCGTGTTGTTGGGCATGCCCGACGTCCAATGGGTCGCTGTCTGCGATGTTCTCAAGCGCCAGCGCCAGGCAGCCAAGAACCTCGTGGACAACAAAATGGGGAATTACGACTGCGCCGCGTACAGCGACATGCGGCAGCTCCTGGCCGAGCGGACCGATGTGGATGCGGTCCTGATCGCCACCGGCGACCGCTGGCACGCGCTGGCGTCGGTGCTGGCCATGCGAGCCGGCAAGGACGTCTATTGCGAGAAACCGGCCTGCCTGACAATGGCCCAGGGACAGATGGTCGCCGAAACGGCCCGCCGCTACGCGCGCGTGTACCAGACGGGGGCGCAACGGCTCAGCGAACCGCATCACGTGTTCGCCATCGAGATGGCGCGATCCGGTCGGCTGGGACCGATCCACACCGCCTACGCCGACTGCCGCTGGCGCGACGGGTTGCGTCACGACTGGCTGCCGCCGGAGGCCGAGCCGTCCAAGGACGAACTCGACTGGGACATCTGGTTGGGCCCCTGCCCCTGGCGCCCCTACAACAGCGGTTATGTGAACGGCGGCGGGTGGTATCACTTCTACGACTTCGCAACGGACGTTGCGATGTGGGGCGCCCACACGGTGGCCCAGGCCCTGGCCGGACTCGATATGACCGACGTCCATTCGATCGACTTCGAGTTTGCGGGTCCGGACCAGACGATGATGACCCGTTTATCGAGCGGGGTGAAACTGGTGCTCTATCGCGTGGCGGGGTCGGTTTGGGAAAAGTGCGAGTACTGGCATGGGGCGTGCGGCGAACGATTCGATGGGCCCGAGGGCTGGGTGGCGGCGGCCGACGGTTATTCGGAGACAGATGTCTCGTCCCCGGCGTTGCTGCGCGACTACAGGAAAGTGCTGGCCGACTACACCGCCCGGACGCAGCGGCCGTTGAACCACGTGCGCGATTTCATCGAGTGCATCCGGTCCCGCCGGCTCACGGTGGCGAACCAGGATGTGATGGCGCAGTCCATGAACATCTGTCTCGCCGCGGACATTTGCGAGCAGCTCAAGCGCAACATGACGTTCGATCTGCGCAAGGCGGAATTCGTCGGGGATGCGGAGGCCAATCGGCTGCGGTCCCGCGCGATGCGAGCGCCGTATCTGTTCTAGCCTGCATTTCTCACCACTTTCCGCCACCGCGAAGCCGGGGTCTCAAGAGAAGTCGGCATGCAGGGTAGGAAAAGCCCGGATTTCGTTGTCATCTTCCCGGTCGTGAGAAATCCGGGCTAACCGGTCGTCAGTGGCGCATCCGGGCTGCCATCCGGATCGTACCGGCAGGATAGCCGCAGGATCGGAATGCCGCGGGCGAGGAATTCGTGCTCGAAATCGGTCTCGAGGGCGGCGAGATGGCCGGGCACCGGCGCTTCGCGAAAGGCGGGGCGGGCGGCGAACACTTGGCGCATCCGCTCGAAGTAATCCGGATGGTCGGTTCGGAGATGGACCCAGCCGCCGGGCCGCAGGACACGCGCGGCTAGGTCGGGGAACCGTTCGTTGACCAATCGGCGCCGCCAATGGCGTCTCTTGGGCCACGGATCCGGGAAGTAGACGTGGAGAGCCTCGACATCTTCGAGCGGGAGCAGGTACTCGAGACAGTAAGCCGCTTCCACGCGCAGTCCGCGCAGATTCGTCAGCCCAGCCCGGCGGCCTTTCCGATCCAGCTTGCGCAACCGCCCGAGCATACGTTCCACGCCAAGGAAGTTGCGATCGGGACGGAGGCGGGCGAGTTCGAGGAGGAACGAGCAATCGCCCGCACCCAACTCGACTTCGACAGGGCGCGTTTCGGGAAAGACGGTGGCCCAATCGAGGCGATCGACGATCGAGGCCAGCGGGTGAAGAAGCGGCGCGGGCTTGACGGCCAGGCGCGGGTCGGCCGGGGAAATATGTTGAATCATTTGCCGACCATCAGGGCCAGGGAAGCGGTGTAGCCGTGGAGGTAATTGCGACCGCCCACGGGCCCGATTTCTCCATTGCCGAAAAACCCGGCCAGACCCAGAGGGCCAAAGTGCCGTTGAGCCAGGGCGGCGTCGTGATGTGGCGTGCCGAAGAGGCGCACGCCGCGCCCGCCGCAGGTGCACAGGCAGCCGCCATAGACCGGGCGCTCCCCCAGGGTGTGCCGGACCTGGCGCAGAGTCTGAACCATGTCCTCGGTCGCGGCGGCGGCATCGCGGCACTGGAATTGAACGGACTGACCCATTCGAGGCCGGGCCCCGACGGCGAGAACGCCGGTCGAGGGATCGCCGCCGAGGAGGTTGCGGATCAGGAAATCGCCGCGCCGAAACTCGTCCTGATACTCATTGGTCACCAGCCCGAGCATCAGGTTGCCCTGGGCGCGCTCCTGCTCGGCGCGGGGCAATTCGTTGAAGGTCCTGGCCAGCACCTCATAGGCCGGGCGATTCCCGATCTCGTGTATCAAATTGCCTTCGGCCTTGGTCACGGTCCACGGCTCACCGATCGGGACGCACCCCTGTGAGACCGCGCCGACAAGGCTCACGGCGCCACAGAAGGCAACGGCGATTGCGCCGTCGTCATGGACGGCGCCATCGAGATAGACCTGGGTCCCCTGCTCGCTCGCAGATCCGCTGGCCATCCCGCCGAAGGTGGGGCATCCATGCCACGCCTCGTTCCACTGGCCAAGCCACCGCTCGCCATCCACTGTGTATGGGTCCATGAACACCAGCCAGCCATGAACGTCCGCAGGCTCGAGCCCGGCCTGACTATGCCAATAGGCGGGTCCGCCTCCTGCTTCGACATCCGCCTGAGTGAACCGAAACGCCCGCACATCCGCCCCGGGCAGGTGGTACAGACCGACGACCAATCCGGGGTGCTGCTCGATCTCCTCACTGCCGGCGATGAGGCTTGCGCCCGAACATCCCACCAGCAAGCTGGCTTGGGCATGGACGCGGAGGATTTCGAGCACTTGCGCCGCGTGCGGCGCCAGCCAGGGCGCCATGAACACCAAGCCCAGCGAAACCTCCGGCGCCCTCAGGTGCGAGCGCAACTGCGTCGCCCACTGCTGCAAATCGGCGTCATCGAAGTTCCCCGACCAGTGCCCCGTTGCACAACTCTCGGTCGACTGAAAAGTCATCGCCGGACAGTAACCCCACTCGGAACGGAAATCCAGAACCTTGACTTCGTCGCATCGGAAGTGGAGTGGGGACGATGGCGTCCCCGACCAATGGGGCCGCAGGATGTGCATGCGGGCGCAGAACATCGCCGACCGTCACCCTGCGTCCGGGCTTGCCAACCGCGGGCGGTTGGTCTGAAGTTCCCCGCAGAGAACCACGGCAACCAACATCGAACGCCTATGCGCTTTCCACTTGATATCAGTCCATGCCGACCTGATCGGGCTCAATCCAATCATCGCCTGAGCCGGCGGCGCTTTCTGGGAGGCGCATTGGCCGCGGCGGCCGCGGCCTCGATCGACGCGCAGCGGGCCGGGCGAGCCGCGGAAACCCATGTGACTCGAAGTCCGTCCGATGAACCTGGCCGCAAGATCAAGCTGGGAGTTGTGGGCACAGGGGGCCGAGGGTGCTGGATCGCCGGGCTGTTTCGTCGGCACGGCGGTTACCAGATGTGGGCAGTGGCGGACTATTTCCAGGAGGTGGCCGACGCCTGTGGCGACGGTTTGGGAGTGGACACCTCGCGCCGCTTCTCGGGCCTTGAGGGTTACCGCCGGCTGATCGAATCGGGCGTCGAGGCCATTGCTCTCGAGACGCCGCCCTATTTCTTCCCTGAACATGCCCGGGCGGCAGTCGACGCCGGGTTGCACGTGTACATGGCGAAGCCCGTGGCCGTCGATGTGTGGGGCTGTCTCGAGATCGAGGCCGCGGCCCGGAAGGCGGCCGCCCGCCAACGGGTGTTCCTGGTCGATTACCAGATCCCCACCGACCCCCAGAACATCGAGGTCGTCCGGCGCATCCACGCGGGTGAAATCGGCAAGGTGATTTCGATCAACAGCCATTACTTCGCCGGCTTGTTTCCCGACCCGGCCAAAACGAAAAACGTCGCCGACCGCTTCCGCGGCCTGGTCTGGTGCAACGATGTGGTGTTGGGCGGCGGTTATCACGTCAACGCCTGCATTCATGCCGTCGATGGGGACCTGTGGATTGCCGGTCAACGCCCCATCAGCGCGATGGGATGTTCCCGCGTCGGACGGGCCGATCCGCACGGGGACAGCCATGACGTGTTCCAGCTCGTTTTCGAGTTCGAGAACGGGCTTGTTCTGAGTCACCGGGGCAAACATCTCAACAACCTGACCGATTTCGATGTTGTCTGTCAGGCGCAGGGCCAGGTCGGCACCGCCCAGATCGGCTACGGCGGCAGGGTGGCGTCCAAAGGCCCCGACGATGGCTACAACGGTGAAGTGCAGAACCTCTACGAAGCCGGCGCGGTGCGGAACATTGCGAAGTTCTACCAATCCGTGGTCGATGGCAACGTCGAGAACGACACCGTCCGCCGCTCGGTGGACGGCGCCCTGGCCACGATCCTGGGCCGCGAGGCCGGCCTGCGCCGGGGCAAGGTCAGCATGGCCGAGTTGCTCGCCGAGAGGAAACGGCTCGAAGTCGACCTGAGCGGTTTGAGGGTCTGAGCGAGGACATTCCAGCCCGGATGTTTTATAGCGCGCCGCGCCGTCTCACATCCGGGCTCTGGCGGCAGCCCGCCAATGGCGGGCTGCTTGTGGGCAGGGCCGGGATTGTCGGCAAATCGGGTGAATCAGGGAGCGGTGTCAGGCGCTGCAGGCACTGGGGGATTACGCCAAGTGTAAAACAGGGCGATCATGCGTAAAATCTATTGACAGTCATTTTCGGATGCTATATCAGTCATTGCACTTACATACTGGTACGTATACAAGATGTGCTGTTTTGCGTGTGCTGGCATCAGAGATTTCAACACTCACCACGCGAGACTGCGGTTGTGGCATCGGCTGCTGGTGCGTGGCTGTACCTTTCCGGCCCGCACGCCAGTCATGCTGCGTAGTTTGATCGCAGCGAACAATGGTTGAGTGTGGGACACGCGGGTGGCAGCGTGTCGGACTTGGACAGTCCGACACGCTGCTTGCTTTTCTGGAACCGGCCTCTCTCGCACTGGCCCGGTTACGGTTCCTCAAGAAGCGAGTGAAATGTGCGGGGCCAAAAGTCGCGCGGCAGACCGACCGGCTGGGTTCGGTCCTACGACGCGATTCACCGATCATCTCGGTGTCTGGATGGGGACCGAATCGGCCGGAGTCAGCCGGCGGAATCCGGTGATCCGATGGAAGGTCAGGAAGTTGGCGTCGTGATTGTTGCGCGCGCCGCCCAGGCCGTCGTCGAAGGCCGTGCGCACGACGGCGATGATGTCCTCGCCGTCAAAGAGCCAATCGGGATACTGGAAGCCGTGCTTCGCGGTGTCGGGGTGGTGCAGGAGAATGCAGCGCACTGTCCACGCGCGCAGATCGGGTGACGCGGTCAGGGCGAGGGTGTTGCGGGTGCTTCCCGGACCGGGGGCGCGAAACGGCTCGGGAATGATCGTTGCCAGCGCCCAGTAGAGCGAGGCGCGGTCGTCCCAGCGGATGGTGACTTTCTTTGCGCCACCGGGGAAAGGGACAAAACCGCTCTCGGGATCGAACCTCATCGTCCTTCCCTCATCAATGACCCGCACGATGGCCGCCTTTTCATCCGGAGACCGGGTTTGGACGCGGAGCACATCGACCAGTTCGCCATTGGGGCCGACGACGGCATTGCCCTCGAGCCAGGCCCCGAAATCGCCCTGGTTCCAGTTCGTGTTGCTCGGGAGAAACGTCGCGAAGGTCCACTGATCCGCATCGAGCAAGTCGGCATCCGCGGCCACGGAGAGCATGCCGGCGCGGTAATTGACACCCCACCCGACCGGCGGATCGCGTCGTTCCATGCCGCGCCACAGCCGCCCCCGATGCTCGAGAACGGGCACTGGAGCGCAGTGGTATTGACCGTCGTCTCGGAGCAGCCCGGACCGGCGGTCGCGCGGCTCGGTCCAGGTCCGACCGCCGTCTTTCGAGCGGCGGATGACGGCGTTCCCGTGATGCTTGTCGGCGCCAATGAGGTAGAGGCTGTCGGCATGGGTGAAGAGCGTTGACCAAAAGGCGCCGTTGATTGTGGCGACGCGCTGCCACGACTGGCCCCGGTCGGAGGAGCGATAGACATGGCTGATGGCGCGTTGGTGTTCGGTGCTCTTCGGGCCGAACTCGTCGTGCGAAGCCACGTAGTCGCCGCTGGGCAGCACGGCCAGGCTTGGCGACCCGATGTAGATGCCGGACGATTGCGGGCTATGGTGGATCACCACCCCTGGAACGCGGTTCGTGTCGGCGCTCGAAGCCGCGTGGACGGCGCCGGCGGCGATGGTGACGAGGACCAGAAGCATGCCGTAGGAGAGGATGCCTGGAGGACGGCGGGGCTGGTTCATGGTGTTCGTGATTAGAATTAGTCTGAGGCGCGCGTCGCTAGAGGTCAACTTCGAGTCGGTAGAACGTCCGGGTCGCATCGCAGACCTCGATCGTGACACCGTCGAGCGGTTGGCCGGTTTGGGCGTCACGAACATAGCCCATCAGAAGCGCGGGGCCGGTCGGCGACTTCCAGGGCATGGCTGGCGGGTTGACGGGTGTGGGGAAGAGCGCGGGCGTATTCGGGTGATGGCTTGAAGGGCCGGTGAGGGCCTCGAGGAACTCGTTGCGCGGCACAGCGTCTTTCACGGGGGCGGCATACGAGTAGCACACCACGCCTTCGGACGGGAGGGCGCTTGCCGTGCCCTGGCGCACGGAATTCATCTGCACCAGCGTGTTCGAGATGGTGTTGAGGTAGGCGCCCACACCCAGGGCCAGGTGCCGCCCAGAACGGTTTTCCTTGGCGAACCTGCTCCAGTTGGCCCAGTCGCCCGCGTTCTGCTCATGGCGGAAATAGGCCATGGGAATGTTGAGGTCCAGAATCCCCTCCTCGAGCCAGCCGCGCCAGTCCTGGATAACCCTTGAGTAGGCGGCACCCCGCTTGCGCACTTCGACAATCACGGCGTTGAAATTGCCGGCCCGGGCGTCGGACACGAGCTGGCTGACTTCAGCCGCGTTGCGCATGGCGGCGTGGAAGGTGTCCACCCAGAACGCGCGCAGTTCATCCGCGCGCCCGAATTGGGGATGGCACACGCCGAACCAGAACAGCCCAAACACAGTCAGGAAAGATCCGGGATTCCGGTTCAGGCGGTATCTCATCGTGATCGTCTCGTGTGCTCTGTGAATCGCAAGCGGGGCGACTCCCCCCGCTTGGACCGGGGGGGCGCCCGAGTCAGCGCAGGGTGTAACAAAGGGTCGGGGCGGCCTCAAGGGCAAAAGGACGCCAGTGCATCTGGAGGTTGTCGGTGGGAATCGAGTCTGCGCCGCGTGGGGGCACGCGGCCTACA